>Ga0265294_10005842_pt1 | contig 14935 bp, 12 predicted proteins | sample MunlanPumphouse3_FD_192504 | JGI IMG/M metagenome (GOLD analysis project Ga0265294, IMG submission 192504) | Groundwater microbial communities from a municipal landfill in Southern Ontario, Canada - Pumphouse #3 | ecosystem: Environmental > Aquatic > Deep subsurface > Groundwater | place... | reverse complement strand
CCGAGGTCCCGTTCGGCGGGGACCGCCGCCTTGATCGCCTCGATGATGACCCCGGCGGCTCCGTCGGCCCCCGGGCCGGACGCTCCCGCCGGCGCCGGAAGCAGGACGGGGAGGCTGAACCGGAGCGCCGTCGTATCGAGCGACCGGACGAGGTAGGTGTTGACGAGGTTTCTCACCCTCTGCCGGTCGATGCGTGCCCGGCCGTCCCCGAGATCCGGGATGATCCGGTGAACCTCCGCCTGCCAGGAGCCCTCCGTTGTGCTCATGCGCTCTCATCAGGTAATGGTTCTCCGGATCCCAAGGCTTTTTTTGTACGGTCCCCTTCCCTGATCTTAAATAGCCGCACGGCCCACCATTTCTACAATGGAACTGACAGTCCTCGCCAGCGGGAGCAAAGGAAACTGCACCTATCTGCGAGGGGGGCGGGGCGCGCTGCTCATCGACGCGGGGCTCTCCGCTCGCGAGACCCTTCGGCGCCTCGAAGCCGCCGGTGGGGACGCATCGCTCGTCGAGGGGATTCTCGTCACGCACGAGCATATCGACCATATCCGGGGCGTCGACGTCCTGGCAAGGAGGCTCGGGGTGCCCGTCTACGCGACCGGCGGCACGCTTGAGGCGTTCATCAGGAAATGCGGGACGACGTCGGCAGAGGTCCGACGGTGCCGGTGCGGCGAGCAGTTTGTTGTGGGGGACTTCTCGATCCAACCCTTCGCCACCTCCCACGACGCCCAGGAGCCTTGTGGGTTCTCTGTCGCCGACGGCGACCTCCGCGTCGGGTGCTGCACCGACACCGGCACCGTCACCACGACCATCTTCGACCGGCTCGCATCCTGCGACGCCGTTCTCCTGGAGAGCAACCACTGCCCCGATATGCTCGAGAACGGCCCATACCCTGCGTATTTAAAGAGCCGAATCCGATCAAAACGCGGGCATCTCTCAAACCCGGATGCCGCCCGCTGCCTGCAGAGGCTCGCCGACCACATCCACATGGCGATGCTCGCCCACGTAAGCGAGATCAACAACACGCCGGAAAAAGTGCTCCACTCCGCGCTCGAAGGGCTCGGGTTCTACTCCGACCAGGTCGGAGTCACCGTGGCGCCCCAGGACCCCGGCGCGGTGCATCCGGAATCCTACGGTTTCAGGCTCTGAGGACTCACAGTTTCCGCAACGTGCACACCATGCCGATCACGGTGCCCGCAGCATCGATGATCGGGTCTGCGGCGATGCGGACCGCCAGCTCCGACCCCCCGTTTCTCACGAGTATCGCCTCTTCTGTGCACTCCGCGGTCCGGCCCTGCCCCAGAACCTCCCGGGTGAGAAGTTCCCGGGCATCGTCGCCCGAAAAAAGCGACCATACCGGCCGTTTGGCCAGTTCGTCTCCGGCATAGCCGGTCAGGCGCTCGGCCTCCCGGCTGACGATGACGATCATCCCGGCGGCATCGGTGGTGATCATTGCCTCCTCGGGTTCATTCGTCCCCAGAGTGCCCTGCTCAACCGACAGGTCCAGCCATCCCTCCGCGGCTTTGCGCTCGGTCATCTCGATATAGTAGAGGAGGCGCTCGAGTTCGGCGGTCCGTTCGGCGACGAGTTCCTCCAGATGCTCGCGGTGGCGGCGCAACTCCTCTTCCGCCTTTTTTCGCTCCGTGATCTCCCTGACGATAGCCACCAGGTGCATCTCATACAGCGGTACAACACGGACCTCGTAGTACCGGGTCTCCCCGACCTCCATATGGCTGAACTCCAGGGCCGCGGCAGGCCTGTTCGTCCTGACCGCCTCCTGTAGCGCACCTAAGAGCGCTTCCCCCGCCCCGGCGGGGAGCACGTCCTGTACCCGCCGGCCGAGGTGCGCACGGGACACAAGCGGCGCCTCCGCAAGCCTCCCCGCCCGGAAGTCGAGGATCGTGCCGTCGGCGTTCAACCGAAGGAAGAGGTCGGGAAACGCTTCGATCACCGCGCTCAGTTCGGATGTCGCCTGCCTGCCGTTCTCCTCGGCCAGAGCATGCTCGGTGACGTCCCGGAGAACGAACAGGACGCAGCCGCCCTCCACCGCCGCCCGCCGGAGTTCGATCTCACGCACCCTGCCGTCCCTGCGGACCACGCTGGCGACCAGGGTGGTGCGGCGGCCCGAAAAGAGTTCCTGCCCCAGCTCCTGCACGGTCTCCCGGTATGCCGGGTTCGGGTGGGCACGCTCAAACCACGCAGAAAGGGTCGGGACATCTTCCCGGGCATACCCGGTGAGCCGGGTAAACGCCGGGTTCAGGTACCGGCATCTGCCCTCAGCATCCAGCAGAACGAGCCCATCCGGCGCTTCGCGGAGGATCGAGAGGCAGACGCCCTCCCCGGGATGAGGCGATTCCCGGACATCCCCGGCTCCAGATGCTCCCTCCCAGGTGTCCTGAACTGTTTCGTTTCCCGTCATCGTAACCGGCCCTCCCCGGTAGAGCAGTACGCCCGGGCCCGCAGGCGCCAATCATAGGAGGTTTTACTTTGTGCGATACATATACTCATCGTTCTGCCTTTCCGTTCAATTATTGAGATTAACCGCTTTACAGCAAATTTTGCTCTCTTCGCGGCGTAAAAGCATCTTCAGGGCTCCTTGATCTTCAGGAGATCCATGCAGTACTGGTCGACGCTCGTAAAGAACACCGACCTTGCCCGTTTTGACCGCTCTTCATCCCCTTCGGCGAAGTCCCGGAGGACGTATTCCACCGCCGTGATGTAGTGCTCCTCCTGCCGGCAGGCAACCTTCTTCGCCTCCTCAAAGCACCGGAGACTCTCGTTCTTGTGGGTGCACATGACCTCGAGCACGGTATCGAGCATCAGGAGCAGAGGGCGGGGGAATTTCTTCAGGATCGCCAGCTTCCTGAAACTGGCGTAGGATTTCGGCTGGCCTCCGAGGAGGGCTAGTTTCATCCCGTAGTAGAGCGGCTCGTGGTCGTCGGGATACTGCTGCATCATCTGTTTGACGATAGCCGCGGCAGCGCTCCCTTTGCGCATCTCCACGTGGGTGTTGAACGCCTCTGCGAGGAAGAACCTGTTGTCGGGGAACCGCTCCGCCGCACGGGTCAGGAGGAGGCGGCGGCGCTCGGCACTCCCCTCGTGCTTCGTCCAGATGAAGCCGATGCGGTAGAACTCCGGTTCACCGGGAAACCAGGTGAACGCAAGGTCCAGCATAAACCAGAAGATCGAGTACAGCCGGCTGCCTTTCTGTTCGAAGAGCCCGAGACGGTTGTGCGGGACACGGGCCCGGGAGAGATTCAGCATCTCCTCGCGGGCGCGGAGTTCCAGATCCTCGGGACGGAAATTCACCTGCCGGTTCTTTGTCCGGGACATGCCGTAATAGCAGTAGGCGATTGCAGCGTTGATGCGGGCATCATAATTCATGTAGCGCGCAAGGTAATCGAGTGCCTGAGAGTAGTTGCCGGTATCGATCAGTTTGAGGCCGACGAGCACGTCAAGCGTTGCCCTCCCCTTTTTCCGCCGCTTGCTCCCCATGGCGTGCCGGAGGACCTTCTCGAAGTACTCCGGCGCAGGAGCCTCACGTGTGGCGTCGAGGAGCGCAAAAACGGTCGCATCGATGAAATCGTCATAGGCCCTGTCGTCGAGATCCGGAAGGGTTTTCGCGAGCGTGGCGGCAACATGCCCGAAGAAGACCGGGAGGTTCGCCTCCACCTGTCCGGTATGCTTTGCAATGTAATCGTCCATGGTAGCCCGGAGCTGCTCAAGTCTCCTGTCCCGGAGCGCTTCAGGCTGCCATGCATCTTGCATACCCTAAAGGGGAAACAAAACGAGATATGTGTTGTTATATCATCTTCAGGCGCAATCCCAGGTCCACTCCCGTATTCCCCGCCATCCGGAGAGAAACCGCGCCGGGCAGGGTTCTTTCCCGGACCGAATGCTCCATCAGGCCTGGTATTGACAATGCTTATCCCGGCGGACCCCGAAACCTCTTGCACAGAGGTGCAGCCACGTGGGTTACCTTGACGAACTAAAACGGGTGGGAAGGGATGTAAACCCCTTCTTTACGTTGATGGGGATAGAAGTGGACGATTTCGGCGACGGATGCGCCCGCCTCACCATGGAGGTCCGGCCGGATATGCTCAACGGCGCCGGGTGGCTCCAGGGAGGAATCTATGTGGCGCTCGCGGATGAGGCAATAGCGCTTGCGCTCTACACACTCCTTGCCGAGAATGAGAGGATCGCCACGATCGACGAGCACACCAGTTTCATAAAGGGTGTCAACGCCGGGACGCTCGCCGCCACCGGGAGGGTCATCCGTAAAGGGCGCCGGGTGGCGTTTGCGGACGGAGAGATCAGGGACACGGCGGACGGCATGCTGCTTTCCCGGACGTCGACATCGTATGCGATCATCGGGGGATAACACCGCGACAGCCCGTCCGGCGAAACCCATATTGCGCCGGCAGGGATTTCCCGGCAACGCCTGAGCAATACATTCTCAACATCCGAGATCACATACATAATACAGAGTATCCGGGGCAACCGGAGGGGAACGAGAGCTTGAAGTATATCGTTGTAACCGGAGGCGTCATGAGCGGGCTCGGGAAGGGCATCACCACCGCATCCATCGGGCGTCTCCTGAAAAACCGCGGCTACCAGGTGACGGCGGTGAAGATCGATCCGTACCTGAACATAGATGCCGGCACCATGAACCCCGCCCAACACGGTGAGGTCTTCGTCCTCTCTGACGGCGGGGAAGTCGACCTCGATCTCGGCAACTATGAACGGTTCTTAAACATCAACTTAAAGTCGATCCACAACATCACGACGGGCAAGGTCTACCGGAACGTCATTGAGAGGGAACGACGCGGGGATTTCCTCGGCGCAACCGTTCAGATCATTCCCCACATCACCGACGAGATCCGGCACTGCATCAACCGTGCGGCACAGGAGGAGATCAACGGCGACAAGAGGGCCGAGATCTGCCTCGTGGAGGTCGGAGGTACAGTCGGCGATATCGAGAGCATGCCATTTCTAGAGGCGGTTCGCCAGATGCACGGCGAACTCCCGCCGGAGGACATGATCCTGGTCCACGTCACCCTGGTCCCGATGGACACCATGGGCGACTTCAAGACCAAACCCACGCAGCACTCAGTCAAGGCACTCCGGGAACTCGGGCTGCAGCCCGACATCATCGTTGCCAGGAGCAGCGAGGTGGTCACCCCGCAGACGAAGAAGAAGATATCCGCTTTCACCGATGTCCCGGCAAAGGCCGTCATCTCCGCAAAAGACGTCCCGGACATCTACCAGATCCCGGTAGAACTGGAGAAGGAAGGGCTTGCGGATGTCGTCTGCAACTACCTTGCCCTCGATAACCGGGAGCCGGACCCCACGTGGTACCGGGTCGTCTCGCAGGAGTACACGAACCGGGCGACGGTCGCCATCGTCAGCAAATACGGGATCGAGGACGTCTACATGTCCATCAAGGAGTCGCTCAAGCACGCCGGAAGAGCGCTCTCCACCGAGGTGAGCGTCCGCTGGCTGGATGCGGAGACGTTCGAACTCCACGAACTCGCCGACGTCGACGGCATCCTGATCCCGGGCGGATTCGGCAAGCGCGGGATCGAGGGCAAGGTCCGGGCGATACGATACGCCCGCGAGAACAAAAAGCCATACCTCGGCCTCTGCCTCGGGTTCCAGCTCTCGGTAATAGAGTACGCGCAGAACGTCCTCGGCATCCCTGACGCCACCAGCGAAGAGATGGGCGACGGAACGCACATCATCGCCATCCTCCCCGAGCAGGAAGAAGTCTGTGACCTCGGGGGCACGATGCGCCTCGGCGACTGTGGCGTCGTCCTGAAAGATGGGACGATGGTGGCCGGCCTTTACGGCAGGACAGAGATCGTGGAGCGGCACCGCCACCGCTACGAGGTGAACCCGGCGTTCATTAGCGACCTCGAAGGCGCCGGCCTCGTCTTCTCGGGCTCCTGCGGGCCGCGGATGGAGGTCTGTGAAATCCCCGACCACCCCTTCTACCTCGCGACACAGTTTCACCCCGAGTTCAAATCGAGCCCGACAAACCCCTCCCCGCCCTACATCGGCTTTGTAGAGGCATGCAAGAAGAATAAAACATCATCCCAGACCAGGTGAGATGAGAGAATGGTAAACGTCGAGAAATTTATCGACCAGGCAGTCAAGCAGATACGCGATGCGGCCGGAAACGATAAGGTCGTGATGGCGCTCTCCGGCGGCGTGGACTCGTCGGTCTGCGCAGCGCTTGCGACCCGCGCGATAGGTGATCAACTCGTCCCGATATACGTGGATACCGGCCTCATGCGGAAGGCTGAGACCGAACGGATTCAATCCCTCTTTGCCGACGCGAACCTCCGTGTCGTGGATGCGGCGGATGAATTCTTCGAGGCGCTCGCGGGCATCACCGATCCCGAGGAGAAGCGCAAGGCCATCGGCGAAAAGTTCATCCGGATCTTCGAGCGGGAAGCAAAACGGACGGGAGCAACGATGCTCCTGCAGGGGACGATCTATCCCGACCGCATCGAGAGCGAGGGGGGCATCAAGAGCCACCACAACGTCGGCGGCATGCCCCTCGATATTGAATTCAAAGGCGTCATCGAACCGCTTGCCGACCTCTACAAGGACGAGGTCCGTGAGGTCGCCGGCGGGCTCGGCCTTCCCGCGGAGATCCAGCACCGGATGCCCTTCCCGGGCCCGGGGCTCGCCGTCCGGGTGCTCGGTGAGGTGACGGAGGAGAAGATCGCGGTCGTCCGGGAGGCGAACGCCATCGTCGAGGAATGCCTGGTGGAGGAGTACCACCCCTGGCAGTGTTTCGCGGCCCTCATCGGTCTCGGGACCGGGGTGAAGGGGGACGTCAGGCTGCACGGCTGGATCGTTGCGGTCCGGGCCGTCCAGTCACGAGACGGCATGACCGCCGATCCGCTTCTCCTGCCCTACGAGACCCTCTCCCGGATGGCAACAAGGATCACCGCCGAGATCCCCGGCGTCGCCCGGGTCGTCTACGACGTCACCCCTAAACCCCCGGCAACAATCGAATACGAGTGAGATTATGGCAGAAGATTCACGCGTGCTTGATGCACGCTACTACATGCCCGCGTTCGGCCGGACGATGAAGATCGTCCGCGGCGCGGGGTCGCGCGTCTGGGACGACCAGGGAAAAGAGTATATTGACTGTGTGGCAGGAATTGCGGTCTGCAGCACCGGCCACTGCCACCCGTTGGTGGTAGAGGCGATCTGCGGCCAGGCGAAAGATTTGATCCACTGCTCGAACCTCTACTACGTCCCGAACCAGGCAGAACTCGCGGAGAAACTTGTGGGGATCACGGGACTCGCGAAGGCGTTCTTCTCGAACTCCGGCGCGGAGGCAAACGACGGCGCAATGAAACTCGCCCGCGTCCGGACGGGACGGAAAAACTTCGTCGCGTTCGCCCACGGGTTCCACGGCAGGACCTGCGGGTCGCTCGCCGTCACCCACAAGCCCGCGATCAGGGAGCCGTTTGAGCCGCTCTCGGCCCCCTGCGCCTTCGTGGACTACGGCGACCTGGACGCCCTCGCAGAAGTTGTCGATAACGATACCGCCGGGGTCTTCGTCGAACCGATCCAGGGCGAAGCGGGCGTCATAATCCCTCCTGACGGATTCCTCCAGGGCGTCCGGGAGATCTGCGACGACACCGGCGCGCTGATGATTGTCGACGAGGTGCAGACCGGGATGGGCCGGACCGGCAAATGGTTCGCCTTCCAGCACTCGGGCGTGATCCCCGATATCATCACGATCGCAAAAGGGCTTGCGAGCGGATTTCCGATCGGCGCGCTCGTCGCCCGGGAAGGGCTCGAGTTCACGAAGGGCGAGCACGGGAGCACCTTTGCCGGAGGCCCGCTCGCCTGTGCGACGGCACTCGCGACGATCGGCGTCGTCGAGGAGATCCTCCCCGATGTCACACGGAAGGGCGAACGGTTCATGAAAAGGCTTGCCACCCACAACCCCCGGGGCCGCGGCCTGATGATCGGCATGTCGGTCGGCGACCGGTGCCCGGAGGTGCAGCAGACCTGCGCCGAGAACGGGGTGCTCGTCAACTGCGCAGCCGACGGGAACCTCCGGCTGATCCCGCCGCTGGTTATCACGGACGAGGAGATCGACACGGCTGTCGGTGTCATCAATGCGGCGCTTGGTTAGGGCGTGCTTTACGGGCACGGGCGGTTACTCCTACGCGAAGAAAGCCGAAAACGTCGCGCGGGAGCCCGGAATCGACCGGGTGGCTCGCCTCGCAAGCAACGAGAACCCCTGGCCGCCGTCGCCCGCCGCAATCGGAGCGGCGACGGAGGCCCTCCGGACCGTGAATCGCTACCCGGACGAGCGGGCGACGGTGCTCGTAGAGGCGCTCCGCCGCTACCACGGCGACTACCGGTTCGTCACCGGCGCAGGCATGGACGGCGTCATCGAGACGGTGATCCGGACGGTCGTCGAGCCCGGCGAGACGGTGGCCGTCTCGACCCCGACCTTCTCGTTCTACGGGATCGCGGCCGCGGCGCACGGCGCACGGGTCGTGAACGTCCCCAGGGGGGAGGACTTCTCGGTCGACCCGGCGGAGTTCGTTGAAGCCTGCCGCGGGGCGAAACTCGCCTTCCTCTGCTCTCCGAACAACCCTACGGGGAACTCGATCCCGCCGGAGGACGTCGAAGAGATCCTCGAAGGGATGGAGGGGCTGCTCTTCCTCGACAACGCCTACGTCGATTTTGCGGATACCGATTACCGGCCGCTGATGCGGCGGCACGAGAACCTGGTCATCGGGCGGACGATGTCGAAGATCTTCGCCCTCGCCGGGCTGCGGGTTGGCTATGCCTTTGTCCCGGAGTGGCTGGAGCCGTTCTACCAGAAGGCCGCAACCCCGTTCGCGCTGAACTCGGTCTCTCTCGCCGCGGCCGCAGGGGTGCTCGCCGACGCCGACCGGGTGAGAGAGACCCGCGACCATATCGGGCGGTGGCGGCAGCGGTTCCTCACAGAGACACCGTTCCGGACATACCCCTCGGACGCAAACTTTGTTATGATAAACGTCGCTCCCTTAACGGGCGACGAGGCGACTGAGCAACTCGCGGCAAAAGGCGTCCTCGTCCGGTCCTGCACCAGTTTCCCGGGGCTCGGGAACCACTACATCAGGGTCTGCATCGGCGAAGATTGGGAAAACGTTCGATTCCTCGAGGCGATTAACACCCTATGATGACAGGCATCACCGGTACTCCGGGAACAGGAAAGACATCCATCGCAGCCGAACTCGAGCAGCGGGGCAACCGTGTCGTCCGCCTGGCCGATACGGTGCGGCCTTACATCATCGAGGAGGACTGTTCCCGCCAGACACTGGTGGTGGACGTCGACCGGTGGGTAGAGGAGTTCGAACCCCTCAACGGGATCGTCGAAGGCCACCTCGCCCACCTCCTCCCCTGCGACCGGGTGGTGGTGCTCCGGTGCCGCCCCGACGTCCTGCGAGAGCGGCTCGCCCCGAGAGACTACCCGGAGGAGAAGGTCGCGGAGAACGCCGAGGCGGAGGCGCTCGATGTCATCCTGATCGAGACGCTCGAGGAGCACCAGGAAGAACACATCTTAGAGGTGGATACGACCGAACTCTCCATCAATGAGTGTGCAGACCGGATCGAGCGGTTCATCAGGGGAGAACTCCCGCCGTCCTGCGGGTCAATCGACTGGACGGACTACCTGGAGGTCGGAAGATGACGCTCGACCAGTTCCGGCCGCAGGTGCAGGGCATCATGCAGCCCGTGGTGGACCTTGTCCGGAAGATCGGGATCACCCCGAACGCGCTGACGATTGCCTCATTTCTGGTATCGGCACTTGCAGGTATCGCATTCTATGCCGGGGGCGTCGTGCTCGGCACCGTCATGGTCGCGCTCAACGCTGTCTTCGACGCGCTCGACGGAGCGCTCGCCCGGGATATGGGGATTGCGGGCATCCGCGGGGATTTTCTGGACCACGTCATCGACCGCTACGCCGACATATTCATCATCACCGGAATCTTTGCGGGCGGCGCCGCACCCTGGCCGATCGGTGTCTTCGCGCTGACCGGGGTCCTGATGTCCTCGTACCTCGGCACCCAGGCACAGGCTGTCGGGATCGGCAGGTTCTACGGGGGCATTCTCGGCCGGGCAGACCGCCTGGTGCTGATCATCATCGCCGGCGCCCTCACGGTGCTGATCCCGGGAGAGATCTACGGTCTGAACTACCTCGGGTGGCTCCTCGTCATATTCGGCGTCCTCGGGCACTACACCGCTTTCCAGCGGTTCGCCCATGTCTGGCGGCAGATTGAGAAATACTGAGGCTCGTGAGGGGTTTCCCTGGTCATGGACCAGGGCCGATACCAACACCTATCGCTTTTTTTGCGTTCTTCGCAACTCGAAGACCTTCGGGCCATCGCACCCTCCGGCCCGGGGGCCCGTCACTCGCTCAAAAAATGGGGTTGTAAGTGGGGCTCTACGGGTTGAGGACGTAGATGCCGTAATTCAGGTAAGCCGCGAAGGTCACCCAGAGAATGTAGGGAACAAGGAGCACCGCCGCAGGTACCGATACCCGGTAGAAGGCGGCTATCGTCATAACGATCGCAATCCAGAGGAGCACAATCTCAATGAGAGCGAAGTACGGTGCCTGCATGCCAAAGAAGAGGTACGACCAGAGGACGTTCAGGACCAGCTGGACGGCGAAGATCGCCGTGGCAACCTGCACGTTCTTACGCTCCCACCCCTTGCTCCAGACAAGATAGAGCGCAATGCCCATGAGGATATAGAGTATCGTCCAGACCGGGCCGAAGACCCATGCAGGAGGGTTCAGGGCGGGTTTTATGAGGCCTGCATACCAGGTAGGAATGGCCGGTGTCGTGAAGAGCGACCCGATGAATCCCGCAAGCAGACAGACCGCGATCGCCACAACGAACTGGGTGACCCGGACGTATACAGATGCCACGACGCTAAGTAGTGGCGGCACGGCTTAAATCTTTTGATGCGGGGGCGAAACGTCAGCCTCTGCCCCGACGTAAAGCCGACAATGCGCAGGTCCGGTCGCAAAGGGTGGAGGTTCGCCGGAAGAGGGGTGTTCAGTCGCACATCTCTTCGTCCAGATATTCGTCATCCTCGTCGTCCCCAGAAGAAAGGAACTCCCGGAGAGTAAACCTGAACGCCGCACCGAGATCCGGCCTCCCCTCCACCCGGTCTTCCACGCGGATGGTGCCGCCGTAGCGCTCGACCAGGGTGCGGACGACGAAGAGCCCGAGCCCGTCACCGCACCCGCCAACCCAGCCCCGCTCGAACCGGTGGAAGATCGACTCTTTTATGGGGTCGGGTATGCCCGGCCCGGTATCCTCGACGGAGACCAGCACGCTCTCGCCATCGTAATCCTCCACCCGTATGGCGATCCTGACCTCCTGGCCGCCGAACTCGACAGCGTTTCGGATGAGGTTCGCGAAGACCTCGGAGAGGAGGTCATCCGCCAAAACCCGGCGGTGGCTTGCCGAAAACTCTATCGCAACCTCCGGGAAGGCGGCGACCTCCTCCCTGACGACGATATCAAGGTCAACCGGCCCGGAATCGTGCGGATCGTGGTGGATGCGGCGGATCGTGGTGACGTTGCCGAGGATATCTGCGCTCCTCTGGATGCAACTGCGGATCTTTCTCGCGTATAGGGCCTTCTCTCCCTCAAGCATCTCACCGAGGAGATCGGCGTACAGGCCCGAAACGTTCTCGGCGTTCCTGATGTCGTGTGTCATGATGTCGAGATACAGATTCGCCTCCCGGTTCGCCGCCTCCAGTTTCTTATTCAGCATCCCTTTCAGGATGCCCGACCCGATCTCTTTTCCCACCATCTCCAGAAGCGCCATCTCCTCGCGGGAGAAGGATTCCTTTGTCCTGCTGCCAACGTACACCGACCCGACAACGACCGATTCGGCGATGAGCGGGATGCAGGCGAGTATCGATACCTTGAGCTCCTCGAGTATACCCGCCTCGATGGAACTCAGGTCGGGCTGCTGCTCGATGTAGCGGGGCTGGCCGGCGACGAAGATAAAGTTGAACGGCCAGTGGTGGACCTTGATGATACGGCTCCGCGGCATCGCCGACGGGGGGAGCCCCTTCTGGTGCTGCAGCAACGCCCGCTTGCGCTCGGCATCGAGCATATACACGATACCGACATCAAACCCCATCATCTCAAGCGTCTTCTCAAGCGATTCCTCCAGGAGTTCGGCAAGAGAGAGGGAGGCAGCCGAGGCGCCGACCACCTGGTTCAGCACCATGAGCTGCTCGTTTCTGATCCGGATCTCCTCTTCGGCACGTTTACGCTCGGTGATATCCATCACGCCGGCGATCAAGCCCCGGAACTCGCCGGAATCGTCGGTGAACGGGGACGCAATCATCAGCGCGGTGATGCTGCCGCCGTCCTTGCGGACGAACTCGCACTCATACTGCTCCCGGACGCCGTCATCCCGGCTATTCAGGTGGTCCCACATCGTGGAGCCGCAGGAGGGGGCGAGGAACGAGTAGAAGGACTCCCCGATCATCTCTTCAGAGGTATAGCCGAGCATCTCCGCCATCCGGGGGTTGACAAACGACGTGCAGCCGTCCCGGTCGATAACCCAGATCCCCTCGCTGAGACTCTCTACGACAAGCCGGTACTTCTGCTCGCTCTGCCTGAGTGCCTCCTCCGCCCTTTTGCGGTCGGTGATGTCGAGCACTCCGGCAAAGCACCCGTGGAAGACGCCGGCGGCGTCGAAGACCGGCGAGGTGACCACGAGCGCGTGGACGCGCCCGCCGTCGCTGGCAAGGAGATCCAGTTCAAACTCCTGCTTCCGGTCGGTTTCCTGGCAGAGCGGGTTTTTTCCGCCCGGGGAGGTTCCGGCGATGAACCCGGCGACCGGCGAACCTATCAGGCGATGCGCGGGGCAGCTGAGGATCTCCTCCATGCGCGGGTTTGCGAAGGTGATGCGGCCGGCCTCGTCCACGGCGATGACGCCTTCGTTGAGGTTCTCGACCAGCCTTCGATACATCGCCTCCGAGTGCCGGAGCGCGGCCTCCACCCGCGTCCGCTCGAGCGCGTACCGGATCGCCCGACAGAGCAGTTCCGCGCCGGTCTTCCCCCGGACAAGATAATCCTGCGCGCCGTTCTGCATCGCATGGAGCGTGGCGGGAGACGAGCCCGCCGCAGTGAGCACGATGACCGGGAGATCGGGCGCCCTCCGGCGCAGGCGGTCGAAGACCTCCGTCCCCCGGTTGCCCGCGAGATCGAGGTCGAGGAGCACGACGTTGATTCCGCCTCCCGATACCCGAGCAAGCCCGTCCTCGGGGCGCTCGCAGTGGATCAACTCAATGTCGCGCCCGCACTCGCGAAGCATCTCCCCAAGATTGCCGGGACTCTTTCCGATCAACAACACGCGTAAGGGTTCGCTCATGGTCTCACTCGCATCCTGGGCCGTTACCTGCCCGTATCGGTGTAGATTCAGGTGTCCCGGCCGCAGGACGGCTCGCCGCGCGGGCATGGCCGCACGTGGCCGGGTTCTCAATACTGTAGTACGGTTCTCCGGGAATTTATATCTCGTTCTTTGAGCGCGCCCGCCGCACCGGGCCGGGGGCTCCGGGGACGGTGATATCGCGTGCGGCAGCAGAACCCACCACAGAACAGACCACGATCGTCCTTGCAGCCGGGGCCGTCCTGGTACTCGCCGCTGACGGGTTCCTGGTCCGGCGCTGGTGGATGCACCGGCAGAACCTGGCCTTATTTATGGTTTATGAATGATGGAAAACTGTGAAACAAAGCAGGAAATGTTCAAACTCTATCAAATTCTATCAAATACCAAAAAAGATGCAAACCCAGGCACTATCACTAAATCCGTTACATTTAAAAACGCATTTGCAGCAAAAATTGCCGTCAAGCGCGTAAAATGAAAGCGAAATACGTATATTTTTACAATTCTTTTTAATACACTATGGCAAGGCCTCTCAAAAGCATTCCAGTGATGACGCTGTGCCTGATCGCTGCAACCCTGCTGCTGATCGGCACCGCAAGCGCCGTCGCACCTGACGCGGCGTTCAGCAGCAACACGACTTCCGGGGCAGCGCCCCTGACCGTAGACTTCACCGATAACTCGGCCGGCGCGACCGGCTGGGCGTGGTTCTTCGGCGACGAGACGTATAACCAGACCTGGACAGAGGTGAACGGGAGCGCCGGGTGGTCGGCATACGATCACACCAGCGTCGTGATGCCGAACGGAAGCATCGTCCTCATGGGCGGCTCCGGGAATAACGACGTCTGGCGATCGGCCGATAGCGGCACCACGTGGGACAGGATTGCGACCACTCCCTTCGGCGGGTGGGGGCGGCAAGGTCACACCAGCGTCGTGATGCCGAACGGAAGCATCATACTCATGGGCGGGGAGGATTCTTGGGGCGATGTGTATCGCGACGTCCGCCAGTCGACCGACGGCGGTGCAACCTGGACGACGGTTATAAACAATGCCCCCTGGACGGCAAGATATGACCACACCAGCGTCGTGATGCCGAACGGGAGCATCATACTCATGGGCGGTAGTGACAGTGGCGGCAGCGGCTTGAACGACGTCTGGCAGTCAGACAATTACGGCGCAACCTGGACGCAGGTTACGACCACACCCCCAATCTGGTCGGCACGCTACGACCACTCCAGCGTCGTGCTGCCGGACGGGAGCATCGTAATCATGGGCCGCAACGGGGATAACGACGTCTGGTGGTCAGACAATTACGGCGTAACCTGGACGCGGGTGGCCGAGCACGCCGAATGGTCGAACCGGCAGGGCCACACCAGCGTCGCGATGCCGGACGGAAGCATCGTACTCATGGGCGGGTATGACAACAACCCGAGGAACGACGTCTGGCGATCGACCGACAACGGCACGACATGGACGCAGGTGACCGAGCACGCCGA
>Ga0265294_10005839_pt1 | contig 14940 bp, 14 predicted proteins | sample MunlanPumphouse3_FD_192504 | JGI IMG/M metagenome (GOLD analysis project Ga0265294, IMG submission 192504) | Groundwater microbial communities from a municipal landfill in Southern Ontario, Canada - Pumphouse #3 | ecosystem: Environmental > Aquatic > Deep subsurface > Groundwater | place... | reverse complement strand
AATCTTCTCACTTACGCTGTTGATCAGATCAATGGTCTCGAGCAGATTCTCAAGTTTCTTGGGCTGCGCGACAGCCAGTGACTGCCGGGGAACGTTTATGCTCGTTTCTGTACGTTTCTCTGGAGATTTCTGTACCATAGGTTACATGTATATTTTCTCTTATTTCTGTCCCAAAGTCAATTTTTGGCAGATGTACCGTTTCTTGTAGTATGGTGCAATTATGATTGAACGTACGATCTTTCATCGGATTCGGGACAGGGAAATTCCCGCGACAATCGTGTACGAATCCGAAACGGTTTTGGCGTTTCGGGATATTCACCCCAAAGCACGCACGCATGTGCTCTTCATTGCCAAGAGGGACGAGGATTTCCTGCCGTCTATTGCAGATATAGATGATGCAACAGCGCATGTACCTGGCATGCTGATACATGCTGCCCAGCGCTTTGCTGTGGAGCAGGGGATCAGCGGATACAAACTCACGTTCCATGTGGGCAAAGGCGGTGGGCAGGAGGTTTTTTACCTGCATTTGCACTTCCTTTCCGAGGAACAGTGTTGTGCGCATGACGGCAAGGCTGCCGAGATTTAGGCTTGATACCCGGCTTTTTTAGCCTCTGTTTCCGTGCCGAAGTACACACGGTTCTCTTCTTTGATTGCTTTTCCTTTGGCAGACTCTGCCGGGTAGTACTTTTTCCCTGTCTTTGAGGCGACAAATGCTTGTTCTATGCTTGTTTCCTCCGTGTCCAGCAGTGATGCCTGCTTTGGCACTGCAGTTTTCTTTGCTGCTTTCTTGGGTGTGCTCGCCCCTGCCTGCTCGTCTTCTTTTTCCTTCTGTGGTTTTTCTTGCTCTTTCGCTTTTGCTTCTTCTTCCTCACGTTCGCGTTTGATGCGTTCCATTGTCGCTTTATCAATGGGTTGCAATGCTTTGATAGACAGACCGATGCGGCGTTCATCCACGTCGATATTAATCACCTGTGCATCGATTTTCTGGCCGATTGTTAGTACCTCTGCGGGATCGGTGACTTTGTGGTGCGCCAGTTCGGAGAGGTGTACGAGGCCATTGATGTCTTTTTCGATGCGCAAGAATGCTCCGTAATCCGCAAAGCGGGTTACGGTGCCCGTTACCCGTTTGCCAACGGGGTAGCGTTCTGCGATTTCCTCCCACGGGTCCTTGGTGAGTTGCTTCATGCTTAGGCTAAGTTTTTCACCTTCGATTCCGATGATTTTCACTTTTACTTTGTCTCCTACTTCCGCATGTTCGGATGGATTCTTTACATGTCCCCAGGCGATCTCCGAAATGTGTACCAGTCCTTCCAGTCCTTCGAATGCTACGAAGAGGCCAAACTTGACGATGCCGGTGATCAGACCTTCCTTTGTGTCACCCACTGTGAGTTTTTCCAATGCTTTGGAGCGCTCTTCGGCCATGGCCTCGCGCTCGGAGACGACGATTTTGCCGGATTCCTCGTCCATGGTGATAATTTTGACCATGAATTTGTGTCCTACGAGTGTTTGCAGTCGTGCGATGATCTCGTTGGTATCCGCATTGTTGACGCGGGGGTAGTGCATTGGCGCCAGCTGGCTTAAGGGCAGGAATGTGCGTATGCCATCGATATTGGCAAGCAAGCCGCCTTTGTTCGCTTCCTGCGGCACAAATGGCATGGATTCTTCGTTCTGGATCAGCTGGTGGAAGCGGTCCCATGCTTTTTGTTGGCTGGCCATTCGCAGGCTCAGGACAATCATACCTTCATCGTTTTCTTCTTCGAGAACCATGGCGCTTGCGGGGCTGCCCACAGTGAGAGTGCGGAACGTGTTGAAGGAGTCGCGCAATTCACGACCGCTCACAATGCCGGTTGCAACGCCCTGGATATCCAGGAGCAATTTATTCTTTCCCCGGAAGACCACTGCTCCTTCTACAAGTTCCCCCGGTCGTGGCCGGACAATGGGCGGGGACTTTTCCAGGAGCTTTTCCATTGTGTCGTTCTGTGGCCATTTTGTTGTCATGATGAAAGGGGGGTGCAAGTGGAAGGAGATATACGAAGGGTTCTGTGTCGGCGCCCTTGCACGAGCAGCGCCTGCAGAACGTCATGCACTTTCGCATTGGGGCGGTGGCTTGTCAATCAAAGGGTCTCCAATTTACAGGACGGTCTGCTTGGTGTTCATTTGATCTTCTCTTTCGATTTTCTGCGCCTTGCCAGCATTCGGATTATAGACGTGGTAATAGAGCTTTATGAGTTCCATTGTTTGCAGGCGCCGGGTGCCGAGTCCAATGTTGTGCAGCCCCGATTCTATGAGATCCAGCCGTTCCCGGAGCCGTGCTGCCTGGTGGTTGAATGCGCGGTTGCGTTGTAGAGCTTTCCCTATGGTATCGTCGATCTGTAGCCAGCTCACGAATTGTGTGAATATGCTCTTTTTCCGTGGGGCGTCGTCCAGTGGGACGATGATGTAAAAATCTTTTTTCATTATATCCGCCACTTCTACGATTTTTTCGATGAATGTGGCGTAGGCTATCGTCTGTTTGCGCAGCAGCTCATTTTTTTGTCCCCTTGCGTTTTCGTGAATATGTTCCACGTACGGTTCAATATTGACTTTTGTGGACCGGATTAAAATTTGCACGGGGAATGTGATTGTGTTGATGAAGGATTCGTATCCCAAGATGATGCCCTGCTGTTCGGTTTCGCTCTTTAAGTTGTAATTGAGCGGTTCGATTTTGATAACGGCCCTCAGTCCACCATTCTTGAGGACGACGGTGTCGTTGCGTATTTCCGCAAACGGGATATAGCGTTGCGTATTCGCGGATTTGCTCTTTCCACGTTTGCGGACGGTATCCAGGATGTTCCCTGTTTTTTTGTTGGGTTGTTCTTTGCCTTTGTTCGTTGGGGTCGCTGGATTCATGTGTCTGTGCGGGGCGGGGGCACGATATCCTGGAGAATTTTCGATTGCTGTTGTGCAGATTCTGTTTGGTTCGTTGTTGCGGATGCCTGAATTGCGTCAATGTTTTCGGTTTGCTGTGCTGTGGGGGATGCTTGTACACGCGAACGGTCAACTGCCGGAGGGGTTCCTTCTGTTACTTTTTTCCCTGGAGCTATGGATGTGTCCAGTGCTGAACTCAATTCCCGTATTTTCTTTTGCGGTGCTTCTTGTTTCGTTTGTGTTTTTTTCTCTTCCTGCGTGTTGGTGCGAATGTTAATCGTAATGCCTTGGCGCGGACCGAATGTGCGTATGGACGGTTTGTATATTCTTTCCAATTGGAGCAGCAGCAGGCGTGTCAGACTCACATCGTTAATTTTAATAAAGGCGAATGCTGCGCCAATACCGAGCGGCGACCAGCAAAACAATGTTGCCATGATATTGCCCGAATCCCTGTAGCCGCTTAGTTCCCAGAGCAGGAAACTCACCGTACCGCATCCCACGAGCAGGAAGATCTGTCGCAGCGTGATGGGGCCGAGGATTTTCTCTTCGACCTGGATATCAGTGGGGACTTTGACAGCGTCGATAGCCATAAAAAAGACTGAGGAATCTTCTTATTATAGCACGAATTCTCCTTTTTTGCTACCGCCTTCACAGCATGTGCGCTTATGAAGCAGCTACCGTTTGCGGTTTTTGCTTCTCTGCTTTCTTTGTTTTTCCTGCGTGCAGGAATTCCAGTTTCTCTTTGCCGTGCCGCACTACATGGATCGTGTCACCTTCATTGAAAACGCCTTTGAGAATGTGTTCGGCGATTTCGTCTTCCACGTGTTCCTGGATCACGCGGCGCACGGGGCGTGCTCCGTATTCCGGATCGAAGCCTTTCTGTGCCAGCAGATTGATTGCCTTCTGGTCTATTTCCATCTGGAAGCCCTTTTGCTGCAGTCGATCTGCAAGATGATGCAGGTGCATTTTCACGATTTTGCGGATGTCTTCCTGCGAGAGTGCATTGAAGATGATTGTGTGGTCGATGCGGTTTAAGAATTCCGGGCGCACGTGTTCCTTCAGTTCTGTAATGACTTCCTGGCATTTCTGCTCGTATGCGGATTCCTCGGCTTTTGCTTCTTCCTCCAACATGAAGCCAATTTTCGCGGCCTGCTTCGTCAGTTTGTCTGCTCCGATGTTGCTGGTCATGACGATAATGGTATTGGTGAAGTCGATGTGTTTGCCCTGACCGTCGGTGAGTTGTCCATCTTCCAGTACCTGTAACAGAAGGTTAAAGAATTCCGGATGTGCCTTTTCTATTTCATCAAATAGTACGACAGAGTATGGCTTACGGCGGACAGCTTCGGTTAATTGACCCCCTTCTTCGTAACCGACGTATCCCGCAGTGGTTCCTACGAGGCGCGAGACATTGTGTCGTTCCATGAATTCCGACATGTCGATTTTAATGAGTGCATCTTCGCGGTTGAAGATTTCCTGTGCGATGGTACGCACCAACTCGGTTTTTCCTACGCCCGTGGGTCCCATGAAGAGGAACGAACCGATGGGGCGTCGCTGGTCGCCGATGCCGACGCGGCTTCTGCGGATTGCTCGCGATACTTTGCGGATTGCTTCGTCTTGTCCCACCACGTATTTTTTGAGCACTTGCTCAAGTGAGCTCAAGCGTCGTTTTTCGTCGCCGATGAGTTTTGTTACGGGAATGCCGGTCATCTGACCGATGACTTGTGCGATATCGTCGCTGTCGATGCGGATGGGAGTGCGACGATCGCCATCTTCCGCGCTGCGTATGGCGTCGATCTTCTCCTGGATCTTCTGGTGTTCTTGTTTGAGTTTGAGCGCCACGTGGTATTTTTGCTCATGTACAGCTTCTTGTTGTTTGCGGACCAATTCCTCCAGTCGGGTTTCCAGTTTTTGCAGTTCCGGCGATGCTTCCTGGTTTTGCAGGCTCTTTTTTGCCGCAGCTTCATCCAATACATCGATGGCTTTATCCGGCAGGTAGCGTTCCGTGATGTAGCGTTTGCTGAGTTGTACCGCTGCTTCCACGGCGTCATCGGTAATGGCGAGTTTGTGGTACTCTTCAAAGCCGCGTTTGATACCCTGGAGGATTTGGATGGTATCTGTGGGTGACGTTTCATCCACGGTAATGGATTGGAATCGCCGTTCCAGCGCACGGTCTTTTTCAATCGTTCGGTACTCGTCGAGCGTTGTGGCACCAATGACTTGGATGGAGCCGCGGCTGAGTGCCGGTTTGAGGATATTGGCGGCGTCCAGTGATCCTTCTGCTGCGCCAGTGCCGACCACTGTGTGCAGTTCGTCGATGAAGAGAATGATTTCCCGTTCGCCCTCCATTGCTTCTTTAATAATGTCATCGAATCGTTGTTCGAACTCGCCGCGGTACTTCGTGCCGGCTACAAGTGATCCCATGTTGAGCTGCAACACGCGTTTGTGCCGAAGTGGCAGTGGAACGTTGCTGTTTGCGATACGTTGTGCCAGACCTTCCACGATTGCGGTTTTACCCACGCCCGGTTCACCGATGAGCACGGGATTATTCTTTGTTTTGCGGCTGAGGATGTGTACCACCCTCTCTATTTCCCGGTCACGTCCGATGATCGGATCGATTTTGCGTTCCCTTGCTTTTGCAACCAGGTCTTCCGTGAAGTAATCCAGTACAGGAGTTTTGCTCTTCCCATCGGCTTTGCGTTTCTTGAGGCCTTCGGGTTCTGCGGTATTTCCCTGCATGCCGACGATTGCTCCCTGCAATCCCTGGAAGAATGTTTCCAGTGATTGCTCCATGTCGTGTGTCTGCTTTTTGAACTGGTTGATTTGTCCGAACATTTCTTCCACATGGGACCGCAAATCATCCGGATCTGCCTGCATCTGCGCTATGATTGCCGTTGCTGCGTTTTTTTCCGTAGAAACGAGTGCATGGAGCAGGTGTTCTGTACCTACATTGGCGTGGCGGAATTTGTGGGCGGTGATCACGCTTTGTTCGATGACATTGTGCAGGTATTGCGATAGTCCGTGTTTCACATGCTTTCCTTCCAGATCCTGTTGTTGCATGGATTTGATAATGATGCGCACGTTTTCCAGTGTGATACCCGCACCTGTGAATATGGAGAATCCCAGTGATTTGGGAATACTCAGGAGGCCGAGCAGCAGGTGTTCGGTGCCGATGTACGAGCTCTTCATATTCTTGGCTTCCTGTTCTGCAATTTGCAGAGCGAGTTTCGCGTTGGGTGTGAAGCGGTCAAATGGATGCATAGAAGGGAAGAGGAATTATCACTCTATCATGGAGAGTGTTAACCTGTCCATGAAGATCGTGACACTATAGCGAATTTTTGCCTGCGAGTGCAGTGCACGAACGCAGGAAAAATGGTGAAATAGATTTTTGTCTCTCATTCTTCGTCCTTTGTGGAGTTCCGCCAGTCTTCCAGGAAGAGGGCGATGATAGTCGTTACTGGCACTGCCAGGAGCACACCAAGGACGGGGTGAATGGTATTGGGAAAACTGATGCCTACCATCATTGCAAATAGCACAGCAATAGGGGAAAGACCGACTGCGCGTTTCATAATGAGTGGTACGAGCAGATTATTCTCCGTCCACTGAATGGCGTAGTACACACCTGCGAGGATGGGGACCCACATGAGGCCTTCTTGTGTTCCACCTATTAAGATTGCCGGTATGGCGGCAAAAAGAGGGCCAATTGCCGGTATGAGTTCAAAGAATCCTGCCAGTACCGCAAGTGTGAGAGCATAGTCGATTCCCAGTATTGATAATGCAATGAATGTGATGAGGAAAATGCTGAACATCAGCAAGAGTTCCCCCCGGACCCACTGCCCGATTTTTGTATGGATTGCGGCAAACTTCATATCGACGTACATGCGGTACCTGTACGGCAGGAATCCCCGTATCCAATAGACAATGCGTTCTTTTTCCAGTTGCATGAAGAATGCCAGCATCAGTACCAAAATAGTGTTTACGAGGAAGTCGACGACTGATCCGGCGATCCGTGCCGCGAGTCGTACGGATTCCTGCGCGACATCGGAGAGATTCTGTCCTGCTTGCTGCAATGTGATGGCAAACTGGTCGACGGAGAGGTTCTGTAGTGTCGTTTCCAGCAATCGGTTGAGTTGTTCGTTTGCTTGCGGGGACAGGAGTGGCAGGTTGATTTGAGGATTTGCTATGAACGGTGCCATGTCCTGGCTGATGTTGCGTGCGATTTCCTGTAATTGAATGGCGATGATTGGGATAAACGACACAATGAGGAATACCAGTGCAAAGAGTGCAATACAGTATTGCAATAGAATTGCTATACCACGTGGCACGCCCCATCGTTGCATGTACTGGGTACCGGGATCTACGACAGTTGCAATGAATGTTGCCAGAAGGAGCAATAAAATCTTATGTCGTAGATGGAAGAGCAACCATGTGCCCATCGTAATTGCCAGAATGGCGAATGCTGCCTGTACTACGCTTTTTACGGACAGGTGCACGATATGGGTTTTTTCTGTATTACTGGGTCGGGGAGGTCGGATGGGTTCCCTGTCATCGCGTGCTATGGATTCCCGAGCGCGCTGCAACATGTGCTGTGCTCGTTTGCCGATGACTCGGAATGAGGTGAATGCCGCTGGTTTTTTCTTAGCTGCCATGTTTTTTACAGTCCCGCGATTGCGGAGACGACAAAGTCGATAATGAAAAAAGAAAAACCACTGACAATCATACCGATGATGCCCCAGCGGATGGTGCCGAGTCCCTTTTCTTCTCCTCCAATTAGTGGTCCAATCGTGTACTGGAATCCTCCGACGAGTAGGACGATGAAGAAGATTCCGCCCGAGAAAGCGAAGATTTGCTTGATGAGGTATCCGATGTACTGAACGATGCATTCCGATGTTATATCGCCATCAATGAACTGTTGTTTGCATGGAGTATCATCTCCCATGAGGGAAATGAATTGCGCATGTGCACGCAGAGGTACCATGATTGCTGCAAGCCACAGATGAAGCATGTATGTGCGCATGTGTGCATTGTGCTGCAAAGCGGTGCGTATCTGCGATACACTTGCATTGACAAACGGTTCCGAAGCAGTGCTCGTTTCTTCCTATTTTTCCATGGTTTCTCACTCTCACCCCTTCCAATGGCATGCCGCATCGCGTCCCATTATCGCGCTGGCGCCGATGGCAGGCGTGACGGATGCGGCGTATCGGCAACTCATCAAATTGCTGGCGCCGGATACCATTACGTATTCTGAGTTTTTGAGTACCGATGCCATTCATTACGGCGCCAAGAAGACCATGCGTATGCTGCATTTCGATCCGGAGAAGGAGCGCCCGTTCATCGTGCAGGTGTTCGGCAAGGATCCACAACACTTTCTGTCCGCAGCACGCATCATTGAGGAAATGGGCGCCGATGGTATCGACATTAATATGGGGTGCCCTGCTGCCAAAGTCGTGTCTTCCTGCCATGGTTCTGCGCTCATGCGTGATCCTGTTCTGGCGGGCGAACTCGTCGCTGCCGCCAAAGAGGCAGTGTCTCTTCCGGTGAGCGTCAAAACGCGTTTAGGTTGGGAAACAGCCGATTCTCTCATTCCGTTTTGCCAGGTACTCGTGCAAAACGGTGTCGATGCGCTGGCGATCCATGGACGCACGTATCGGCAGGGGTTTAGCGACACTGCGGACTGGGAGCCGATATATCGGCTCAAAGATGTAATCTCTGTCCCCGTTATCGGCAATGGCGATATTCGCACGGCACAGGATGCCTCGGTACGGCTCGGTAACTTGGACGGTGTTATGGTCGGTCGTGGTACCTGGGGGAATCCGTGGCTCATGCAGGACATCTGTTCCCTGCTGTGCCACGGTTGTTCTGTGCAAGATCTGCCTCTGCGTTCGTTCACAGAGAAAATTCCTGTCATTTTGCAACACTGCCGCTTGGCGGTGGAACACAAGGGGGAGCAGCGCGGCATGATGGAAATGCGCAAGCACCTCGCGAGTTATGTTCGAGGCATGGATGGCGCCAAACAACTGCGTGCACAACTTGTGCGTGTCGAAACGCTGCAGGACGCGGAAGTGATTTTCGCTTCGCTCTGATTGCGTTACTGTTGCACACATATGCCCGGTCCCATTGTGGGGGCAATGGTGATCGAGAGAATGTATGTCCCTTTGATGCCGCTGGGTTTTGCTTCTCTGATGGCGGTGAGCAGTGCTTCCAGATTTTCTTGCAGTTTCTGTGCCCCAAAGGAAAGTTTTCCAAAAGGCACGTGGATGATGCCCTGTTTGTCCATCTTGCATTCAATACGCCCCTTCTTGAGTTCCGCGATGGTCTTGGCCACATCCTGCGTGACCGTGCCAGCTTTGGGATTGGGCATCAGGCCTTTCTGCCCCAGTATCTTTGCGATTTTACCCAGTTCTTTCATGACTTCCGGAACGGCAACTGCCTGGTCGAAGTCGATGTTGCCTGCTTCGATCTCCTGGATGAGTTGCTTGTTGCCGGCCTTATGTGCACCGGCTTTCTTTGCTGCGTCAATTTGGTCATCCGGTACGAATGCTGCGATGCGCACCGTTTTGCCGGTGCCATGCGGCAGCGGGACAGTAGTGCGAACCAGTTGATCTGCCTGTGTTGTATCCGCATTGATGCGAATGTGTGCTTCAGCTGTTGCGTCGAACGAAACAGTGCTGAGCTGGGGTAGCAGGGCTACTGCTGCTGCAATGTCATACGATGTTTCTGTGACGAGCGCGGCTTTTTCGACGTACTTCTTGCCGTGTTTGCGTGCTGATGCACGTGGTGCAGATCCTGTTTTATTCATGGAAAAGAGGGGAACGTGGTACGGGCGCCGGGTTAAGACCACGGCTCCCACGATGTCGCTATTGTCAGGCAGAGGGCGGTATTCTGCAACCAAAAGCTGCTCATTTCTTTTTCCGTGCGGTTGCACGTCTGCGTTTGGGAGCGGCTATCTTCGTTCCTGCCTTTGCGCGCACAGATACCGGGGCGGTTTTGCAAGTTCTCTGTGTGATTCCGCACAAGAAGAGCCCGTAGATGAAGAGCGACAGCGGCATGCTCCACCATCCTTCGGTTGTAGTGTTCTGCAGTGTGAGCGCGAGTGCGAGGTAGAGTACGGCAAGTACGAGTGATAGTTGTCCCACCGTGGCTATGGTGTACTGGAAGATCAGTTGCGGTATGCGCTTGATGCTCGCGTCCATGTTGCGCAGCCGGTATTCATGCCATAGGCATATCAGACCGCCGGCGCTGAAAATGAGTACGAGACCAAGGTATATTTCCATCGGGAATCCTCCCTGCCCCAGGGTGGCAATGAGCGTAGGGATGGCGCTGAGCGACATCATTGTTATGCCGATTGCCAGCATGAAGAAGGAAAAAATCGCCTGTGCCATCGTTTTGGCGTTACTGCTGCGTTCCAGCGACGGTGCCAAGAACAGGAATACGAGCAGTTGTATGGCAATGGCGCCTAATATGACGCTGAAGATCGATCGGACAAATGTGAAGATTTCCAGGAGGAACTGGTTCGTTTCCATGAGGTTTTGGGGAGAGTGACTGCTGTAGCATAAAGTGACTTCTCCGTGCAGGCATGCGAAACGGATTGCAAAAAACAGGATTCGGGTGAGGAGTAGGGTCTCTGCTTCCGGTTCCCGGTTGTCTATTCCACGGTGATACCCATCGAACGCGCGGTGCCGGCGAGTGTGTTCATAGCCATCGTGATATCGGTTGCGTTGAGGTCAGGCATTTTGATGGCGGCGATTTCCTCAAGTTGTTTTTTGGTAATGGATCCCACTTTGTTTTTATTGGGTTCACCGCTGCCTTTTTTGATTTTTGCTTTCTCCAGAATCAGGCATGCGGCTGGTGGCTGTTTGAGCTCGAAGCTGAATGAGCGGTCTACGTACACTGTGATGACGACAGGAACGGTTTGCCCCATACGATCCTTTGTGGCTTCGTTGAATTTGGTGCAGAACGCATTGATGTCGATTCCGGCCTGGCCGAGTACGGGTCCGAGCGGCGGCGCGGGGTTCGCCTGTCCGCCTTTCGCTTGTGCCTTGATGATTTTCGTTACTTTCTTTGCCATATGCGTCTAAGTAGGAGAACAGCCAAACTGCTGCCGCGAAAGTGTAGGCAGGGGATATCCAAGCGTCAACGAAGTTCGTGGGTTTTCCGCAGTTCACTGTGACAGTTCATCGAGTATTGCAAAGAGTTCCGCTTCGTATTCTTTGGCCATGTGTACTTCGTACAGTTGTTCGCGCACACGGAAGAAGGCAATCCTTTCTTCACTGATACCGGGATCCAGGAATGTCAGGATGTTGCGCGGAGGACGCCCCTCAACGTGTTGCGTTTCGTCCACCAAGTCCGTGAGTTCCGGTGTAAACGCGCCATGCAGCGCTTCTTTGAGCGCGAGGAAGTATACTTTTACCTTGGGTGTTTCCACCCACGCGATGGCGCCAGCTCGGTCATTTTCTACCAAGAGCGCAGATGCTTCTATACCTGTTTCTTCTGCTGCCATGAGTTCTCGTAGAAACAGCAGTTCATTGGTTTGTTGCTGCGCAAAGCCGAAGCGTTCCAGCACAGCGCGCACATCTGGACCCGTCGTTTTCGGTACGCCGCCATCGGGTGTTCTGACGGTCGGTTCTTCTGTTGCAGGTTCCTGTATCTCGGGTTGAGAGGGGACTTCTGGTTTCTGCCATATCTGCATGAGCGCGGAGAGCGGCGGAGCCTGTACCATAAGCATGGCATCCGCTGTTGCCAGAACGACTAGCATGGCTACAAATCCCACGATGAGTTGCATGTTCCGTGATATGCGCATGGCGGCATTGTAGTGCAGCGCGCAGCATGTGGAAACTATGCTATGCTGCACTCCCATGGCAGTTGCCCGGACGGTACGCAGGCAGCAGGCAGTTGCGCCCAGCAGGACGCCGCGCGACAGTGATGCGTTTGAGCAGTCCCTGCGCCCCCGTGCACTGCGTGAGTACGTAGGGCAGCAAGATTTGAAGGCGCACCTTTTGGTCTACATGGAAGCTGCGCGCAAGCGCACTGAGCCACTGGGCCATACGCTGCTACACGGTCCTCCGGGTCTGGGCAAAACGACCCTGGCGCACATCATCGGCCGCGAAATGGGTGCCAATGTGCGCATTACCAGCGGTCCTGCCATTGAAAAGCCCGGCGATTTGGCATCGCTCCTCACCAATCTGGAGCAGGGCGATGTGCTCTTTATCGACGAAATCCATCGCCTACGCCCCGCTATCGAAGAGGTGCTCTACAGTGCCATGGAAGACTACGCGCTCGATCTGGTCATCGGCAAAGGCCCGACTGCGCGTTCTATGCGACTGGATCTGCATCCCTTTACACTGGTGGGTGCTACAACCAAAGCAGGTGTTGTGAGTGCGCCGCTACGCGATCGGTTTACGCATGTGTTTAAATTAGAGTTCTACACCACGGGGGAAATGGAGCAGATCGTGCGTCGTACAGCATCCATTCTCTCCGTACAGTTCCAGGATGACGCGGCGGCGCGCATCGCAGGTTGCTGCCGTGCCACGCCGCGTGTGGCGAACAGGCTTGTGCGCGCTGTGCGTGATTTTGCACAGGTGGAAAATGAAACACTCATCTCGCTGGCACGTGCAGAGAGCACACTCAATCTCCTCGGTATTGATGCCGTAGGGTTGGACAAAACAGATCGTCTGCTCCTTTCTTCCATTATCGAAAAATTTGGCGGGGGGCCAGTGGGGCTTTCCACACTCGCTGCTGTTATTGCGGAGGAACAGGATACGGTGGAGGACGTGTATGAGCCGTATTTGCTGCAGAACGGCTATCTTCAGCGCACGCAGAAAGGGCGCGTTGCCACCCGGCGCACGTACGAACTCCTCAACCTTCCGTTTCCGCAGCAGGCGCAAACGGAGATTTTCTAGCGCAGCACTGCTTCCAGTGCGTGTGTGATCTTCTGCCGGAACTTGGTTTCGCCGAAGCATCTTGCCTGCTTCTGCCCGTTTTCTTTTGTATACAAATTTTGATCAAACTCTTTGAGTTTCTTTTGCAGCGAATCGGCAGTGGGTTCCCCGAAAAATGTTCCGGTTTTTCCTTCGATCACTGTTTCCAGAGCGCCGCCGCTGCCATAGGCGATCACCGGGGTGCCGCACGCCATGGATTCTAGTGGCACGAGGCCGAAGTCCTCGTCGCCGGGGAAGATGGTTGCCTTGGCGTTCGTATAGAGTTCCCGGAGCTGCGCTGCTATTTGGTGACCCAGGAACGCGATCGTTGGCCCCGATATCTGTTCCAGTCGTCTGCGTTCCGGTCCCTCCCCTGCGATTTTGAGTGGTAGCTTGAGTGCATTACACGCGTGTATGGCAAGGTCGATGCGTTTGTACGGAACGAGCGTGGAGGCGATGAAGAAGTAGGGGGTGGGATTGGGATTGGGGTTGGGATTGGGAGTGGGGAGTGGGGAGTGGGGAGTGGTGAGCCACTCCTCGTTGATCGGGGGATAGACGACTTCCGCATCGCGTCGCCAGTACAGCTGGATGCGGCGCTGCACTTCCCGGGATGCTGCCAGCAGTTTATCCGGGCGGGCTGCCGTTTCCGCGTCCCATATGCGCAGACGATGGAACGTTCGTTCCATGTACTGACGCCGTATAGCGCCCAGCATGCCATGCCCGGCGCGGTCCAGTACATCGTGCGTACGGTCCCAGAGGTAGCGTGCAGGCGAGTGCACGTAGCACACATGCCGTGGGGCTCTGTTCGTGATGATGCCGTGCATGAATGCCGAAGAGAATGAAAGTACGACGTCGTACTGCGAAAAATCCCATTGTTCCACGGCGCGTGGAAAGTGGCGGAGGTGCAGGTGATGGTTCAGGCGGTAGGGAGCCGGAAGGAGGGAGTAGGGAAGAGGGAGGGTGGCGGAGACGACTCTGTGCGCGGGGAACCAGTCTCCGAGCTTTTTTTCGTCGTAGAGCAATGTGTACACCGGCGCTTCGGGGAACATGTCGGCGGCGATGCGCAGCACGCGTTCGGCGCCTCCTTTCATGGTGAGCAGTTCGTGTGCGAGGGCGATTTTCATTGTTGTGAGTGTACTCTACAGTGGTGGGTCAGGTGGGGATCGAACCCACGGCCAATAGGTTAAAAGCCTACTGCTCTACCACTGAGCTACTGACCCGTATCATGCGTGCCGATTGTATCCCAATGCGCATGGTCCTGCCATAGGAAGGTGCTCTTCCTACGCACTTTTTTGTCGTCCAGGAAAACGATCCGCTGTATTCTGGTGCTCACAGTTCCGGCATAAGCCGCAGTATCTACGTGTTTTTCCCATGATTGATTCCCATTGCCACCTCGCCGACCACATGTTCGCGCACGATTTGGATGCCGTGCTGTTGCGAGCGGAAGAGCACGGTATAGAAGCCATGGTCACGATTGCCGATACGCTCACAGAAGCCGAGGAGTGCATTCGTATCGCGGAGCAACACTCGCATATTTTTGCAGCTGTTGGCGTGCATCCGCACCATGCCAAGGATTGGGATGCTGGCGATGCGGAACGCCTTCAGAGGCTCATCAATTCTTCCTCCAAAGTGAAAGCCGTGGGGGAAATCGGTCTGGATTACCATTATGACCATTCGCCGCGTGATGTGCAGCAGGAGGTTTTTCGCGTACAACTCCATCTTGCAAAGGAGCTCCGTATGCCTGCTGTTGTGCATTGCCGCAAAGCCATTGCCGATGTGCGCGATATCATCGCTCAGGTGCAGCCGCAGGCATTGGTTATCCATTGTTGCACGGAGCGTTGGGAGGATGTAGCGCCCCTAGTAGAGCGGGGATATATGCTTGGATTCACCGGCATTGCTACGTATTCCAGGAGCGAAGACATCCGTGCGTGTATCCGTGCATGCCCGCTTGAGCGCATGATGATTGAGACAGACGCACCCTACCTGGCTCCGCAGTCCAGGCGAGGGCAACGGAACGAACCTGCGTTTGTTCTTGATGTGGCAGAGCTCATTGCGGAGACCAAGGGGATTTCCCTGGCGGAAGTGGATGCGCAAACGACCAGGAATACGGTAGAGTTCT
>Ga0265294_10005838_pt1 | contig 14942 bp, 11 predicted proteins | sample MunlanPumphouse3_FD_192504 | JGI IMG/M metagenome (GOLD analysis project Ga0265294, IMG submission 192504) | Groundwater microbial communities from a municipal landfill in Southern Ontario, Canada - Pumphouse #3 | ecosystem: Environmental > Aquatic > Deep subsurface > Groundwater | place... | reverse complement strand
CTGGGCGGCAGAAGCGGCGATGGCTTCGGCGACGCTCTTGATGCCGAGCGGCTGCTTGTCGTTGAAAGGCCCGTCTGCGCTGTCTTTGGGCCAAGTCGAGGGGTCAGCGTACTGGCCGGCGTCACGGTAGTGTTTCTGGAGGCGGGCGATCTCGGCCTTGAGTTCCGTGAAGCGGGCGGCCACGTCAGGCCGCGCGGCTTCGGCGGGGTCGAAGAGCAGGTTGTGCTGTTCAGTCGGGTCGCGCGAGAGATCGAACAGCTCGTACGCGTCCAGCTTCCAGTAATGGACGAGCTTGTGCGTGCGGGTCCGCACGCCGAGGTGCGCGGCGGTGTGGTGGTGGCCGGGATCGTGGTAGTAGCGGTAGTAGACGCTGGTGCGCCAGTCCGGCGGGTTCTCGCCGCGCAGCAGCGGCGCGAGCGAACGACCCTGCATGGTGTCCGGCACCGGCACGCCGGCCAGGTCGAGGAAGGTCGGGGCCAGGTCGATGTTGACGACCAGCTCAGGCGCGACATGTCCGGCGCGGATGCCGGGGCCGCGCGCGAGCAGCGGCGTGTGCAGGCCGGGTTCGTACATGAAGCGTTTGTCGTACAGGCCGAGGTCGCCGAGGTACCAGCCGTTGTCGGCGGAGTAGATGACCACGGTGTTGGCGGCCAAGCCTTCGCGGTCGAGATAGTCGAGCACCTGACCTACGCTGTCGTCCACGCCCTGCACGCAGGCGAGGTAGTCCTGCATGTAACGCTGGTACTTCCAGCGCACCAGCTCGCGTCCGGTCAGCGTCTTGCCGCCGACGGTCACTTCGGCCGGTTTTTCGTTGAGCCAGCGGTTGCGTTCGGGACCTTTAAGGCCGGCGGGCGGTTCGAGCTTGAGGTCGCGGCGGGTGAGGTCGCGCGCGAGGGTCTGCTGGTTGGCAGGCAACGCGGCCGGACGGGTGGCATAGTCGTCCCACAAGGTCGCCGGCTCCGGGATCTCGCGCGCGCGAAAAAGCGCTTGGTTGCGTGCGTCAGGCTCCCAAGGACGGTGCGGGGCCTTGTGGTGGAGCATCAGGAAGAAGGGCTTGTCGGGCGGGCGGGTGCGAAGCCATTCGAGGCCGAGCCGTGTCGTGACCTCGGTGCAGTGCCCTTCGATGGTGAGGCGGTGGCCGTTAACCAGAAAGACCGGGTCGCGATAGACGCCTTGGCCGGGCAGGACGATCCAACGGTCGAAGCCGGTCGGGTCGGAACCGAGGTGCCACTTGCCGATCATGCCGGTGTGGTAGCCGGCAGCCTGCAGGCGCTTGGCGACGTTGTCGCGCGCGCCGTCGAAGCGATTGAAAACCGGCACGCCGTTGAGGTGCGAATACTGGCCGGTGAGCAGCGTGGCGCGGCTGGGCGTGCAGATGGAGTTGGCGACGCAGGCGTGCTGGAAGCGTGTGCCGGCCTCGGCCAGCCGGTCGATGTGCGGGGTCCGGTTGACGGCCGAGCCGTACGCCGACACCGCATGCTGCGCGTGGTCGTCTGAGAAAATGAAGAGGATGTTCGGCCGTTCTGCACCGGTCGCGGCGCAGGCAAACGCGAGGCAGAGGGCGGTGGCGGCATATGTGGTGCTCATGTTGAACCTCCTTGAGTGTTCTGACTGTACACGATCAGGAGAAAAGAGGGAAGTCCGCAACGCGCGGGGCGCATGGTCCGCAGCGCGGGAAAGGTTGCCCCGCCTGCACGGAATAGGATATACTGCCACTCTGTTGTTCACAAAAGGCCGCAGCGGCCGGTAGACCGTTCATGGGGAGTAGCTATGCCGAATACGATTCTGGTGGGTGCGCAGTGGGGCGACGAGGGCAAGGGCAAGGTGATCGATGTCCTGACGTCCCAGGCGGATGTGATTGTGCGGTACCAAGGAGGCAGCAACGCCGGACATACCGTGATTGCGGAAGGCAAGAAGTATGTGCTGCACCTGATCCCATCCGGTATCCTGCATCCCGGCAAACAGTGCGTGATCGGCAACGGCGTGGTGATGGATCCCTTCGATTTGATTAAGGAGATCGACGGCCTGCGCGCGCAGGGCTTCGATCCGCTGGGCCGCCTGGCGATCAGCGATCGCACGCACATGGTCATGCGCTGGCACCGCGCGCTGGACGCGGCCGACGAGGCGCGCCGTTCGCAGGCGCGCAAGATCGGTACGACGGGCCGCGGCATCGGTCCGGCCTACGGCGCCAAGATGGGACGCACCGGCCTGCGTGTCGGCGAGATGTTGAGCCCCCGGTTTCTGGAACTGGTGCGGTCGGGGGTTGAAGAGGCCAACGTCACCCTCGCGGGCTGGGGCGCGCCGACGTTAGACGTGCACGAGATGATGGCGGTCTACGCGCAGGCGGCCGAGACGCTGAAGCCCTACATCGCGGATACGGTGGCGCTGGTGAATGCCGCCGACCGCGCCGGCAAGAGCGTCCTGCTCGAAGGCGCGCAGGGCACCATGCTGGATATCGACTTCGGGACCTATCCCTTTGTGACCTCGTCCAATCCCACGGCTGGCGGCGCCTGCACCGGCTCGGGGCTCTCGCCGCGCAGGGTCGACCGGGTGGTGGGCGTGATCAAGTGCTATACGACGCGCGTCGGCGCGGGGCCCTTCCCCACCGAATTGAACGACGCCACCGGCGAGCACTTGCGTCAGAAGGGCGGCGAGTTCGGCGCCACCACCGGCCGGCCGCGGCGCTGCGGCTGGTTTGACGCCGTTGTGGGCCGTTACTCCGCCATGGTCAACGGTGTGGATTTCTGGGCCATGACCAAACTGGACGTGCTGGACGAGCAGCCGATCATCAAGATCTGCACCGCATATCTGCGCGATGACGGGGTCCGCTACGAGACCTTCCCGGCCGACCTGAGCGTCCTGGAGCGCTGCACGCCGGTGTACGAGGAGATGCCGGGCTGGCTGACGCCGACCAGCGCCTGTACGCGCTATGAGGAGCTTCCGATCAAGGCGCGCGCCTATGTGGAGCGGTTGGTGTCGCTGATCGGCGGCCGTCTTGGCATCCTGTCGGTCGGGCCGGCGCGCGAGACCACGATGCGTCTCGGACTGTGACAGCGAGCGGTCGCCGGACCGGTAACGCGTAACGTGGAAAGTGGGACACGCACGGTGGAGAACCCAGCCAACAGAGTGCCAGCGCACATCGCCATCATCATGGATGGCAACGGCCGCTGGGCCAGGCAGCGCGGGCAACCGCGCCTCGCCGGTCATGAAGTCGGTTCCGAGACGGTTCGCCGCGTGCTCAATTACTGCCGAGATGCCGGCGTCCGTTATCTCACGCTTTATGCCTTCAGCACTGAAAACTGGGCGCGCCCTCCGGCCGAGGTGTCGGGGCTGATGGCCTTGCTCGGCGCGTTTATTGCCAAACACGAGCGCGAACTGATCGAGCGCCGGGTGCGCCTGCGCGTGATCGGGCGGCGCGAGGATCTGGCCGAGCCGCTGCGGCAGGCCCTGACGCGTATCGAACGCGCGACCGACGCGTTTGAACGCCAGCTCATTATCGCCCTCAGCTACAGCGGGCGCAGTGAGCTGGCGCGCGCCGCGCGCCGGATTGCGGAGGAGGTCAAAGCCGGGACGCTCGCGCCGGAGGCGGTCGACGAGGCCGCCCTGGCCGCGCGCCTCGACGCGCCGGACGTGCCGGATCCGGACCTGATCATCCGTACCAGCGGCGAACTGCGCATCAGCAATTTTCTGCTGTGGCAATGCGCCTACAGCGAGTTCTACGTGACCCCGGTGCTGTGGCCGGATTTCCGCGAAGCGGATTTTCAGGCGGCGCTGGCGGCCTACGCCGCACGTGACCGCCGGTTCGGCGGTGTGGGGCAGGTGGCCCCGTGCGCCGGGGGCGGCGGCACTTAAGCAGGAGCGAGAATCTTGACGAAGCGAATTATTACGGGTGTGCTGGTGGGAGCGGCCTGGCTCTTCGGCCTGTGCTATATGCCGGGCTGGATGCTCTTCGGCGTGCTGCTGCTGATGTCCTGCGCCTGTCAGAACGAGTTCTACCAGATGATGCGGCGCAACGGCCACCCGGTCAGCCGCAACGGCGGCATGGCGATGGGCGTGGTGTGGCTGACCGCCTGTTACGCCTTTCCCCCTTATGCGGCGCGCGAGCTGCCGATGGGCCACCAGTTCGAAACGTTGGTGCTGGCGGCGCTGGTGTTCGCGCTGCTGCTGCGCGTGCTGTTTGATTCGCGGATCGCGCGGCCGGTCGAGCATACGGGCGTGACGCTGCTGGGTTTCTTCTATCTGCCCTTTATGCTCAGCTTTTTCATCCGGCTGGCGCAATGGGGGGCGGACGCGATGTTTGAGATCCCCTCGGCGCGTGTCGGCGTGTATCTGGCCTCCTACCTGGCGGCGGTCGTGAAATTCAGCGATGTGGGGGCATTTGCGGTCGGGGTCACGCTGGGCCGCCACAAGATGTTTCCGCGCGTCTCGCCGAAAAAATCGTGGGAAGGCTTCGCCGGCGGGGTCGCCGCCTCCATGGCGGTGAGCGTGGCGATGATTCAGGCGGCGAAGCAGTGCGCCTGGCTGCCGGGCGGCCCGCTGGTCGAGCTGAGTGTACCGCACGCGCTGGCCTTGGGCGCGGTGCTGGGTGTGGTCGGCGCGTTGGGCGACTTGATCGAGTCGATGTTTAAACGTTCGGTGAACACCAAGGATTCCGCCGGCCTGCTGCCGGGCGGCGGCGGCGGCATCCTCGACATGTTCGACAGCCTGACCTTCTCGCCTGCCGTTCTTTATTTCTATCTCGCCTGGTTTGTCGGGCAGTCGGTGTCCCCATGAGGTCTGTCGTCATACTCGGAAGCACGGGCTCGATCGGTGAGAACGCGCTCAAGGTCGCCGAGGCGCTGCCGGACGCGGTGCGGGTGGTGGGGCTGGCCACGCGCGCCAAGGTGTCGCGCGTGATCGATCAGGCGTTGCAGTTCGGTGTGCAGGTGGTCGCGGTCGAAGACCGGGCCGCCGCCGCCGAGGCGGCCGCGCTGGCGCGGCCCCACGGCATCCAGGTCTGGGCCGGTGCGGAGGGCGTGGCGGCGCTGGCCGGGCTGGCCGCGGCCGACACCGTGCTCTGCGCGCTGGTGGGGCTGGCCGGCCTGCAGCCGGTGCTTACGGCGCTGGAGGCCGGCAAGGATGTGGCGCTGGCCACCAAGGAGGTGCTGGTCTCGGCCGGTGAGCTGGTCATGCGGCGGCGCGCCGAGGCGGGCGTCAGCCTGTTGCCGGTGGACAGTGAGCACAGCGCGCTGTTCCAATGCCTTCAATCTCCAGCCTTCTCGCCGGCCTGCGTGCGCACGCGCGCCGGCGAGCCGGCGGCCGAAGCGCGCGTGGCGCGCCTCGTGCTCACCGCGTCAGGCGGGCCCTTCGCGGCGCGCCACGGGATCGATTTCGAACGGGTGACGCCCGAGCAGGCGCTGGATCATCCGCGCTGGACCATGGGGCGCAAGGTGACGATCGACTCGGCGACCATGATGAACAAGGGGCTGGAGATCATGGAGGCGCAGTGGCTCTTCAATGTGCCGGCCGAACGGATCGGGGTGGCCGTGCATCCGGAAAGCATCGTGCACTCGCTGGTGACGTTTGTGGACGGGACGCAGTTGGCGCAGCTTTCGGTGCCGGATATGCGCTTCCCGATCCAGTATGCGTTGACCTGGCCCGACCGCTTGGCCGCCGCGCTGCCGTCGCTGGATCTGGTGAGCCAGGGCCGACTGACCTTCGCGGCTCCGGACGAGTCGCGTTTCCCCTGTCTGCGGCTGGCGCGCGAGGCGGCGGCCGCCGGCGGCACGCTGCCGGCGGTGCTGAACGCGGCGGACGAGGTGGCGGTTGAGGCGTTTCTGGCGGGCGCGATCCCGTTTGCCGGGATTTGGCGAACCGTCGAACAGGTGATGGCCGCGCACACGCCGCGTCCTGCTGCGACGCGCGAGGCGATTGTGGAGGCGGATGCCTGGGCGCGCGTCGCGGCGTCCGAGCGATGCGGCATGCGGGGCACGAACAAGGTTGAGGCCTGATCACGGATCCGGGCCGGAAAAGAGTGGTGGAGTATCATGGAATTTGTGTTGTCTGTTTTGGCGGGCGTGTGCGTGGTTTTGTTGTTCAGCCTGGCGATTTTTATTCACGAGTTCGGCCATTTCTTGGCCGCACGCTGGATGGGCTTGCAGGTGGACACCTTTGCGATCGGCTTCGGGCCGGCGATCTGGAAACGTACGGTCAACGGCGTGGAGTATAAAGTCGGTTGCATCCCGTTCGGCGGGTACGTGGCGCTGCCGCAGCTTGATCCCTCCGGCATGGAAAAGGTACAGGGCGGCAGCGGACCGGCGTCGCGCGAACTGCCCGACATCGCGGCGTGGCGGCGGATCGTTGTCTCGGTGGCGGGACCATTCGGCAATGTGGTGCTGGCGGTGGCGCTGGCTCTCCTGATCGCCTGGATGCCGGGCGTGCGGACCGGCGTGGTGGATACGCGCGTCGGTGTGGTGGCGGAGGAGTCCGCAGCCTGGGCGGCGGGGCTGCGCGCCGGTGACCGCATTGACAGCGTCAACGGGCGCAAGGTGGCGACGTGGACCGACCTTCAGGTGGAGTGGCAACTGGCGGGCGGCTCCGGCGCGGCGACCTTCGGCGTGGTGCGCGACGGCGTGCGCCGCGATCTGACCCTCTCGTTCGAAACCAACAACGCGCTGGGCTTGCGGATACTGGCCGGCGTCTTTCCCGAGGCGCGCTGCGAGGTGGACGAGGTGATTCCCGGCTCGCCGGCCGCGCAGAGCGGGCTTCAGGTGAAGGACGTGATTCTGGCGGTGGATGAGACGCCGGTGTTGGGCGCGTATCATTTTTCCGCGCTGATCGCAAAGCGGGGCGCGCAGCCGGCGTTGCTGACGCTGCAACGCGGCGCTGGGCGCGTGAAGCTTTCGGTGACGCCGCGCTACGAGGAAGAGGCTAAACGATATCTGGTCGGCATCCGCTGGAGTGACGGACGCGAGGGCGTGAAGCCGTGGATGATGTACCGCGATCCGTGGCAGCAGCTCAAATGGGATTCGCTCTCGGTGGTGCGGGTTTTGCAGGCGATGGTGGCGCCTGAATCGCCGGGCGAGCGTAAGGCCGTCGCACGCAATATCGGCGGTCCGGTGGCGATCGTGATGGGGCTTTACAACACGGTGCGCGGCAGCCTGGTCGACGGCCTGGGCTTCCTGCGCATGATCTGCGTCAATCTGGCGATCCTGAACCTGCTGCCCTTCCCGGTGCTGGATGGCGGGCATATCATGTTCGCCCTGTATGAAATCATCACACGCCGCAAGCCGCATCCCAAAGTGGTCGCCGTGCTGGTCAACACCTTTGCCGTGCTTCTGATCGGTCTCATGCTGCTGCTCGTCTATACCGACATCACACGCAAGATCAGGAGCAACCGGGAGCTGCGCGCGATGGCGCGCGAGCAGGAGGCGGCGGAAACCGCAACACCTGCCGCGGACGCGCGTCCGTGACGGTGCGGCACGGCGGCAGAATGGAGCCGTAATCACCATGCAGACTGAGGCAACACCGACGGTGCGTCCGCGCGGCGAGACGCGCCAGATCTTCGTAGGCGCGGTGGCGATCGGCGGCGGCGCGCCCGTCAGCGTGCAGACCATGACGAATGCCGATCCGCACGACGCTCAGGCGCTGCTGCGTCAGATCGGTGAGGCCGCCGACCTGGGGGGCGACATCGTGCGGCTGACCGTTCCGGACGCGGAGGCGGCTGCCGTCTTCAAGCAGGTGCGCACCCTGTCGCCGCTGCCGCTGGTGGCGGACATCCATTTCGATCACCGGCTCGCGCTCGCGGCACTGGAGGCCGGCGCGGACGGACTGCGCATCAATCCCGGCAACATCGGCGGGCCCGAGCGCGTGCGCGCCGTGGTGGCCGCAGCCCGCAGTCGCCGCGTGCCGATCCGCATCGGCGTGAACGGCGGCTCGCTCGAGGCCGATATATTGGCGCGGCATGGGGCGGCCACGGCTGAGGCGCTGGTCGAAAGCGCCCTGCGCCATGTCGCGCTGCTCGAAGCCGAGGCGTATCACGAGATCAAGATTTCAGTCAAGGCCTCTGACGTGTCGCGCACGCTTGCGGCCTACCGCCTGCTGTCGGCGCGCACCGTCTATCCGCTGCACCTCGGGGTGACCGAGGCCGGCACGTTCCTGCCAGGAACCGTGCGCTCCTGCGTGGCGCTGGGCGCGCTGCTGCTGGAGGGCATCGGCGATACGATCCGCGTGTCGCTCACTGACGTGCCCGCGAAAGAGGTGCGGGTGGGGGTCGAACTGTTGCGCAGCGTGGGGCTGCGGGCGCCGGGCGCGGCGGTGACCTCCTGCCCGACCTGCGGCCGCACGCGCGTGGATGTGGCAGGGTTGGCGACGCGCGTCGAGGAGCGGCTGGAGCGGTTCTACCGCGAGCATCCTGATGCGGCGCGGCCACATGTGGCGGTCATGGGGTGCGTCGTGAACGGGCCGGGTGAGGCCAAGGGCGCCGACATCGCCGTGGCCGGCGGGCAAGGGCGGTATGTGCTCTACGTGCGGGGTGAACGCAAGCATACGCTGCCAGAGGCCGAGGCACTCGAGGCGATCGCCGCGCTGGTGGAAGGGTGGGGGCGGGGCTAAGGCCTCACGGCGCGACAAGCGCTATAAAGAAGATGTTTTCACCCTCGCCCTCTGGGAGAGGGCCGGGGTGAGGGTTGCGGGCTTCGCCCGCATTAGTCGAGGAAGCCTTGGGTTTCCTCTTGCAGCAGTTTGAGCGCCGCCGGGTCGTTGGCCGCCTTCTTGAGCGCGGTCTTGAAGTACCCCTTGGCCTCGGCGCGCGCTTTATCCGCCTCGGCCTTGTCCGGGATCGTGTCGAGGATGCCGGCGATGCGTTTGGCGTTGCGGCCCAAGATCCATTCGCGGCTGTAGGCGATGCCGCTGGTGGGGTCGAACTCCTCTTCCTGGTCCGAGTCCAGCCAGGCGTTCATGAACGCGCGGAAGAACGAGACCGCCTCGCGCGGCTGGTTCTTGGCCATGGCACGGTGCGCCTTGACTTTGGGCAGCGACATGTCATGCCAAGCTTTGTCTTTGCCGGGGATGCCCTTTTCCAGCATGCTCACCGCAAGGTCGTAGTTCTCAGTGATGAAGGCGCCGTCCAGAATCTTGACCTTGATGGAGTTGACCGTATTCTCGTCGGAACAGGACGCGAGGATCCTTTCGCCGACGGTACAGAGGGCGCGGATGATCGTAAGCTGCTCGGCCATCTCGTAAAAATAACGGTCGAAGAGGTTGCCGACCTGCACCGGCGAAATCTGGGCGGTCAACAAGGCATCGAGCCGTTCGGGCAGCACGCGCGGGTTGGCAGCCACGCCGGTGTCAACCCAGACGCGCGCCGCATAGTTGACCGCGTTGGTCTTGCCGATGGCGTTGAACACCATTTTTTTGCTGGCCTGTTCGACCAAATCGTTGCGCCCGTTTCTCTGGAGCGACGTGAAAAAGGTGCGCGAGAGCGTGTAGAGCGAGCTGTCCGGCAACTGGACGACGCAGGCGTCGAACGCGGCGGGCGCGTCGTCCCAGTTTTTCGCGGCCAGAACGCAGCGCAGCGTGAGAGAAACCAAGAGGTCGCGATAGGCGGCGGCTTCCAGATTTTTGGCCTGCAGGTGACGCAGCAGGCGGCTGGCCAAGGTGTGTTGGCCGCCGTCGATCAGGCCTCCGAGCGTTTGCTGCACGAGAGGGGCGGCCTTGTCTGCAGGCAATTCACTGACCACGCTGTCAAGGTCAGTCTGCGCGAGATCGGCGTCTGCCATGGCCAGCGAGGCTGAGAGTTGCCAGTTCAACACCTGCTGACGGAGGTCGACCGGCAGGCCGGTTTCGCGCGCCAGCAGGTCGCGGCACCAGTGGCGGATGTCGGCATGGCGGTTCATTTGCCGGTAAGCGTTGTGGACGTTGCCGAAGACGGCACGCGCGGCTTCCGGCGTTTTTTTCCACGCTTCAAGAATGGCGGCACGGGCAACGGTGTCTTGGTTTTGCGTCAGCAGCACGGCGATCTTTTCTGTGAAAAAGCGCGCGGCGTGCGCGGCGTACTTCGGGTTGGCGAGCGCGCGCTCGATCAACGTCAGCGCCTCGCTGTTTTTTTCCTCGGCCCGCAGGCGCTGCACCTTCTCCAGCGTGCGCTCGATCTCGTGGCCCAGCAGCGCCTCGCGCGCCGCAATCTTTTCGGCAGAGGGTTTGCAGCCAGGCGTCAGCACCAGGCAAAACCCGGCAAGGACAAGACAGGATGCGCCCACACGCGCAAGAGATTGAAGCGAAACGTACATGGTCAAATCACTCCTTGTTATTCCGTAGCCGAACAAATCGGTTGTACTATACAAATCCCGGGGTGATCTCGCAACCCCAAACCCGGCTCAATTGGGAATTGCGTTGCCAGAAAGATCACGCTATTGTGAGAGTCCAATGTCTAGACCGGCTGTTGGGAGTGTGTGATGGCCATCGATGTGATCATAGTGGAAGACGATAACCGGCTGCGTTCCGGCCTCGTGGAGATTGTCAACAGCGATCCCCAGTGTACCTGCGTCGGCGCGTACGGCTCGGGCGAGGAGGCGCTGGCGCTGGCACCTGCCCTGCATCCGCAGGTGGCGGTGATGGACATTAATCTGCCCGGCATGGACGGCATCGAGTGCGTGAGGCAGTTGTCGGAGCGTCTGCCCGAGTTGCAGATCGTGATGCTGACGGTTTACCAGGACACCAACAATCTTTTTCGTGCCCTGGCCGCTGGCGCGCACGGGTACCTGGTCAAGCCGGCGCGCGCGCGCGACCTGCTGGCGGCGATCCGTGATATCCACCGCGGCGGCGCGCCGATGACCAGCGCGCTGGCGCGCAAGGTGGTGGACGCCTTCCGCGCGCAGGTGCCCTCGGCCGCCCCGTCCATGCCCGTCGGTGTGGCCGCATCCGGCGGCGGCGAGTCGGACGAGCTGGCGCCGCGCGAGAAGGAGGTTCTTGACCTTCTGGCGCAGGGGTTCTCGTACAAGGAAATCGCGGATAAATTGAATGTCGCCTTTGCGACGGTTCATACCTATGTGTTGCGTATTTATAAAAAGCTGCACGTGCGTTCGAAAAACGCGGCGGTGGCCCGCTGGCTGGGGTATCAGCGGGAGGGGGGCTGGTAGCGCGCCGCCGCGCAGGCGCGGGCGGACACGGGCGGTGACACGGAGATCCACGGGGGGGCAGGCATGAACACGACAGCAAACGGATACGGGGTCGGACGGCGCGAATTTTTGCGTTTGGCGCATGCGGGTATGGCCGCGCTGCCGCTCGCCGCCTCTGTGGCGGGCGGTCAGGAGCCCGGCGGCGCCGTGCTGTCGCCCTCCACCCCGCGGGCCTACGGCAAAAAAATCAAGTTGGGGCTGATCGGCTGTGGCGGCCGCGGCACGTGGATCAGCAGCTTGTTCACCGCCCACGGCGGGTTCACGTTCGGTGCCGTGGCCGATTATTTTCCGGAGCGCGCGGCGCGCGCCGGCGCACAGCTCGGCGTGCCGGAGGCTGCCTGTTTTTCTGGTCTGGACGGCTATCAGCGCCTGGTGGCGTCCGGGGTTGAGGCGGTCGTGTTGCAGACGCCTCCGTACTTCTTTCCGCGGCATGCCGCCGCCGCGCTCGACGCCGGGCTGCACATTTACATGGCCAAGCCGGTGGCCATCGACGTGCCCGGCACACTCGCGATCAAGAGTCTGGCGGCGCGGGCGACGCGTGAAAAACGGGTGTTTCAGGCTGACTACCAGTTGCCGCGCGACCCGGTGAATGTGGAGGTGGCGAAACGCATCCGGACCGGCGCGCTGGGCAAACTGCAGACGATCTTTTCCTCCGGCTGGGCTGGCGGCAACGGGTATCAAGACCCGCCGCTGGAGACAACGGCTGAGAACCGACTGAAGGATCTGGTGTGGTGCAATGATGTCGCGCTGGGCGGTGACTACATGGTGCACTATGACGTCCACATTCTGGACGCCGTGGTCTGGGCGCTGGGTAAAACGCCGGTCGCCGCGCTGGGCGCGTCAGCCGCGTTCCGGCCCTCGGTGCATGGCGACGCGCGCGACTCCAGCCTGGTCGTTTATCTTTTCGACGACGGCACCATGTGGTGCCACCAGGGTATTCTCGGCGCCTACCACGATTGGATCAAGACCGGGCGGCTCACGGCCTCGCTGCAAGGGACGCAAGGCACGGCCTGCCTCTCGTATGCCGGCAAATCCTACGTGCGCGGCGGGCCGCGTCACTTCAGCGGGGGGGTGCCGAATCCCGAAGCCAGCGTGCGCACCAACATCGACGAGTTTCGTCAGGCGATTGATGCCGGCGACTGCGCGAACGAGCAGGTTGTGAGGGCGGTCGAGAGCAATTTCACCGCGATTCTCGGCCGTGAAGCCGCAGCCCGGCGTGAGCGCGTGACGCTCGATGCCCTGCTGGCGGAGAACCGGGCGCTGCTGCCGGACCTCGCCGGCCTCCGCCGCTAAACACTCAGCGCGGCCGCTTGACCGGGTCGATGTTGCGCGGCGTCATCCAGTCGCGCAGCGCCTCGATGTCTTTGCGGATCCGGTCGCTCTGCTGCGCCAGTTGGCTGAGGCGCGCGTCCAGCGACGGCGTCTCGGCGAGCGGCTGGCCGTCCTGCGGGTCCAACGCGATGCCCAGCGCCCCGTAGAGAGCGGCGAAGAGGCTTTCTATGCCATCGAGCCGCTGCGCCAGATCATCGATCGCCACGGCGAGCGCCTCGGGCGCGCGGGCGTCATCAAAACCTTGCTCGACACGCGCGAAGGATTGATCGAGATACCGGGTCAGGTCGGCCAAGTAGCCAGGAACCGCCGCCAGGCGGGCTTGAGAAGCAGAGATCGACTTGAGGTCTTGGCGTACGGCGTTCAGGTCGCTCCGCACGCTGCGCGTGCTGTCCGCGCCGCGGTCAGATGCGGCCAGCGTTTCCTCCAGCGCGGTGATGCGCCGGTTGCACGCGGTGAGCTGGCTCAGCACGGCGTCCAGCCGCTTGGCCACGGCGCCGTCGCTTTCACCTGACGGCGTGGGCGGCTCTGAGGTCTTGGACAGGGCGGCACGCGTGCGGCGGCCCTCGTCTCTGACCACGGAACGGTTGGTATACACGGCCGCAGCCACCATCAGGCAGACGGCGAGTGTGCAGAGAATCTCTTTCATGCGCGATCTCCCGGTTCCTGCTGTTTACAAGCGGCACTATAGCCCAGGTGGTACGCGCCCGCAAACAGAATCGTCAGGGCGGGGTCATTCCGGACTTGAAGTGAAGAGGAGGAAGGCGGATACTCGTCAGCAAATATGGCCAGAGTGCTCACAGCCGGAAAGGGGACCCGGGAGGGGGAGGTCCTGGCTTTCATTGCAGAGGCCGTTCGGGAGGACGGTGCCGCTGCGGTGCCGGCGGAGTGTGCGCCGGTGCTGGCGCGTGACGCGCGCTGCCGGCCGGATGCCGACGGCTGTTTTCGATTCCGATGGCCTGCCTGTCCCGTGGCGTGCGGCTGTGTGGAACGAGCGGCCGCGCTGGTGCTGCTGGCGCTCTGCTTGCCGGCGCTGACGGTGACGGCGTTGCTGGTGTTGCTGTGTGACGGCTGGCCGATTGTCTTTCGGCAAGAGCGCTTCGGGTTCAGAGGGCGCCCCTTCGTCGTCTATAAATTCCGCACGATGGACCGCCGGGCGGAGACCCTGCATGCCCGGCTGCAGCGCCGTCGCCGGACGGATGGCCGGCTGTTCAAGCTTGAGCGCGACCCGCGCGTGACCCGGTTGGGCACCCTGTTGCGCCGCACCTTTGTCGACGAGTTGCCGCAGCTCGTGAATGTCGTGCGCGGCGAGATGCGGCTCGTCGGGCCGCGCCCGCTTCCAGCCAGCGATCTGGATCATTACACGCAGCCGGCGCACGCGCTGCGTCTGGAGGGGGTGCCGGGCATGACCGGGCTCTGGCAGGTGTCCGGGCGCAACCGGCTCACGTTTGACGCGATGTGTCTGCTGGACATCTATTATCTTTGCCACCGGTCACGTCGCTTTGACCTCCTGCTGATCGCGCGGACGGTTGGGGTGGTGTTCGAGCAGATAGGTCTGCGCGGCAAAGCCCAGCGCGCTGGCGAGCACACCGGAGGCATCGCAGACGCAGGCCGCCGCGATCAGGAACGCCACAGCAAGCCAGCCGTGCCGGGATAACGGGGCGGCCGCCGCCAGCGCGACGCGGACCCGCCCGCCGCCCGCCGGGTTGAAGCGCAAGGTCAGGCAGCGCGCGCGGGGTAGGTTCAGCGGCAGCGGATGGTCGGCGATCCAGATGCCGGGCTGCCGTAGGCGCTGCACGCGCGAGCCGTCACAGTGGATCTCAAGGTCGCCGTCGCGGCTCAGGCATACGTGCAGGCGGGGATGCGCCGTGGCCCTGAACGCAGCCATGCGCAGCGAAACCGCATGGCGCGAGTGGGCGAGCTGGCGCAGCGCCTCGCGCAGGGCTGCCAGCACCAGCCGGCTGTCCGGGGCCAGCGGGTCCAGCGTGACGATCAAGCGCGTGCCGGCCGAGCCGGCCAGGCGGGCGCGCCAGGCGGCAGCCGCAGCGCCCAGCGCCGCCGCCAGCCACGCGGCGGGCGTGGGACCGGCGATCAGCGCGGCCGCAGCCACGACCAGCGGCAGTGTCAGAAAGATGAGCATGACATCAGCATGGTAGCCGGTGCACCGTGCGCCTGGCAAGCCTGCGCAGGCCTCGTTCGCGCCCGTCCCGGGGCTGACGCATCTAATTTCTTGTCTTTACGGCCTTTCACCCACGATGTCGGCGCATGGATCACTTTGCCTGTGTCGGGAGTCTGTGAATCAGGTTTCACATCGCGGACGGGGCCGTCCGCGCCCCCGACTCTTCGTTCAAAGCACGCGCTCAACGCTGACGTTGGAAGTAGACATCGAGATCGCTATCGGGATCGCTATCGGGATCGAACATCTTTCGACCCCATCGCGAGAGGAGCCGCGCGGGA
>Ga0265294_10005837_pt1 | contig 14944 bp, 19 predicted proteins | sample MunlanPumphouse3_FD_192504 | JGI IMG/M metagenome (GOLD analysis project Ga0265294, IMG submission 192504) | Groundwater microbial communities from a municipal landfill in Southern Ontario, Canada - Pumphouse #3 | ecosystem: Environmental > Aquatic > Deep subsurface > Groundwater | place... | reverse complement strand
AAGTCGTCTTCGTCGTCGCCACCAAAGGCGTCAAACTCATCGGCACTAACGCCGCCATCCCCGAACGGTTCGCCATCGCGGCAGAACTGCACACCGTCGAGCTGGGCGTTGATGCGCTTGCCCCACGTGTTATTCTGGGCCCACAAGCTAATAATTGCGTTCACATACGCACCAGCGTAAGGCTTGCCGTCTTCCTCGGTCAGTGGTGACTTATCGCGGTCAATCACCAATGGGCGTTTCTTAGTCGAAGCCTTGATGGTGTATTTGCCATCGAACTCTGGGCGACCTAAATCATCCCCGTCCTTCAAGCAAATCTTATCCGCTGCGATTTTACCTTTAAGCTCGGTTTTCATCAGCGTGTCGATATGCTTTTTCAACTGCGCAATGGCTTCGGCGTGCTCATCTTTATCGAGAATAAAAGTCGCTTCAAACTTACCAGTGGGCTCACCGCCAAATGAAGCCATTTTGAATAGTGAAGGGAAGGATAAACGAACATTTGCTAGTTTAATTTTTGACATTTTTATACTCCTGCATTTTAGCGTTAAGGTTGAGCTGCCATTTCTGGCAGTGAGTTAAGCATAACTTAACTTGTTATGGTTGGCAACTTATTTTTACAGTTTTCAAAGTGCCACCGTTTCATAATGCTCCCACCTCCTTCTTTGCCGCAATGCGGACATTTTACTTTCTTATCCGCAACACCTTTATTGTGCGGGATGTTACCCAAAAGGCTTTTGGATATTTTCTCTCGCGTCGATTTTGAAACGCTATGCCCTTTCAAAGACATACTTATGTTTTTACTCCATTCGGCGTCCCTCTTTCTTTTAGAAAGCGCACGCAATACCTTTTCCCTATGTTCGGCACTTAGAACCTTACCCGTATGGGCTTTAGAAAGTTTTTCACGATGTTCCCGAGAATGACTCACACCTTCATTCCAAGGCCTTAGATCTGAAGAGTATCTGGCTCTTAGATATTGGGAGTGTTCTTTTGCAAACCTTTCTCTTAAAAATGCATATTTTTTAGAAGAGCAGCTGCTAACTCTGTTTCGCATAAGGTTTAGCGCGTGCCACATTAAACCTCCGTGCATTTTAGCTAGAAGTAGGTGCGCGAAGAAATGCTCTTTTGCTGACAAAGCAATAATGTTTGATTTGTCGTCCGAACCCCCAAGCGACCTCGGAACTATGTGATGTTTCTCAAAATATCCGTCGGGTTTTGGTCTGTTTAGACGCGACTTTATAAAGTCGTCATATATTTTTCGGTAATTCATAAGCGGGTCGCCTTTTTAATAACCTGCTTATTATAACAACCCGCTTATCAGGCGTCAACTGATATCGTCAAAATCGTCTTCGCTCGCCCCGATGGCGGGGCGCTTGTCCGACTCGGGAACAATGACAGGTTTACCCCTGGGCTTTGTTACCAGATTGGCTATGTCGCCCGAACGCTTTTTGCCAAGCGCCTTTTCGGCCTTTGCCACGCTCAACAACTTGCTCTCGTATGCGTCGTCACCCAGCAATTCCACCAAAATCTGCTCGGCAACAGCATCGTCACCCCACTGCCGCAAGCTGCGACCTTCGACTAGCTTAAAGCCCGGGAACGCTTCGCCGCGCTCGAGCTTCTGGAAGGCGTGTTGCTCGACAGCATCGAACCATGACAGCACCAGCTTTTTGGCAGATAGCGCTTCCGCTAGTCGCTCATCGCTTAACGTGTCGGGGTTGTCGGCAGCGTCCATGTTGTCAAAGTCTGTGGCAATGACCTTGTGGGCCAGATCCATCAGCGCCGGACAGGTGGGCATTGCTTTGCAGAACTTGCACTGCTCATCACCTGGTACGCGCTGCGGCGAATCGGATAGTGCCTCGTTGGCTCGTTCGCTTAACCACTCGCCCCACTTCATCAGCTCAGCGCGGTCAAGCTCCCACTCACTTATGGAGTCTTACGTGGCTGCACAATGCAGATGACGACCTTTTCTATCTCGGCAATGTACTCATAATCAGACATAGCGCCAAGGGCGTACAGAAGCCCCTGTGTATTCTCGAAGGCGTCAACCTGCACACCCTTGCCGTACTTCAGATCAATGACGCGCAGCGTATTGCCATCCAGTACCAGCGCATCAGCCGTGCCGAATCCACCGGGCACCCACTCAGAGAAGTCAACCAGCTGCTCGTACTCATGCTGGCCGCTGTGGCTTTTGACGTAATCAACGTACTGCTGCACATAGTCGGCCATCTCCTGATCGACGGTGTACGCGTTGCTTTCAATCAGGCGCTTGCCGATCCAGTCGTGGCACGCGCCGCCGTGGGTTAGCACCAGCTCGGCCAGTTCATGCGCGGCAGTCCCTTCGTCCGCTGCGATGCTTGATCTATCGGCTATGCCCTCTTCGGCCTTTACGCTGCCTGGGCAGTGCGCCCAACGGTGCGACCCGCTGGCGCTGAGTTTTGCATGGGCTGTCATTGCAGGGCCTCCAAGCTGGTCTTTAGCGCGGCAAGGTCTGATTCAGCAACGTCTTTGAGTGTCGAGGCATTGCCGAACGCGGCAATGGCGTCTTTTACTGCCGCCTTTTTACTGCGGTCTTTGCGCACGATAGCCATGCACAGGTCTTGCAGGTCATCGCGGTTAACCTTGACCGCCTCGGGCTTCGCCGGCTGATCCTTAATCGGATCGACGACTGACTCAGGTTTGGCCTCGACGGGCGCAGCGGTTGGCGCGGGGGCGCTGCGCATAGCGCCTGTCAGTTCGACGATTACGGCGCGCAGTTCCGACAGTTCGGCTTTCAGTTCTTCTAGTTTAGTTTCCAGCATTTTTCGTTTCCTCTTTGCGTTTGTTGGAGGTGATAGTATAAGCTGTGCTTAACAACCAGTCAAGACAACCGAGGAAAACCAGCATGATAAAAATGGTCGTTGAGTATTTCGGCGGCGTAGCCGAGACGGCCAGGCTGTTGGGCGTAAGCCAGCCAGCTGTTAGCCAGTGGCTCAAGCACAACCGAATCCCACCAGCAAGGGCCGTGCAGATAGAAGTGCTCACCAAGGGCAAGTTCAAGGCAGCGGATATTCTGCAAGGGGGTAAGGATGGCGGCCGTTGATTTGCAGGTGTTCCCTGTTCGCACGTTCCACGATACGCAAAAGGGCAAATGGCAGAAGGTGCCCGCGATCCCAAAAGGCGAGGACTGGAAATCTTACAAGGCCGAGGCCCATGTGATTGCGCACGCCGCGAACATCGGCGTAGTCATTCCCGATGGCCGGGTGGTCATTGACTTGGACGTGTACAAGGGCGTCACTCGCCAGGTTGTCGATGCTGCCCTGGGCGTCGCGCTGGATTGGGAGTCCGCGCAGCTACAGCGCACGGTGTCGGGAGGTGAGCATTATTGCTTTACCTTGCCGGAAGGCGCTACTGTGCCCCAGGGCAGTAATCTACTAGGCGTTGACGGCTTAGACACTCGCTGCGCCGGTAGGGGTTGGATTTGCACAGGCGAAGGTTACACCGATCTGACGATGATCGGGATGCCAGAGGCTGTTGCCGAAGAGGACTTCCCCGAGCTACCAATCGTAGCAGTCGAACGCCTAAATGCTGGCATGGTCATCAGTGACGGCGCGGGCGTGTCGGATTTGGAGCAGGCGATAAATCACCAACCGCTTGACGACCTGACGCTTGAGCAGATGTGGCACTACCTGCAAAAGTTACCACTGTCCGATCTTGAGGCTTACGACCCTTGGGCTAAAGCGGGCATGGCCGTACACCATCAGACGGGTGGCAGTAACGACGGCTTCAAGCTGTGGGTTAAATGGTCAAGGGGGTCGAGCCATTTTGACATTGAAGAATGCCGCAAAAAGTGGCCCAGTTTCGGAAAGCGCGAATACATCGCCAAGCCCACCCGCTTTGATTACGTTATACACCGCGCCGGTGGTCGCCAGGCTATCGCTGCCGACATTGCCGAGTCGTGGGCGACCAAGGGTGCAGATGTAACCAACGCGGACGAGTACGAGGCGTTAAAGGCCAAGCTGCGTAAGGTGCCACTAAGCACGCTCGCGAAGGATCAGAGACAGCGCATAGCAAAAGAAGTGTATGACAGCTACGGCAAGGATGTGGGCGTCACCAAGTCGGCCATTGTTGACGCTATCATGCCGCCGAAAAACAAAGGCGTTTTTGTTGACGAAACTGATAGGCCCGAATGGGTGGACGAATGGGTGTATGTCGAAGAGGCGTGCGAGTTCGCCAGCACCCGGCTAAATTACTCAATCAAGCGAGAAGCGTTTAACGCCAAGTTTGACCGTATGGAAGAGGTTGTTGTCGCAGAAAAACCCGCTTCGACCTTTGCGCTGGTGGATTGCAAGATACCCACTGTGGTCAACAGCATATTCTGGCCCGGCGCTGACTTGATTATCGAGTACCAAGGCAAGCCCATGCTCAACATCTACCGCAAGCAGGGCGTACCGCCAGCAGAGGCTTTGGATGAGGAAGGACGGGCTGTTGTTGACAGGTTGCTCAAGCATATTGCGTTTACGCTTGAGGATGAGCGCGAACAGACTATTTTGCTTGACTGGCTGACGTTCGTTTACCAGAACCCAGGCCAGCGCGTTAATTGGGCAATGCTGTTGCAAGGTGCGCAGGGCACCGGCAAAAGCTATTTCGCCGTGATGCTACAGGCACTGATGGGTGATCTGGTGACCAACCTCGACCCCGCTGCAATTGCTGGCCGGTTCACCTCATGGGCGTTCGGATCGCTGGTTGTTGTGGTTGAAGAGGTGCGAATCAGTGGGCAGAACAAATATGAGGTGATGGACAGGACGAAGCCCTTCATATCGAACCCCACAATTCAGATTGAGGAAAAGGGCCGCGATCACCGCACAGTGCCCAACTTCACCAGCTATTTCATGTTGACCAACCATAAGGACGCATTGCCCCTGGCAGCAGGCGACCGGCGCTACTGTGTCATGTTCTCCAGGGTGCAAAGCGAAGAGCAGCTATATCGAGAGCTGGGCGGCAAGGTTGGGGCAGAAAACTACTTTGATGCGCTGTTTGGTGACCTTGAGGCGCGCCCGGATGCCGTGGCGCACTTCTTTGCCAATCGCCAGATCAGTGACCACTTCAGTCCGCGTGGCCGCGCACCTGAGACACGCGCTAAGCAGATGATGATGGACGTAGGTATGTCACCTGAGCGGCTGACGTTGGAAGACGCCATTGCGCAGTTTGAATGCCCAGTCATTAATGAGCGAATCCTTGACGTGACCTGGCTGAATGCACTTTGCGGCGCTGAGGGCATCGAGCTACCGAAGACAAGGGCTATCAGTGCCATATTGCTTGAGATGGGATATGAGCAAATCGAGGGCAAGCGGGTGAAGGTGCAGAAAACTGGGAAGTATCATTATTTGTGGCACAAGGCCGATATGGTTAGCGCGGCAGATGCCAGGGCGGATGCAAAAGCGTTTCACGATGACCCCGATTTTGTTCCGTTTTGAAGAAAAAGGGGCTTAAAGCCCCTTTATTCTTTCCACAGCTTCTTGCGCAGTGACCAGAAACGAGTTGTACCGGACGTACTGAAAAACACCATCCTTATCCTTATACCTGACCGACTCGTCATAGCAAAGATTGGATAAAGTGTAACCAAGGGTCTTGCTTGGAACATCGCCGCCAAGGTGTTTGTTTATAGCAGTCGCGTTTACACAAGAATCGTCATAGCCCAGATCCGCTATTGCGGTTTTTATAAGGCTTGGGTCAAAAGCCGATCTGAGCACCTTTCTTTTTTCGACAGGCTTAAACGATTCTGGCGCGAACTTCACTGAGTAGCGTTTTCCGTCAACAGTCACTTCTAGGGTGATTTTTGAAAATTTTTCAATCTGCATGTGCGTTTCTCTTTCAGTTGAACCAGATAGCAATATATCAAAGGGCGCTATGTTTTGCAAACATTGCCATCCCAAAAAGGGCGAAATGTTCAAATAAAAAACATTTCGCCCCTTATTTCGCCCCTCGCTAACCCATTGATTTATATACTATTACCCCCTTAAAAGGGCGTAAGGGTGAAATATAATAGATAAATTGGTGACAGTGGGGGAATATAAAAAGGGGGAGGTATTGGGTAAAAATATAAAAATATGGGGTAGAGGGGGAGTGGACGCCTTTATTTCGCCCTTTTGCAGTTTTGGGGCGGATTTGTTAGTAAAATCAAACACTTGGCTGGGGGTGAAATACGGGGCGAAATGTTTAGAATGTTTTCATTGCACCTGCCGCGGGCCAGGCCCCACGAACTGGCTGCAATCCAAACAGATGAAAGGGTTGCTAAAGCTCTAATTGACTGGTGCTCTCAATACTGCGTATAATATAATCCAATATGCCCTCCGCCTCTGCCAGCCGGTGCGCGGTGGGTCTCACATGAAAGGAAGTGATATGAAAACAATGACGGCAATCCCGCTAAGCGAGCTAATCAAGAAGGCTGGAAGCGAGAAGAGCCTGGCCGAACTAGCCGGTATCCGAGACCTGAAGAGCCTTTCAACCAAGCTGGTAATGATCAATGGGTGCATGTATCGGCCTAGCATTTCAACCGGTGACTGGGCCAAGGTGTCTAAAGAATTGGTAGGTGACTTATGAAAAAGCTCTTAATCGGTTTAGCTTTATCGGCGGCAATGAGCGCACCGGTGTTTGCTGCTGAGCAGATGAGTAAAGAGCAGTTTTGCTCTGAGTTAGAAACAGAAGCTGTAGCGATAATGAGCGCAAGGCAATCTGGAGTACCGATTAGCAAGGTGCTGGCGCTTGTCGATAATGAAGGCATACACAAGCATATTGTCATGGATGCTTACGATCAGCACGCCATGCGGACACCAGAAAACGCTGCAAATCAGCGAGCAGAGTTTGGTATCAAATGGGGCTTGTTCTGCATTAAAAACAGATAGCCGTATTGTGGTATAATCAACCCGTCTTAATGGCGGGTTTTTTAATGGTGGTGCTATGGACTTAGACAGCTTTGATATTGACGAGCGCACTCGCAGAAGCTGAGCAGCGCAGAGAGCAGAAGCTCGCAGACGATGAGCAGCCCGTTGAGGCTGATAATGACTGCGGGGATGCGTGTAAGATTTAGAGGTAGCGACTCAAAAAGATCAAGTTTTATCATTTATTTGTCAAACAGTGCTTTACAGTGTTGCTAGCTGATCGTATAATTAACCCAACAAAGCAAAACCCCAAAAGGACTGAAAAAATGAAAGCTTACTACCCGACCCACCATTTAGGATGCCAGCCAATCCACGAAGTACAAGACTGGTCTTACGTCAGAAAGCTAATCAGAGCGGCAAGAAAGGGTGAGAGTATAAACCCGATTTTGATAGACGGCGAAATAGGATCTGGAACACTGCTGGCAGGTACGCACAGAGCCGCAGCTAATGACATCATGGTTATGCTAGGCGGTGAGGCTCTAATACCGGTCGTAAGCTTGAGTGAAATAGATGCGAGTAGCGACCTTATTGAAGCTGTAGAGGATGGTGACTTTAGAAGGATTGACGACTTATGGGATAGGTAGGGCAATATAGTAATATGCTTTTAAAAGATTGGGTTAGCGCTAACCACAGCAGCGCAAGTGAGGCAGCAAGATCGCTTAACGTGAGCAGGCAGATGATGAGCTATTACATTAAGCGCAGTGCCGTGATCTATAAAAATGTTATTTATTTGCCAGTAGGTAAAAAGTGATGGCCGATTTTCCCGACTATAAAACGGTTTCAGTTGATAAGCTGATTCCCTAGCAAATGTCTGTACGGCAAGGTATAATGATCACATCAACTAGGTGTGGAGGATTTATGGAAACCGAAGTCGTATGGAGGTCGATACCAGGCATTGACGGATACGTTGCAAATAGCCTTGGAGAGGTATGGTCAGTCGACCGAGAAGTTATAAAACGGCGCTCAGATGGGAGTGAGTACCTGGCGAGGTTGAAGGGCAGAAAGCTAAAGCCATAGCTGGCGGGACAGTACCTTTATTGCAGCTTAGGGTCGCAAAGAAAGACATCAGTCCATCGGATAGTTTGCTCTGCGTTTCATGGCGAACCTTTCAGCAAAGCCGAGGTGTCACATCTCGATGGGAACCCGCTAAACAACCAGCCCTACAATCTTGAGTGGGCCACTAGCTCACAGAATGAGCAGCAGAAGCGTAAACATGGAACCTACGCGCGGCCTAGGGTTTTTAAAAAACCTTGGCACAAGAAGCGCGGACCCAAACAATCCTGCTATCCGAAAGCTGATAAAATACTGCAGATGAGGGCGGAGGGAGCATCAATACAGGACGTGGCTGATATGCTGGGAATGTCTAAGAGCGGCGCCGCTAACGTCATCAACAACAGGATATAAAACATGAACGAATTCCCAGACTATAAGACAGTACCAACCGATAGCTTGCTGCCCTACATTCGTAACTCACGAACTCATAGTGATGAACAGGTCGCACAAATTGCAGCCAGTATCAAAGAGTTTGGCTTCCTGAATCCGATCATCATTGACGGCGACAACAGTATTATCGCAGGCCATGGGCGCGTGATGGCTGCTCAAAAGTTAGGCATAAAAGAGTTGCCGTGCATTGAGGCTTCACACCTATCCGATACACAGCGCCGCGCGTACATTATCGCAGACAACAAGCTTGCTCTTAATGCTGGCTGGGATGACGACATGCTACGCATTGAGCTAGAGGAGCTGGGCGTTGCTGGTTTTGATCTTGATCTGACCGGATTTAGTTTAGATGAAATTGACGAGCTACAGATTGAAGAAATCGAAGATGGCTTGACTGATGAGGATTCTGTACCGGAAGTGGTCGATGATCCGGTTAGCGTGCTTGGCGATGTTTGGATGCTGGGTAAGCACCGGCTGATGTGTGGGGATAGTACGAGTATTGAGTCGCTCGAGCAATTATGCAAAGGGCAACTGGTTGACATGTGGCTGACCGACCCACCGTACAACGTGGCCTATGAGGGAAAAACCAAGGACGCACTAACGATCAAAAACGACTCGATGGCCGACGATCAGTTCAGGCAGTTCCTGCGCGACTGTTACGTTGCTGCCGACTCAGTCATGAAGCCTGGTGCCGTTTTTTATATTTGGCACGCAGATTCGGAAGGCTACAACTTTAGAGGCGCAGCGCAGGATGCTGGGTGGAAAGTAAGACAGTGTTTGATATGGAAAAAGTCATCGATGGTCATGGGGCGTCAAGACTATCACTGGAAGCATGAGCCTTGCCTTTATGGCTGGAAGGAAGGCGCAGGCCACCTATGGGCTGCGGACAGAAAGCAAACGACGATCCTAGAGTTCGACAAGCCGTCACGCAATGGCGAGCACCCGACGATGAAGCCGGTCGAGTTGTTTGAGTATCAAATGCTCAACAACACTAAGGGTGGCGACATCATCATGGACAGCTTCGGCGGCAGTGGTACGACCATTATCGCGGCAGAAAAGAATGGTCGAGTTGGATATCTTATGGAGCTAGACCCCAAATACTGCGACGTCATCATCAAGCGCTGGCAGGATTACACAGGAAAAGAAGCTGTACTAGAGGCGTCTGGCGACAAGTTTAATGATATGTTTATTAATGGTCGCAGCGGCGAAAAGGCGGATGTATGCTAGGCAAGTGCGAGCGCTGGGCTGTCCTCTATACTCACGATCACATGCCCGTTGATGGGTGTGTGTTTACCCAAAAACCTGCAGCTGAGAAAGCGCTAAAGTCATTAAAAAATCCTGATAAGTACAGGGTTATAAAGGTTAGCATTGTTCCAGTGAGGGGTGACGTATGACAGAAGATAAACCAGTATCAGGGATGCCACCGCACGAGCCAACGCGCGCAACGCGCGATCTTGTACAGCTTCATACAATGGTCGGAACCACTCAGGAAACAATTGCCAGCATTATTGGTATTGACCCTAAGACTTTGCGCAAGTATTACCGCGATGAGCTTGACCAGTCCAAGGCAAAAGCCAACGCAACTATTGGCGGGGCGCTGTTCAACAAGGCGAAGTCTGGCGACACTACCGCCATGATCTTCTGGATGAAGACGCAGGCGGGATGGAAAGAAACAACAGCAATCGACCATAGTAGCAGTGACGGTAGCATGTCGCCAAAAGGCCGAACGCTAGACGACTTTTACGATGATGTTCAGACTAAATCCAAACCTTAAATCCTTTTGGGAGAATAGAAAACCTGTAAAGATTTTAAAAGGTGGTCGATTTTCTTCAAAAACTCATGACGCTGGCGGAATGGCTGCATTCCTAGCTAGAAACTACAGCTTGCGGTTTTTGTGCATACGGCAGTTTCAAAACAGAATAAGCGACTCTGTTTACACTGTTATCAAAGAGAAGATTGAGCAGGCGGGGTGGGAGAGCGAGTTTGATATAGGCGTGTCAACTATTCGCCATAAAACAACCGGTAGCGAGTTTCTGTTCTACGGTATCGCTAGAAACCTTAACGATATCAAGGGTACTGAGGGTGTTGATATATGCTGGATTGAGGAAGGTGAGGGCCTCACAGAGTCGCAATGGTCTGTTATTGACCCAACAATCAGGAAAGAGGGGAGCGAGATTTGGCTGGTTTATAACCCCCACCTAATCACTGATTTTGTTCAAAGCAAGCTGCCATCTTTACTTGGCGACTCATGTATTATTGAGCATATCAATTACGACAGAAACCCATTCCTATCTGACACAGCTAAGCAGAAGGCGGAAAGGCTAAAGCTAGCTGATCCAGACGCTTACAACCATATTTACCTTGGCCAGCCGATCAGCAATGACGATGCTGCGATAATTAAATTCAGCTGGATTGACGCAGCTGTTGACGCTCATATAAAGCTTGGCATTGATCTGAGCGGCAGCTATTCGGTCGGTTATGACGTTGCGGACGATGGTAAGGATAAAAACGCAGTGGTTGGGTTTGACGGCGCTATTGCTGATTATCTGGACTCATGGCAAGGGCTTGAGGACGAGTTGACACAATCGGCATGGAGGGCGTGGAGTGCTATGACGCCTAACGGCAGTCGGTTTCTCTACGATGGGCACGGGCTAGGTGCTGGTACTGGCTCGACGCTGATTGAGCACAAGAAAAAGGTCTTTAAGTTTTTAGCGGGTAGCAAGCCCATTAACCCAGACTCCGAGTACTCGCTCGGTATCAAAAATAAAGACAAGTTTGAGAACCTAAAGGCTCAGGCTTGGGTTGATGTTGCGGATAGATTCAGAAACACATACAACGCAGTAACGAAAGGCGATAAATTTGAGCCTAGCGAATTGATAAGCATCAGTAGCGACATAGACAAGCTCGAGGAGCTAAAAATACAGCTTTCAACGCCCCGCAAGATGTACAGTAAGCGTGGCTTGGACATGGTAGAAACAAAAGACCAGCTCGCAGCTCGGGGCGTTAAGTCGCCGGACTTGGCCGAGGCGTTTATAATGGGCGCATGCCCTCATCTTGTCGAGGTTGACGGCTACTCATGGTCCGGCTTTCTCTAGTGTTGTTACAATCCACCTATAGCTGTATGATTGACAAATATAAAAACGGTGGTATGCATGCGTATATTAACTAACATAGCTGACGGCCTGCGAAATGTTGTTGCCAATTTAGGTACAGCAAGAGACAAGGCCGCGCACACTCAGTACATTGATACGATGTACGATCCGCAAGACCTGCTGACTACCTACGCAGTTAGCTGGGTGGCACGCGCTGGCGTTGATTTGCCGGCAGAAGATGCTGTGCGTAAATGGCGGTCGTGGCGCGCAAGTGCTGAGCAGATCAGCAAGATCGAGGCAGTTGAAGAGCAGCTGGGTTTGCAGCCAAAACTGCAAGAGTGCCTGGTTAGCGCTCGCTTGCTCGGTGGTGCTGCAATCTATATCAACACCGCTGCGCCTGATAAATCACTACCGCTGAGCGAAAGCGAGCAGATAAAGTCTATCGTTGTGATGACGCGCAACACGCTAAAAGCTGAGCCGGTCGTCAAAGACATCGACAGCGAATACTACGGATTGCCAGAGTTTTACACGCTAAACAGCGGTGATAATGGCGGTCGCGTAACCATTCATGCGAGCCGTTTTGTAATCCTGCATGGCGCGCACGCGGTAAAAGACCCCGCTTATTCGACCAATGATTCAGCGTGGGGCGATAGCGTAATCAAGGCTGCGCGCGATGCGCTCAACCAGCGCAATAGCACGATGGCAAACATTGCCAGCCTGATTTTCGAAGCCAAGGTCGATGTGTTCAAGTTTAAGGGTTTTGCCGATATGCTGGCCGCTAATCAGGACGATGCGATTATAAGCCGTGCTCATTTGCAAGCGGCAATGAAGGGCATTAACGGCGCGGTCGTGATTGATGGCGATGATGAGTACGATCAGAAGACGGCATCGTTCGGAAGCTTGCCTGAGATTATCGCAAAGTTTCAAGAGGAAATTGCCGGCGCATTCCGCATACCCGTTACCCGCCTGTTTGGTCGCTCTGCTGCTGGTTTGTCTGGCCAAGGTGATGGTGATGAGCGAGTTTACTATGATCGTATTGCTCACGAGCAAGCGACCTGCATCGCCCCTGCTATGCGCAAACTAGACCGCTTGATCGTTCGCCAAGCGCTGGGCAGTAATCCGCTAGACGTGCACTACGAATGGCGCCCACTGCGTCAGAGTACAGAGCTTGAGCGCGCTGATATATTCGGCAAAGTGGCGAACGGTGCTAGGGCAATCGCTGGCAGTTCAGCGGGTGAGATCATTCCACTCGACGCGCTATCTGATAGCCTCGTAAACGAGCTGACCGAATTGGGCGTATTACCTGGTCTAGAAAGGTCGGTAAAAAAATACGGTACGCTATCTGAACAGAACAGTTTTACTGAGGGTGAATTATGAGATTCTTAGACAGCGTAACAACCGGTCAGCCGCGCATTACAAGTGACGGGTATTTAGTTGCAGATGTAAAGGCAGCGCGCACCGGCATCCAGTTATATACAGGTGCAGAACTTGGTCGGCCTGATCTTGATATTGTGCGTGTGTATCGGCCCGAGTCTGAGGTTTTCCACAAGGACAGCTTGGCAAGTTACGCATACAAACCGGCTGTAAATGGTCATCCGTCCGAGCCAGTGACTGCTGATAACTGGAAGCAGGTTGCCACTGGCCAGCTGGGCGGCGATGTGGTTCGTGATGGCGATCATGTGCGCGTGCCATTGGTGCTAATGGATGCGCAGGCTATCGCCGATTACAATAACGGGCGCCGCGAGCTATCCATGGGCTACGCCTGCGATGTCGAGTTTGAGCGCGGCGTAACGGATAGCGGTGAGGAATATGACGCTATTCAGCGCAAGATCCGCATAAATCACATTAGCCAAGAGCAGCGCGGGCGAGCCAGAACTGCTAGAATAGGCGACTCATGGGGTGTTGCCCCGATTAACGATAACGAACCACCAACGGGCACACCGCCCACACTAAAGCAAAAAGGAGGTCACATGACCACTAAGACCGTTGTACTAGGCGACAAGGCAGTACAGGTACTCGCTGAGGACGCCGCAGAAGTTGAGCGATTCAAGGATGCCGCGGCCAAGGCGCTGGCTGATACTGAATCAAAACACGAACAAGCATTAGCAGCGAAAGATGCTGAGCTTGAGAAATTACAAGCGCGGTTAGATGACGCCAAAAGCAAGATCCTATCCGACGAAGATATTGACGCAAAAGTGGCAGCACGCGCTGAGCTGATCGCCACTGCAAAGAAAATTGCGCCAACCGCTGAGCTTGCAGGTTTGTCCGATGCTGCTATCCGCAAGGCTGTAGTTACTGCCCGCCTGGGTGATGCCGCTATTACTGACAAGTCGGACGCATACATTGATGCGCGATTTGATATTCTCGCAGAAGACACCGCGCCGACTGATCCGGTCAGGGACGCCATCAAGGGCGGGATTAAATCCGTCGGCGATGCCGCAACGCAAATGAACGATGCTCACCAAAAGAGCGTTTCCGATCTCAACGCCTGGCGCAACGCGCAATAAGGAGGCACAACCATGGCTATCAATTTCAAAGGAAACCTTGCCGCGTTCGCGGTGGGTCACCGCGCAAATATGGAAGAGTGGAACACCATCACTCGGGTCAAAGGTGACGCTGACACATCCACTGGTGCACCGCTGCCTTTTGGCGTGCCCGTAAAGCCCGGCACAGGTGCACATACCTGCGTGGAGATCACCGCCACCACCGGTGAGAACGTGCTCGGAATCACCGAGGCTAGCCAAACGCTGCCACATGCGGGAGATGCGTACCTGCAATACGACAACGTAGCTATCTGCGAGGTTGGTGTTATCGGCGTACTGCTGGGCGCTGACGTGACCCGTGGCGCTCAGGCACGCTGGGACACCGCCAACAAGGTCTGGACCGGCGCGGCTCAGTCTGCAACTGTCGTGACCATTCCCGGCGCGCAGTTCGATGAGGCCGGTACCAGCGGTTCCGTTGGCGTGGTTCGGTATCGCCGCCCTGTCCCCTCCCTGTCCGTTTCTGGCACTTAATAAGGAGTCCAGCACATGAATTTTAACGACCAACAAGCTTTGGCCTTCGTTACCGGCCAAGCATACAAGATCAATCAGCGCGTGTACGAAACCCGCTACCCCGACTGGGATTTCGGTCGCCTCATCTACGTGGACACCACCGGCCCCGAGTGGGCGCCGGGCGTGCTCACTTACACATCCGACCAGACTGGTCGCGCCAACTGGCAGTCCGGCCATGCCAAGGACGTTCCGCTGGCCGACGTCAGCCAGGATTACCAGACCAAGAATTTCCATCTGGCGGCCATCGGCTACCAGTGGAATATCGAGGAAATCAACACCACGATGGGCTTCCCCGGCGCCAACCTGCCGGATCGCCGCGCCCGCGCTGCACGTCTTGCTTACATGAAATTCATGCACAACCTGACGCTCACCGGCAGCGCCGAAAAAGGCCTGGGCGGCCTCACCAACTACAATGGCGTAACCGCGACCGCCGCTCCGGCGGACGGTA
>Ga0265294_10005836_pt1 | contig 14945 bp, 5 predicted proteins | sample MunlanPumphouse3_FD_192504 | JGI IMG/M metagenome (GOLD analysis project Ga0265294, IMG submission 192504) | Groundwater microbial communities from a municipal landfill in Southern Ontario, Canada - Pumphouse #3 | ecosystem: Environmental > Aquatic > Deep subsurface > Groundwater | place... | reverse complement strand
GTACGGAATCGGATACGGGTGGATCGCCTTGTGCTTGGCGATGGATTTAAACTCAGCCCCCGGGAAGTGGCGGGCGTTCTTGGGGTCTGGATAGTGCAGGTCGATCGTCCATGTCGTCACCGCCGTGGCGTCGGGATAGGCGACCCGGCCCACCAGATCCTGCTCTTTCAGCACGAGGTCGCCGATCAGGCGGCGCGATTCGCGCTTGCCGGCGACGTAGGCCACCCAGTCCAGCCGGCTCTTGGCGTAGTCGGCTTTGTTGGCCGAATGGTTTTTGAGGAACGACCAGTTGGAAAAGACCACCAGCATGCCGTAGTCGCGCACGCGCTCGAACTCGTTGACCTGATGGTAGCTCATGCCGGTTTCCCACGTCCACTCGCCCATCTTGACGCGTTCGCACGTCTGGTCCGTGAAGGGCAGCGCCCACGCGATGTCAGGGAAGGCGACCGGCGCTTGTGCTTCGCGCGAGTACCACTGTACCGACGAGCCCATGGTCTGGGAGTCGGCCTTGTCCGGGGCCGTCGACTCGCCGGTCTCATCTTTGCTCTCGCGGCCGTAGCGGTACTCGGCGCCGGCCAGCATGCCGATCACGCCGTCGCCGGTGCAGTCGGCGACCAGCGGGGCGGTGAAGCGCGTCTCCTGTCCGGTTTCGATGTGGCGCCCGACCACCGCCGTGATGCGCGCGCCCTCTTTCTCGACCGCCAGCGCCCGTGTACTGAGGAAGAGCCGGATGTTCTTCTCGGCCTTGACGGCCTCGATTTTCCGTTCGTCCTCGTAATAGTCGCCGGGTTGCGCGTTGCCGCCGCGGCGCGGGCCGATCTCGCTCACCACATCGCCCAGCCGCGGGAAGGGCGGCAGGTTCATGCGTCCGGCCAGATGCACGCGCACCTCCGAGCTGTTGTTGCCGCCGAGCACCGGGCGGTCCTGGATCAGCGCCACCGTCAGCCCGAGACGCGCCGCCGCGATCGCCATGCAGACGCCGGGAATGCCGCCGCCGGCGATGATCAGATCCACCGCCTCGGTGCGCTGCGAGGCCTTGATCGCCCCCGTCGAACGGCGATAGCTCTCCAGCTTGGAAACCTCGTTTTCCGGCGTGAACGCGGCGTCGGTCGTGAGGATCAACGCGTCACAACGTCCGTTGAAACCGGTCAGGTCGTGCAGCGCCAGCCGCGCGGGGCCTTTTCCAAGACGAACATGGCCCGCCTCCTGCCACGCCCACTCGTTGCCTTGCGTGCCCAGCACCGCCGGCAACGGCGCGCCGTTGACGTTAACCTTGAATTGGCCGGGCGCGTCTTTCTGCGTCCAGAGCGCGGCCCAGTTGCGCGTGCGCGCCAGCACGCGGTAGGTGCCGCTCTCCGGCACCTCCACGGTCGTCGAGGCGTCCGCCACCGGCGTGCCCAGTCCGTGCGCCATCAGAAAGGGCGACCCCATCTGATCCATGAACTGCTGGTCCACCACCCAGCCGCCCTTGTCGGAAAAGGTTTCGGTCTCCACAAACAGCGTCGCCGCCTGCACCGCCCCCGCGCACGCAACCGCAAAAGCCCACCCCGCAAAACGTTTCATCATGTGCCTTCCCTTTCTCCCATCGGTCCTTTTCCCCGGCGTTATACCATATTCCGCAAAGGCAGAAAATCGTAAAGGCACGTTGCCCGCAATCGGGGGCGCATCCGTGGGGTTTCGGGTTTCTGGTTTCAGGTTTCTGGTTTCTGGTTTCAGCAACGCCTCCTTCCTCCCGTTTTCTGTCTCTCAACCGATAGGGTCTTTCCGCCGGTAGGGCGGTCTCGCCGAGACCGCCGCAGAGGCGGGCCGCTATCGCCTTCCGGTTGACGGAGGCCTTACTCCGGATCGACCGTCACGCGGTACCACGCCGCCGGATGCTCGGCTGGGATCTCGACCTCCACCGGCACCGCATACCATGGCGCGACGCCGCCCACAGGCACCACGTTGGTCACCTCCTCTGCCGGCGTTCCCGGCAGGAGGCTGAGTTGGCGGTACAACCGGTAACGCCGGCTCGCGCGCCCGATCCAGCGCACCGCGAACCCGCCCGCCGTCGGCGTCGGCGTGAGCGCATCAAAACGGAAATAGGCCGCGCCGTCACACGGGTCGGTGCCGCTGAGCACCTCGCCCTCATCATCCATGCCGTCGCCGTCACTGTCGGGCACCTCTGGCAGCGTGTCGCCTTTCTCTTCGATGACGTCCGGCAGCCCGTCGCCGTCCGCGTCACGCATCGGGATCAGCGGGAACGGCTCGCTCCATGCCGACCAGGCCCCGTAAGCGTCGCGCATCCGCACGCGCCATGAATATTTCACTCCAAGCTCCAACCACTCGACCGGGAGTTGCCAACGGTCTGTCAACGCCAGCTCGCCGCTGCGCAGCACCACCGTGTCGTTCACCGACAGCACGAACTCCGCGCCGTCGCACGCATCGCCATCCGGATCGCTGAACGGCGCCACGACCAGCAGCGGCGACTCGCCCGCGTAACCGTGACTCCCCGGTCGGATACGGCCGGGCGCGAACGGTGCCCGGTTCACGCGGAGCGGCGGCGTTGTCGCGGCAACGGGGTGGCCTGCGGCGTCTCTCACCTCCAGGTCAGCCACATAACTCAACACGCCCTCGGGACCTGAAAGCGGAATCTGTGACTGTCCGTTCTGCAAAGCCTGCCACGTGCCCCACGGCTGCCCGTTGACACGTACCCGAACCTGCATCGGGCCGAACGTGTCGCGTGCCTCCACGTGCAGCACCATCTGGGTGGTCACCGTCACCGGTTCGCCGGCCGGCCCCGCCAGCGTTGCGGCGAGCAGCTCGGGCGGCATGCGGTCGAGCACCACGCGCGCCGACGACTCGCCGGAGAGCCGCCCGGAGGTGTCGCAAGCCTGCGCGACGAGGACGTACTCGCCGTCCACATGCGCCATCACGGTTCCCTCCTTGCCATCGGGCATTTCGACCTGCGGCAGTTCGATCGCCGTTTCAATCACTCCGCCCTTGAGCGGCTCATACACCTGCCCCGTGCGCCGTTCGCGCAGCGCCACGTATTTGACTTCGACGTTGTCACTCGACACGACCGTGACGGCGACCGTCGGCGACGTCACATATCCCGTGCCGCCCGCCAGCGAAAGCGCGACTGTAGGCGGCAGGAAATCCTGCGCGGGGCTAACCGGATAAACGGCCGTTGCCTGTCCGACCCGGTCGCCGAAAAAGACTTCCAGCGCGTCCACCCATTCGATCGGCAGCGTGATCTCCGGCGCATAGGGGCGCCCGTTCCAACCGCCGTCGCCCAGCCGCCAGAAAAGCCAATCGACCGGCGAATGGTCGTCGGTCACGTCGCACACCAGATAGAGCAGACGGCGTTCCGTGTCCACGCGCGGGATGCCGACACTGTGCACGACGGGCGGCGTCCAGTCGGTCACCACTGAATCGTAGTAGAGGCCGTCTTTATCGTGCTGCGTCGGGTGGCGGTATTCGAAGCAGACGGCATGCAGGCCTTGCGACGGCCAGACCACGTTTTGCTCAGGGAAAGGGCTGACAAACGGCTGCCACGGTTCGGTGTCGCACACGCCGTCGAGGGCCAGCCGCATCTCGCCTGCCTCGCGGTCGTAGAGCGAGAACTGCAGGTTCATGTCGCCCATCCAAGGCGGCGCGTTGGAGACCATCTGCCACGAGCCGGCCTCATAAGCGTAGCGGTACCAGCCATTGCCGCCGTACAGCGTGTTGCCCGCGTTGAACCGATAATAATTTGAAGGGCTGCGTCACGGCATTCACCCCCAGCGTCATGTACGGCGCAAAGCCGCGGTTGTTGAGCCATTCGATATGCTCCGGTTCGCGGTCGATCCGCGTGCGCGCGATCCATTCCGCGTCGTACTGCGTGGCGCGCTCGCCGAAATTGCCGAATGTGAAACGGATCGTCGTCCATTCGCCGACATAGGCGCGGCCCTTGCCCCAGCCGTTCTCCGGATTCACCGTGAGGTCGTTGATGATGATGTCCGGCATGTCCGGACGCTGATTGACGGGGAACGCCAGCGTGACCCACGGTGTGTCGGACTCCAGCCCGACATGATCGACCGCCAGTTGGTACGGCCCGTCATGCAGCCACGCGCGATCGGGCGGCTCATAACTCCCCGGCAGGAAATTGCCCAACCGCGACACCTGCGACGGCGAGTACGAGAGCGTCAGCGGCGACTCGACCGTCAGCGCGTATCCGACCGACTTGTAAAGCGAAGCCGTCAGGATCGGGTGCGTCTCATAACAGAAATCCGCGAGGCTGTAGTCCGCCACCGGCACGTAGACTCGGAATAGAGTTCCGTGATGCCTGCGTCGTCCATCGGCTCGAGCCAGACACGGCAGGCGAACACGTTGCCCGGATAGACCTCCGCCGGGCTGAACGCATAGACCAGATACGCGCTCGCCGAAAACCCGTACGGGATCGAACTGGCCCTGAGGTAACCGTGAAACTGCGACCAGTAAGGCACCAGCGTCAGCCAGCCGGTGTCTTCATCGAAATGCCCGTTTCCGCTCTCATACGAGAAGCGCACAGGCACCCGCTTTTGAATCTCAGCCGTTCCCAAGGCCGGCAGTCGCCACACCCCGCACACCAAGAGACCGCACACCCACGCGACGTTCGCTTTCATAGCCACTCCTTTCCGTAAAACGAAACAAGCAGCATCCCGAACGAACGTAAGTGTCGATCCTTCGTCACCCCCTGTCAAGGACTTAGCGCACCGAAATCAGCGTGCCGGTCGGCGTGGCCAGCCGGATCTGTTTCGCGCCCGCATCCACAATGACCGCCGTTTGGGTGCGCCCGCCGCGCACCTCCCAAACCGCGCCGTGATCGTTCAGCAGGTCGGACCACGTCATCACCACGCCGTAGGCGGCAGGGTTCGCGGCGGCGCTGTCGATTTCGACGACCACGGTGCCGGCAGGCAGGCTCAGCGTACCGGTCACCGCGAGCGGCGCGTGCGAACCGCCCGCCCCATACGCCCAGCGGCAGACACCGCCCGCCTCGAAGGTCAGGTTCTCTACCGTCAGCGCGGCGTCTGTCGATGTGGCGATCTCGCCGTCCGCGCCGACCTTCAGCGTGCCCGCCACCGTGCCCGCGCCGGTGAAGCGCTGGCCGGGCTCGATGCGCGTGCCGCCCGTGGCGGTCTGAAGCGTCGCGCCGGCGTCGATCTGCACCTCGCGGCTGGCCAGCACCGGCGCGACCGCCCCGGGATGATCCAGGTAGCCGTATGTTTCCGCGCCGTATTTGCGCGCCAGCGCCAACCCCAGCGCATCCTGTTGTTCCGGCGTGAACGCCGTCTGGTAGTGGTGAATTTCCGCAATGTCGACGCGGGCGCAGGTTTTTTCGGTCGCGCCCAGCATGCAGCGGGTCTTCACGCGCGCGGCGGTATGTGCGTACGCCGTGTCATATTTCACCGAACGCCAGCCGTCCACGTTCATCGTCACGTTCGAGCCGTTCTGCCAGACATAGATCAGCACATGCGGCTCGCCGTCGTTCAGATTGCGCGGGGCGCCCCAAGCGTTCAGGAAACTGCTGCCGCCGCCGATGCAGGCGCCGGCGCGGCCGTAAGCATTGAAGGCGATCCCCCACCAATTGTTATCGAACACCTGCCCGACAATCCCGGCGGTGCCGGCGCGCCAGTCGCTCGCGTAGCCGCCGACGCCGACCGCGTCGCTGCGCATCACCACCACCACGGTCAAGTTGGTGGCACCGGAGGTCGGCGTGGCGGTCTGATTACCGGTCATGGCCATCGCGTCCGTGACGCCGTTGAACGAGGCCACACGGTAGCCGTTCATCAGCGTCGCGCCGATGGTCGGCGCATCGAACGTCCGCGCCGGCGCGTAGGTGTTGCCGATCGTGGTCGCGAGCGCCGACGTGAATTTCCACACGCCGTTGGTGCTCGGCCACTCGGCCAGTTCTGCCCCGGGCGCACCGGTCAAGGTGTCGGGCGACCACACCGCCGGCGACAGCGGCACCGAAGCGGGCGCGGACGCCCCCCCGCCCGCCGCATAGGTCGCGCCATAGGTGTCGGCCAGCAGCGTCCCGAGCGCGTCCTGCTCGGCATCGGAAAGCACGGCGTTTTTGTAGAACCGGATCTCCGCGATGTCGCCGTCAAAGCCGAGACCGTTCTCGTTCGATCCCATCAGCATGCGGGTCTTGGCCAGCAGATTTCCCGGCACCCCGCTGGTCAGCCGCGTGCGCGTGCCGTCGATGTTGACCGTGAGTTCCGTGCCCTGCGTCCACGTGTAGATCACCACATGCGGCTGGCTGTCGACCGCGTTGGTGGTAGCGTCCCAGACCGCCTTCCAGACAAGGTTGCTGAGGCTGACACCGGCCCCGACCGCGCCGTTCTGGTTGAGCGCCAGCGACCACAGGCCGCTCCCTGTCGACGTCATCTGCGAGCCGACAATACCGGCCGCGTTCACGATCTGCGAACCGTCGCCCTTGCCGGGCCCGCGCGGCCGCACGACCGCCGCGACCGTCAGCCGGTTCGCGCCGTTCACCGGCGTTGTGTCCAATAAGCCGCTCATGCCCAGCGCGTCGGTCCCGCCGTTGAAGCGCACCGCCTTGTGGCCGTTCATCGCCTCGGGCGCGAGAATCGGCGCCGTCGAGGTCGAGCGGATCGCGACCGCCAGCGCATGAGAAAAATTCCAATACGACTCGCCCAGCGCGCAGGGCCACTCTGTGACCGCCCCGCCGGGGGTCACCGCCAGGCTGTCCGCCGCCCAGCGGGCGGTCATGACGCCGGAGAACACATCGAGATTCAGCGTTCCCTCGGCCACCACGGTTTTGCCGGTGTAGGTGTTCACGGCACTGGCCAGAACCAGCGTGCCGGCACCGGTCTTGCGCAGGCCGCCGGACCCGACGAGCGCCCCCTGCTGCGTAATCGTAAACGGGGTGCCGTTGGTATCCGCCGCCCGGAAGGTCACCCCGCCGTGGGCGTCGCTCAGCCGCGTGTGCGCCCGGTTGACAGTGGAGGCATACGCTCCCAGCGTGCCGCCTGAAAACAGCGTCTCGTACCAGGCGGTCGCGCACTCCTGCGGGATGCCGGAAACCCGGTTCCACACCGCGTGCGGGCCAAGGCCGGAGGAGCCGACCGTCACCTCGCCGCCGCTCAGGGTGAAGCGCGCGTAGCCGTTCGTCACGTTCCATGTGCTGTCGCGCACGGCATCGGTGCTGCCGAAACCGATCTGATAGGTGCGCAGCGATCCTCCGGACACCCTCAATTCAGCGGCTGCCGCAGCGGATGTCAACCATTCTCCATCGCTTTTAACGGCGGCCAAATCAATGCCCGTGTGCTGAGAACTGGCGGCCCGCACGGCCTGCACCGCGCCGCCGCGGATCTCCAGCACACCCGGACGTTCTTCCGACCCTGCGGTGCCGACATGGAAACGGCGCACGTCCAGCGAACCGCCCTCCACCGTGACGGTACGCGCGGCCGCCGCGCCGCCGTTGTCGAAGCCCACGTACATCGCGTACTCCGAATAGGCGGTGCCCAGCGTTTGCGTGTAAGAGCCAGAATAGAGATAGCACCAGTTCGCGGTGACTTCGCCGCCCTCCAGACGCACGTCATTTTCAAGAATGTTGACCCGTCCGCGGCTCCGGCTGTCCGCCACGGCGGCCCGCGCCAAACGGTCGTCCGGCTTCAGCGCCACCGTGGCCCGCGTGATCGCAGCGCTACCCACCGCCCGGCCGAAAACAAACGTGCCGTCATTGGTCACGCTGCCGGACGCGAAGCTCTGCCGCCACTCGGTCGCCACCGGCTTGTTGACCAGGAGCATGCCGCCCTCACTGACCGAAACCGCGCCGTGCACCACGGCGTTCGACCGGACAAACACCCCCGAGCCCGACGCCATGTTCAGGCCGTCGCTCATCGTCAGCGGCTCATAGAACGCGAACCAACCCGTCGCCAGTGCCAGCGGTCCGGTCCCGTCCACCGGCCGCCAGAAATAATGGCCTGCACCGTTTCCGTCCTGCCCCCGCCATCCCCGCCACGTCTGAGGCGCGGCCAAGGTGATCGGCACATCGAAGGAGACCTGACTGCTCGGGTTCATCATGCCAACGTCAAGGTCCATGCCGCCCGCGCCGAGCGTGAGACGCGAACCGTCATTGGTCACCGCCAAGGATCCGGGGCTGTTCGTCACCCGGATGCCGCCCCAAGCCACATCCTCGCCCAGGCCGTACACCCAGTTGGTGGCGTCGGGAATCAGCTCGCCGTCCCACACGGCCGTGTCGACGCCGCCCGGCGCCACCCCGCCGACCCAGCTCGAGCCGAGCGCGAGCGCGTCCTCGTTGTCCGCCTTCTGCACCTCCGCGGCATGGACTGTCGCCAACATGCTTACGAGACCGACCGCCAGACGCGCCTTCATGCCCACTCCCCTGCCTGTCATGCTCGCCTCCTTCCGCCCTAGGGCAAACGAATATCGCATAACAGGAACGGTACGCCTTTCACAACCGACACGCAACCTCGATAATCCGAACTGACGGCTCGATTTTCCGAACTCGCCCGCGCGGCGAACGGGCATCGGCAGGCGCGGCGGCGCTACTGCAAGGTCAGGACCGTGCTGGGCGAGGCCACCGTCAGCGTCGCCTGCGTGTCCGTCACGTGCACGGACGCCTTGAAGCCCTCCGGCACGGCCAGCGCGGCTGCGCCCGCCGCCAAGGCGTCGCGCGTCGCGGCATCGACTGAAGCAAAGGAAAAGAGCGTCCGTCTGTATGGCAGCGCGACGTCTTGCGGCAAGACGTACGCCACATTCCCGTCCACGTGCAGCGCGCCGCCCACCGCGAGGGTCGCCCCATACGCGCCGCCCGCGAAACGGACGGTCAGGTCGCCGGCCATCGATGCGTCCCCCGTGACGGCACCCGCGCTGGACAGCAGCAGGTTGGTCACGCCGGACAGCGACGCGCCGGCAAACGCCTGCGCGCCGCCCTGCACCGCCAACGTACCCGCGCCGATGAAGCTTCCCGTGAATGTCGCCGGCTCAAACGCATGGACGCCCAGCCACGACGCGTCGGCCAACTCGACCGTGCCGGCCCCGCTCAGCGGGCCCACCGTCTCCGCCGCGCCGGCCAAGCGCAGCACCGCGCCTGATTCGACGCGCGTGCGCGATGCGTCCGGAATCGCGCAGGACAGCATGCCTGCCCGCGCGGGCAGCCGGAGCTTCCACTCGCCAGCCAGCGCCTTGCGCGTCAGCGTGCCCCACCAGTTAGTCTGCGTGTCGGCCAGGAACCAATTGGTACCGTCGCAGCTCACCTCCAGCGTCCAGGAGAGCGGATCGCGCGACGTCCCGTTCAGCCCGGTGTACCAGCGGTAACCGTTGAAGGTCACCGGACTCCCCATATCCACCGTCAGCGGATTGACCAGCGACTGGCTGTACCAGCGGTTGTTCGCCTCCTCGCTCGGCAGGATGTTGTCCACCACTTTGTCCGGCGTGAGCACGTTGTTCTCTTCGGGCCGATTGTAGCCGCCGCCCGGCGCGGAGGCCGCCGTGCCCGCGGGATACGGCACTACGGCATCATCCAGCAGGAGTTGCAGCTCCGCGAATTGGAAACCGGTGTTGGGATACTCGTAGTTGCCCAGCCTGATGCGGGTCGGGTTGAAACGCACGTAGCGTGCCGTCACCGCCTCGACCCGCTCGCTGAACGCGTTGGCCGCGGCCCAGAATGACGGCGGCACCGGCGCGGGACGGCCCAGTTCGAACGGCCCGACCTTGAAGCTGCGCTGGTTGGGGTAAATCTCGTGCTCACGAGCGTCCAGCAGCGTCCAGGCCGTTCCGTCATGACTGCCTTCGAAACGCCAGGTGATCGGGTCGCGGCCCCAGTCATACGCGGCATCGCTGGCCGTGTAAAACTGATACCCGTCAAAAGCCACCGGCGCCAGCATGTCAATCTTGAGCCAGTTCGTGATCGACGTGCCGATCCAGCGCGTGACCGCAACGTCCCACGCGCCGTCGATCGCCTTTTCAGGTCCGTAACCCGACAGAGAACCCAGTGCGCTGGCCTGCGTGCCGGCCGGCAGCGTGACCGCTACCCCGCCCAGCGTGAGCTGAAACTCGCCCAGCGAGATGCGGTTCTGTGTGTTCGGGGCCGTCGGATCGCGCACCGCAAAGGTCGAGAAGCGCACATAGCGGTAAGCCGGCGTGCCCGGCGCGATTGCCAGCGTGCCGGCTTCCACGCGCGTATCGCCCGTGTAATCCAACGACGGGCCGAAGAGCGTGACCGTGCTCGACGCGCCTTGCTTGACCAGCCCTGCCGGCGACACGCCATCGCGCACCGCGGCGCTGAAGGCCTCGTCGGACGCGCCGCCTACCGCCACATCCAGCGGCGCGCTGCCCGCGTTGACCACGGTCACGGCGCTCGGCATGCCGGCCAGCGAGGGTGTCGCGCCGCCCGCGCCTTGCACCATCAGCCGTCCGGCTCCAGCCACGCGCCCGGTGAACCCCGAGAGATCGGCGACCGTCAGGGCCTGCCCGCTGGAAAAAGCCAACACGCCTGATCCGGAGAGCGACGGGATCGCCTCATACGGCGAGTTAAGCTGCAGGGTCGCCCCGGCCGACACCGACACGGCGCTGAGCGAAGAAGCCGTCTGATTGCCGGCGAACGGCGTGCGGAACGGCCAAGCACCCGCCAGCATGGTGCGCGTGGTGAGGACCGGCACATTCTCTTGCTGGTCCACCGTGTACCACATCACGTTGTCCGCGCTGACCTCCACCGTCCATGAAACCGGATCGCGTTCGGGCACGTCGTTGGCGGTGTACCACCGGTATCCGTTGACAGCGGTCGGTCGCAACAGGTCAACGCGGAAATATTGATTATTCGCAGACGCGGCCAACCACTTGGTCACGGTGTTCGTATCGATCAGACGGTCAGGGCCACCGGTCGGGCCGTTGGAGGAGGTCGCATAGATCACCGCGCCGGCCGGGTACGGCACCCATTCGTCATCCAGAAGCAGATGGAATTCGGAGACCGCCGGCATCTGCCCCGCCGTGCGCGTGCGGTCCACGCGGAAACGCACGTAACGAACGCCTGTTCCCCAGGCGAGTGTTCCCGCGCCAACCGTTGTCGAACCGGAATAGGACGATGGCGTGCCTCCGCCGGCCAGCGTCAAGATGCCGCCGCCGGTCTTGGCAAGCGCCAGCGGCGCGGCACCGTCCGCAAGCCGGCCAAAAAAGACGCTGCTGGCATCCGCCTCGCCCACCGACAACGCGGCCGCGGCCGCACCGCCGTTGACCACCGTGCTGGAGAGCCACGTGCTGTCAAGCGCCCCGATCCCCTCCGGCCTGCCGTTGAGATCCAGCGTGCCGCCGGTCAGCGTCACATGGCCGGCGATCTGGTTACCGCCGCCGCCGGTCAGACGCACCGCCGCGTTCGACGCGACGCGCACGATGTGCCGAACCGCCGGCGCGTCGCTTTTGCCAAGTTCGGCGACCCCGGCATCCACCGCGAGATCCAGCGCGTCGTTTGCCGCCGACCCGCCGATCATTAAGGTGCCGCCCCCTTGCTTGGCGAACGTGCCGCTGAGCGCCCCTGTGAGCGTCAGTGCCGCCGCGTCGGGAACATCAACGCCGCCAGAGGCAGCCGTAAACGCGCGCGGCAGCGAGAGCGTCGATCCGGCCTCAATCCCCAGCAAACCGCCGGCGAAAGCGACCGCATTGGCCGGATCACCCAGTTGCGCGTCGTCGCTCACCACCAGACGGCCCGCGTTGATCTGCACCGCGCCGCTGAAACTGTTGGGCGCGTCCAAGACGGCGTCTCCGGCGCCGTTTTTCACCAGGGTGCCGCTGCCGCTGATCGTGCCGGCATAGTTGACCGTTCCCGCCCCGTCAAAACCGGCCACAGCCCCCGCGCCGGTCAACGCCACATCGTGCTCCGCGGTCCACGCATGGGCAGGATCGTCGTACAGACGGCCCGCCGTCTCGCGCGTCGAGTCAAACCAGACCGCAAGGCCCGAACCGTTTACGGTCACCGTCTCGCCGCCGACGCCCAGCGCATCCGGACGCGGAATGCGCAGCGAGTAGTCGGTCAGCGTCTGCGGGCCCGTCCCCAGAATGCCCGGGGTGCCGGCGGCCACGTCGCTGCCGGGCTCAATCGACCACGCCGACAAAGCCGGCACTGTCAACAGCCAGATCTTGTCGGAAAACACGACGCCGCCGGCATCGGCCACATCCACCCCAAAAACAACGGGCCGTTCCGGGCCGCCGACCCTGAACGGCTCCGCGCCGCCCGTGACGGTCAGCACCGGCGTGCCGGCTGTGCCGGCCGCGCACCTCACGTCGGCCGCCCACACCAGCGGCGCCGCTGTCGCCGAGCGGTCAAAGGTCGAATCCTGCGCCAGTTCCAGCGGTGCGCGAATCACATTCGTGAGGCTTCCGAGCGGCATCGTGCGCAGCACGCTGCCGTCGCCGGGATCCTCGAACCGGCGCGCCGCAGCAAGGTGCACGCTGTTAGACAGATCCTTGTTGTCCGAATCGAACACAATGCCTGCGGGCGCGGCGCCGCCATAAGGGCCGACGCTGCCTGTTCCGTTTGAAAAACGCACTTCCAGCGTGTGCCACCCCGCGGCCACCGCCACATTCTGCGTGACCGACAAACCGTTGTGCGTGCTGTTGTTCAAGAGCACCCGGCCGTCGAGCGCTAAATAGGCGCCGTCGTCAAAACTTTTGGCGAAACTGTACGTTCCGGCCTGCGGCACCTGCCACTGCCCCGTGTACCGGTACTGCGTGTTGTCACCGAACAGGAAGGGCGTGATGCCGGCAAATCCTTTGACCGTGCCGGGGCGCACGCCCCGTTCGGTCATCGGCAAGGAGAGGTTGATCGAACCGCTCGCCCCCGTCGCCCGGCTCTCGACCAATCCGGGCTGCGTTTCTGTCATTTTCAACGTGCCGCCGTTAAGCCGCACCGTCATCTCCCCCAGCGCGGAGGCTGCCGAAAACGCAAAGTCGCCCTCCGACACCTGCACCGCGCCGCGCGAAAGCCCGTTGTCCGAAAAATGCATCACGCCCGCGCCGATCTTCTCCAGCACCGCGCCCGCCTGAATGTCGCCGAACGCAGCGATGCCTGCACCTTCTAAGCCGGCCCTGAGCACGCCGGCCTGCACGGCGCTGTTCGACAGGCAGAGGTCGCCGTTCGCAATGAGCGTGTTGACGGTTTCCGTCTTGCCATTCAGATCCAGCACGCCGCGCTTAGCGCCGTTGAAAACCAGCGCGCCCTTGCCCGTGCCGTGCGGGATCACCTCGTCGGCCCCCAGTTTGAGCAATCCCATCGCATTGACATCCGACCAGTATCCGACATCGTCAGTGCCGAGCACCGTGTCGCCTGCATAATCGTTCGCAGGGTTGGAGAAAATCACAGCGTTGCTCTGCCGCGCGATCGCGACCGACCCCGGACCGGTAATCGGCCCCAGAATATCAACCGGGACGTAATAACGCGCAAGAAACCATCCCCCGCCCGGCCCGAGCGTCACGCCGCGATTCGCGTGAAGGGTCAACGGCTCCAGCACATCCGTCAGGCCGCCGCCGTCGAGCGTGATGGCGTCAGGCTTCACGCTTTCTGGCACCGTGCCCAGCGATCCGTCAGAGCACACGCGCAAAAGGCCGCCCGAGACGGCGGTCGCGCCGCTGAAGAGGTTGTTCGAAGCCGTTAATTCCAAAACACCGTTGCCGGTCTTGGACAGTCCCGCATTGCCGGCCAGCACGGTGGCGAGCGTGGCCGTGTTGGCCGCGACACGGATCTCGGCTGGCGCAACCAACGTGTTGGTCTCGCCGGCCAGCGTCCACGCCACATTCGCGCCGTTGGTGTTGAACAGCAGCGCCGCAAGCGTGAACAACGCGCCCGGCGGCACCGTCACCGTGCCGCCCGGGCCGACAAATGCGGCGCATTCGCCGCTGCCGGGCATGACGGCGCCGCTCCATTGGGCCGTATCTGTCCAGTTCCCCGTCCCGCCGGTCCAGACCCCGTCAGCCCCCCAACTCAAAACCGCCGCCAGCAGCGCCGTCCCGCTCGTCAATACCGCTCTCTTCATCACACACCTCGTCGCTGTTATTGAATACGTCCGGCCCGTCCCATCCCTGCGGCCCGTTACCGGAGGATAAGCATCGTTCCTTTGCCGGACGGCACCACATACACCGCGTCGCCATCGGCCGCCAGACGCATCTGCCGGCCGGTGTCATCGGCAGCCACCGTCCATGCCTCCGCCGCGAAACCGCTCAGCGAACTCCCCGCCACCGCCTCGGCCAGCAAGACCGGCTCGTCAGGCAGCGCGGCCGCTCCCGTGATCGTCACGCTGCCGCCACCCTGGAAAACGAGTCCGCCCGCCACGCGCAACGGCACGACGCCGCCCGCACCCGCGTCCACATGCCAAGCCGCGCCATCCCTGACCGTCAGCGAGCCGGCCAGCGCCAGCTCGGACGCCGGGCTTTCAGAGGACACCTGCTCGATGCCACTCACCGTCAGCGCGCCTTCCGATACTGTACCGGCGCCGCCGAGCGCACCCAGCTCATGTTCGCCGCTGCCGCCCAGCGTCAGCTCGGCACCCTGCCGCAACGTCAGGGTCATGGGCGAGGCCGACGATCCGACGGCACCGGCGCCGCCACCCAGCGGCAATCCCCACTTGGCCGCCAGATAGGCTTCGACTTGCCGCATCTCTTCATTTGAAAGCACCGCATCGTAAATCAGCAGCTCGGCAAGTTTCTGCCCGCCACTGCGGTTCACCCCGTCAGCCTGACCGCCTGCCAGCGCGCGCATCTCCTTGGCCAGACCGTCGATCGTCAGCCCCGCTGCCGTGCGTGTGGCGATCACCTGATAACCGCCGTTGAGCGGTGCCGCAGTGCCGGCCCCGACAGACACGCCGTTGGTGAAGGTTTCGCCGTTCTTCACCGCCGCGTCGCTCCATGCGGCATTCCAGATCATGTTGGTGTGCGTGACCACATGCTCTTCCAGCGCAGACATGCCC
>Ga0265294_10005834_pt1 | contig 14949 bp, 20 predicted proteins | sample MunlanPumphouse3_FD_192504 | JGI IMG/M metagenome (GOLD analysis project Ga0265294, IMG submission 192504) | Groundwater microbial communities from a municipal landfill in Southern Ontario, Canada - Pumphouse #3 | ecosystem: Environmental > Aquatic > Deep subsurface > Groundwater | place... | reverse complement strand
AGAAGAGATTTAAGAAGCGACGCACGCCTGGATGAATTTAAAGCTTTAATATCGGAATCGGTTAGTAAAATGCGTGCACTGCCGGATATAAAAATCAAAAATGCTGTACCAAGTACCTCTAAAGGAGCCGAGGCGGCATTGCTCTTTGCGGACTTACACATAGGCCCAGAATTCGAAAACTCATATAATAGTTATAGTGTGGACATAGCAATGGACAGAGTTAATAAACTAATTAACGAAACTATATCACAGTGCGCAAAACATAATGTTAGTACTTTACATTTTTTAAATATGGGAGACTTAATAGCAGGACTTATTCATCCCACGATTCGCCTAGAACAAAATGTTGACGTTATTGAACAGACTATGATAGCAGCAGAAATAGTTGCTAAAGCTTTAAATGTCTTGGCGGGCGCTATCCCTGAATTAACTTATAGAAGCGTAGTAGATAATCATAGTAGGGTGATGCCAGATAAGTCCTGTAATATAGAAGCTGAAAATCTTAATAGAATAATTGATTGGTATGTAAAGGATAGATTAAAAGGTACTAAGGTTAAATTTCCGTGTGATAATATAGATATTGGGGTAGGTGGTTTTTATCTAAAAAATGGAAAGTTTTTAATTTTTACACACGGTCACCAGGATAAAAAAAGCTCTGTTATACAAGACATGACAGGATTGGCACGAAAAATCCCTGATTATGTGTGTATGGGACATTACCACAACAGCACCGCCCGCAGCTTTCAGGGTTCCAAACTCTTCATATCGGGAAGCATTATAGGTACTGACCCCTACGCATACTCGCATAGACTTTTCGGAGCACCTGAACAAAAACTATTAATATTTGAAGACGGGGGAGACATTGATATAGACATAAGATTGTCATAATATGAAGTCGCCCATAAAAAAAAAATCCCTTTTTAAAGAGGGTTTTTTTATACATAAATAATTGTATAATTATTTATATGAAACACCTTATGTAAAGGAGATAAACAATGGCTTTAAGGCACGTAAAACAGTATTTTTTAGAAATCGAAGATCAGTATTTTGACATGCTTGATAACTTGGAGGAACTTAAAAAATTATTGTCGGAGGGTAAAATTGCAGATGAAGATTATAATACAATATTAGCAGACGTACAAAAGATAAAGGATAACTACGAGAGGGTCGCGTATATTATGTTTCTTTGGGCTAAACCAAACAAGAGAGGTAAGAAAGAGGTAGATATTAGCGCGTCCTGGTATAAGGCTTTAAAATTTTCATCGAAAGAAGCTATTTTGGACGAGAATGGAGATGTCTTATCACACATTAAAAAACTAATTAAAGAAGGGGCATTAAACAATGAAAAATAAATATATACCTATTATAACGGATTTAACAAAATTTGATGAGAGAGTACCTGAAATAGTCGGGGGAATGGATTTTGAAACAATAAAAGCAACAGTAGCAGATGTTAAAAGAGTTTTAAATGAAGTCAAAGAAAGTGTTTGCATTTGTGCACCCCAAATAGGGTACAATCTCAGACTGTTCGTAGTTAAAACAGCAGGCCCTATAAACCTGGGCGACAGTCGTTACAAAGTTTTTCTTAATCCTATGGTGGTTAACAAAGAAGGATTACATATGAGTCGAGAGACTAATTTAAGTATACCCGACCGTGAATTTATAATACCCCGGTATGATACTATTCACGTAGCTTTTCAAGAAATTGATGGGCGCGTTAATTCTGAAACTTATAAAGGCTTTTATGCCGAAGTAGTTCAACAGATGATTGAAATGCTTGATGGTATCACTATTGCTGATTACGGTCTCGAGATAGATGAAAATTTTGACAAAGCTTCTAAAAAAACTCAGGTAGCTATTATTGAAATGTACCTTAAATCTTTAAAAATGGAATATACAAATCTTAAGAAGGAAATAACTGAAGATAAAGAATTAAATATCATAGATAAGACCATTGACTTTACCACAGAGATGCTTAAAGGCAACATTAAACCCATTGACGCCGAGGGCAACGTGGTAGAAAATTTCTTTGGGGCGGGGGGAAAATAATTAGTGGAAATGGAATTTGAGTTTAATATTCAACCAACACCCCAAAGTTTATTAACCGTTGATAATATAGGGCAAGTAGCAATTGAAGCTAGTGATGATGAGGGAAATTACTACTATCTCATATCTATGACCAATTTAGGATTTACAACAGTAGCCACCGCAGGACCTGTGGTACCCGATTTAGAGGTGTTACCCTCAGGCTACAATATACATATAAATGTGATGGAATACGAAGAAAAAAAGGTAACTAAGACGGTGTATAAATTTTTAAATGATTATCACGCGGGTATTACGAACGCTCATGAAGTTCTTTTAGAAGAAGCTTTAAAAGGGTTTAGAAATATAAAAGAATATTTAAAAGAAGTAAAAAGGGGTTTATAGATGAAAAATAGAGTGGACATTAAAAACTTTTACGGTAGAATATTAGGTTCTATTACAACGGATGATACGACTGGGGACGCCATGGCGCAGGATTTTTATGGTAGAATACTCGGTTACTATTATGCAAAAAAAAATCACACGGTAGAATTCAGTGGGCGAATTTTGGCTCAAGGTAATGTATTAGTTTCCTTAATATATAAGGCGGTAAATAAAAAATGATGCACAAAAAGAAAAAATTTAAGTTCTTCGGAGCTATATTTAAAGCAAAACCAGAAGTGCTACTTACCGTCACCACTAGTGAAAAAGAGGCCCTAGAGTATGTAAATATTATAATAAAGATGAATCATCTGTTTCATTACAAACTCTGGTGTGATATGAGAAATTTTTCTTTAGATAGTGAAAAGGCATGGCTTCAATATTTTAATGACTGCGTAACCGAAGAAGAAAAATTTTCATACAATATAATTACTTTTTATTACGACATAAAAACCGTTGCATCCTTAGCCAGAATGTTCGGAGGATGTATACCCCTTGGAGCCTCATTCGACGATGAATCTGAATATGATCTACTAAAGAGTAAAATAGAAACCAACGCACTGGGTCCCTCGATGGTAAAGGTAGTTGAATTAAATAGGGATATAAATCCAAGACAGGTAGAAATCGTGTGGAAAGACACAGTGGAAAAGGAAAATAATAAAGATGACAAAAAGTAGGGGTAAACAATTCGAAGACAAGTTTGCTGAAAATTGGACCAAGACTTTTCCTGGAGGTTTGTTATTACGCTTACATGACCAGCTAAGTGGCTATAAAACGGTTAGTAAAAATCCCTGTGATTATATAGCCTATAATAACGGAAAATTTTACATGATAGAATGTAAGTCGCATAAGGGGGCCTCTTTGCCTGTGTCCGATATACCCCAATACGAAACCTTACTGAGTATAGCCAATGAAAATAAAAAAGGTGTAAGAGTAGGAATCGTTGTATGGCTTATAGAAAAAGATAAGGTATATTATGTTCCCATTAAAACTATTCAAAAAATATTGGGAGATAATATTAAATCTATTAATCCAGAAAAAGTAGAAGCTAAAGGTTATAGTATATTTAATATACCATCCAACAAGCTCAGAGTTTTTATGAATAGTGATTACTCTATTATGGAAGAATTAGAGGACGGAGATTAGTAATGCCATTACATCAGCTGCTTCGTATGGTTAATACAAATGTACCCATAATACTTTTTGACTTACAGCAAAGACGACTACAGTCGATAGTTAATAAAAATGATATAAATATTGATTTATATGAAGAAGATGTTTTTCAAATTACCTGTGGTCCCTTTAACGAACATTATAATATGTATGCATTGTATATTATGCTGCGTAAATAAAATTATATGATAAACTAAAATAAGGATTGGAGGTGGGTGTGGCTAAAAAAAATTTAAAAGAAGCTCTGGATCAGGTTGAAATGACCTATGAGAATTTGGCGGATATTGCAAAAGATATGTCCGAGCCCTTTTTTAAATCTGCAAACGATTTAATAAGGGAATTGAATGATATACAAAATCTCAGCAATGACGCTATTCGTGATTACATGATTAGATTAGCTATTAATTCCTATTCATTAGGAGAAGTAAAAGAGAAGGCGGCCTTCAAGGCGGAATGTGCAGAAGCCCTCAGAAAGGAAACCTATGCACAAAAATATTATGAGGCGGAGGGTACTGTTGGGGTAAAGGACACTCTTGCAATCATGGGATCAGCCTCGGAGATAGTCGTAGAGGCTTTGTACAAATTGGTATCTAGTTTATTTAAAGTAAAAATGATTGAAATACATCAAATGGTGGATGTACTGAAGAGCATTATGATGTCTAGAATGCAGGAAGCAAAATTAGCAATGAATAATAGTGTAGATTAAAGGAGAAGTTTAATGGGAAGTATTTCAGATATTGTAAAAAAACTTAATAAAGAATATAAAGATGATAAGTTAATTATAAAAAGCAATATTGTACCTAAATATGAGCGTTTAAGTTGTGGTGCCTTTGGTATGGACTATCCACTATTCGGAGGTCTTCCTTACGGTAGAATATGTGTATACTCCGGCTTACAACACTCCGGTAAAACTACAGGCGCATGTTGTGAATTAGCCGCCTATCAAAGAGCTAATCCCGATAAAACATGTGCTTATATAGACGTAGAGCACTCCCTCGACTTAAAGCACCAAGCCTTAATGAACGGCGTAGATCTTGAAAAATTATATTATATCAACCCTCCGGTTGGATTATCGGGGGAACAAATATGTGATATCATAGTCGAGCTTCAAAAGGCCGACGACATAGGCATGATAGTTCTCGATTCACTCCCGGCTATGCAGCCCGCAATAGTTCTTGAAAACGATATGACGAAAGACTCAGGTATGAGAGCTACAATGGCTAAGAAATTATACCCCTTTTTGGCAGTTATGTCCTCAATGCTTCAAGAAAAAAATAATATTTTAATATTAATAAATCAAGTAAGACAAGTGGGTACTACATTCACAGGATTACCTATCTATAAGGAACCTTGTGGAGGAGCACCTGGTTACTACTCATCTGTAAGCGTTAGATTCGGTACCAGAACATTTACAAAAGGTGATGATATGGACGCTTGTAAACAAAGCGGTGGCGAAGGTGCCGATGGTTTTAGGTTAAAGTTTAAAATCACTAAAAATAAAACAGCTTCTTGCAATAGGGGCGGAGGATTCATAACATATCGTTACGCAACAGGCCTGGATTGGGTGCATGACATACTTGAAATAGCACTGGCCTTTAATTTCATTCATAGGCTTAACAACGTTAAATACGAATTAGTCGATCTTGAAACAGGTGAGGTTTATGTTGATGAGGAAGGTAAGTTACTTCAAGGCAAAAAAGTTGATTTAATAGATTATCTAGTAACCCACCCCACATTCCAGAAAAAATATATTAAAATGTTAACTGATTATATATCAAGTGATGATAAGTCCTACGGTTCATTATTAGATGAAAGAGCAGCTTCAGAGATAGACGCACAGGAATCTTTAGTGGAACATCAATTTGATAGTGATTACATTGAGCCTAGAAAACCGCTTGTAAACGGTTAACATAATTATAAAAAAGGTCATATAAACAATATATAAATTGTATAATATTATTAGTAACTGAGGAGAAACGATAACGATGGCCATAGAGTTAAACAAAAGAGAGAAGGAAGGTTCTCCCAAAACACCTGCGAGAGCCTTCTCTAAAAAACAAGAGATTAAAGTGGCCCATGAACTAGGTGGCCTGAGAAATCCCAATAGTGGTGCTACCCCCTTTATGCCTGGAGATATTAGGATACCTAACTTAATTTTGATTGAGTGCAAGACTAAAATGAAAAAATCAGAATCTATAAGTATAAAAAAAGCCTGGATAGAAAAAATTGGGCAAGAAGCTCTTTTTTCCGGTGAACCCTATTCTTGTGTAGCTTTTAATTTCGGCCCTAATGAGGAGAATTATTATATAATAGATCAATTTTTATTTCAAACTTTAATAGAATATTTGAAAAATTCAAAGGAGATATAAAGTAAAATGTTGAACGAAGAACAAGTAGAGCAAAATAGAGTAAGATTTTTAAAATTATTATCTGAGATTAGCATTGAGGGTGCAGATATGCAGGGCTTAGTAGAATATCTGGACGGGGGTGATTTTTTCGTCTCTCCAGCCTCCACTAGATATCATTGTAATTATAAGGGAGGTTTATGCTACCACAGCCTTAATGTATATGATAATTTGGTAAAATTGGCTAATATTTATTGTCCTGATAAGTACTCCAAAGATACCCTTATTATTATAGGATTACTACATGATATTTCTAAAAACAACTTTTACGAACTATATTCAATTAACAAGAAAATATATAGTGATACGGGCTCTAAGAAAGATAACAAGGGGCGTTTCGATTGGTTTGCGGAAGATGGGTACAAGGTAAGAGAGGATGCGGAAAGATTCTTAGGTGGAGAACATGGTTTTAATTCTATGGTATTGGTCTCGCGTTACATACCCCTTACCTATGAAGAATCCTTAGCCCTTCTACACCACCACTGCAATCAAGGAGAATCTACCCAATTAAAAGATCTTAGCGCTATTTTAAATAAATACCCCCTCATATCATTAATACATTCGGCAGATTTCTTATCTTGTTTTATAGTGGAAGTTAGTCAGTGAATAAAATTATAGCCGAACAACTAAGAAAAGTTAAAGAAATAGATGTGGATAATCTTCACTTTGAAGAGGGTAAGTGTTTCATACCTCAAAAGAAAACTATAAAAATTGAAGAAGATTGTTGTTATAAAATATTTTTAATGCCTACTCTTTTTGTCAACACGGCGTTGGGTACTAATTGGAATGGCGGCAGTTATCCCTTAAAAAATTACTTGAAAGTAGATGTAATCAAGAACATGGGCAAGATGATAAAAGTAACAGGGGTTGCATATGACCCCAGCACTGGAGGGAACATCAATTATTTTTGGTCAGGGTGGCTTACGGTGCAAGACATACAAATAATAGAAAAAATTTAAGGAAGAGTCATAGAGACTCTTTTTTAATTGTATTATAATAATAAGAATAATTTAATTTAAGTGAGGTTCTACATGTCACAAAGTTTAGCTACCAAATATAGACCACAAACCTTCGAAGAGGTTTGTAGTCAAAAATCTACTATTAAAATATTAAAGAAACAAACCTCTCTTCGTAATTTTACTAATTGCTATCTATTCGCAGGAAGTACCGGGTGCGGCAAAACCACTTTGGCCCGAATACTTGCTAATGAAATAAATGATTACAAGGGAGCACCCATTGAAATTGACGGGGCTTCTAATAACGGTGTAGATGCGGTTAGAGATATTATAGATGCTGCTAGGGAGAGAAGTGTAGATAGTGAATATAAAATATTTATAGTAGATGAGTGCCATATGATTACAACTGCTGGCTGGAACGCATTTCTGAAGTGTATTGAAGAACCTCCCCTGTATACAATATTTATGTTTTGCACTACTAATCCTGAAAAGGTGCCCGAAACCATAGGTAACAGATGCCAAAGATATAATATAACCAAAGTAGCTACAGAAGAAATTAAACAAAGATTAATATTTATATGCGAAAACGAGTGTGCTGAGCGTAATCAAAGCATTACAGAAGAATGTCTAGACTATATATCTAGAATAAGCGACGGTTGTGTAAGACAGGCTATAAACTATCTTGAAAAAGTTTTTGCATACTGTGTGGGAGAAGCTGATATCACAATAGACGATGTATTAAATTGTTTAGGTAATTTTTCTTATAAGGCTTTCTTTGACTTGACTAATTCTTTTATTGATGGGGACGAGGGTAAATTAATAAACATTATAGAAAATTTCTATAACTCCGGCGTAGATCTCAAACTGTTTGTAGAACAGTACTTAGATTTCGTATTAGATCTTACCAAGTATTGCATATTTAAAAATGCCGAAGGGTTAAAAATCCCTTCATCTATGATCGAATCCCTTAATTATACTACTAATATAGAAAATAATATTAATTATTTTAATCATTTATTAGATAAAATTTTAAATATTAAAAACGCTATAAAATACGATGTTAATAATAGGACTACTGTGGAAATTATGAGTATTAATATATGTAGAGGTGTATAAATATGTATATAAAAAAGAAGGATTTTAAAGAATTACAAGATCTTGAAAGAGCAGGAGAGCTGGCCACAATAACGCTCGCTTCACACATATTTAATTATATAGGGGGCGGAGAAACTATTGAGCAATTAAAACAGAGTGTTGTTGACGTAATCTCTGCTGAAGTCTTAGAAAAATTGGAGCGTAAATTTATACTTAAAGAAAATGATTTAGGTGTATTGGGTGGGCTAATGGACGAACTCAGATACAATAACATACCTGAAGATGATACTGATACATTAATTATAAAGGATTAAAATGATAGGTCAAACTAATCTATTAAAAAAGCTTGATAGTTATAATGTCGATAATTTTCCTAGATCTTTATTGTTAGTGGGTGAAGAAGGTAGTGGAAAGAGAGTTGTAATTAATTACATTAGAGATAACATAATTCATTTTCCATTGGTAGAAATAACTTCTAATTTATCTGAGCAGTACATTAACCAAATATATCTAACACCGAATCCACATATTTATTTAATCGATTTAACTCAATTAACGGAGAAGGAACAGAATATACTATTAAAACTGCTTGAGGAGCCTTTAAATGGCGCCTTTATAGCGCTAATAGCAGATAGTAAGGCCTCCGTATTACCCACTATAATAAATAGGTGCAGTATTTTTGAAATGGATAATTATACCCCGGATGAGTTAATTCAATTTATACCCGAAGGTTATGAACAAGAGTTAATATTAAGCATTTTTAGAACACCTGGACAAATATTAAACAATAATATATCAACAATAGGTGCCCTGTGCGATTTATGTGACAACATAATAAATAAAATACACTTAGCTAACTACCCGAATGTATTAGCTATAGGTAGTAAGATAAATTATAAGGACGATTATGATAAGTTCTCCGTAACATTATTTTTAGATACTTTAGCATCAAAATTGTATAAAACGTATATAAATAGTAGCGATATAAAATATTTTAATATGTACATGTTAACCATTACTGAGCGCAAAAAACTATTAGATAAAAGACTTAATAAAGGAATATTTATACAAAATTATCTAAATCAATTATGGCAAGTATCTAGGAGCGCCCGATGCAACTAACAGATTTAAAAAATAAATTAGAGGAAGGAAACTTGGGGGACGACCCACTAGTTTTTAAATATTCCGACAATAAATTTTTATGTGAACAATATGTTTCTTCCATAGTTAAAAGTAAAAATTTATCCATACTATATATAGATTCGTTAGAAGAATTAAATTCTCATGAGGATTTGTTTGAGGAGGTTAATCGTTATCTTTATGTTTGGCACACGGATAAAGTAATGAGCGCTATACTTCCCGAGCATAAAAATCTTGTTGTTATATGTAAAGATCCAGGGGCCAACGAATGTATAGAGGTACCTAAATTAATTAATTGGCAAGTAGATGATTATGTAAAAATGCGTCTCCCCGGATTATCTGAAAAAGAGAGGCAATGGCTTTGCGGTGTAGCTAAATATAACATATATCGGTTAGAACAAGAGTGTAATAAATTATCCGCCTTTATACCTGCTGACCAGCAAATAATATTTAAAGAAATGAATCTTGAAAATATGTTCTGTGATTTAAATAATTTAAATATATTTAATTTTACAAATGCCATAATTAAAAAGGATATATATACCATTAATGATATAATATCTAATATTCTTTTTTATGATATAGAGGGTACAGGGGTAGTTACCATATTAATTAGAAACATTAAAAATATAATAGACATTCAATTTAATTCTAAAGCTACTGCAGAATCTTTAAATATGTCTCCTAAGCAATTCGCAGCGATTAAATATAACGTAGGTAAATTTACTAATGAACAACTTATAAAAATACATGAATTTTTATTAAGTATTGATTATAGACTTAAGAGGGGTGACCTTTCTTTTAAAAGCGGTACTCTAGAAAACAATAATCAAATGGTTAATTATTTAACTGTAAAAATGCTAAATTTAGAATTATAAAATAATAAAAAAAAAAGAAGGTATGAGTTTATGAAATTGTGGATATGTGAGAGCCCCAATAAGACAAAAACCATTAAACAAATTCTTAATGAATTAGGTTTAAGTGATATTAAGGTCATGGCGTCGGTTGGACATATTATTGAAATAGCTGACACCGGTGAATATAATATGGGAATAGATGTTAAAAATAATTTTAATATCAATTACCAAATTATGGCGGGTAAAAAAGACGTGGTGCTTAAATTAAAAGAGGCTGCTAAGGCGGCTGATATAGTTTATTTAGGCTCGGACGGAGATCGAGAGGGTGAGGTAATAGCGTGGAGTTTAAAAGAATTTTTAAAAATTCCGGCCAAAAAGTGTAAGCGCGTCATCTATCATGAAATTACTAAATCAGCTATAAAGAAGGCTATAGACACCGCCGGCGATTTAAACTATCCCATGGTGTACTCAGGCCAGGCAAGAAGCTGCGCAGATAAAATTATAGGCTATAGATTAAGCAATATAGCCCGCAGCAATGTGGGGGCCCGCTCCGTAGGTAGATGTCAGAGTGCTGGTTTAAAATTAATAGTAAAAAGAGAGGAAGAGATACAAAGTTTTAATCCCGAGATTTATTTTGATTTTTATCTTCACTTCACTAAAAACAAAGTAGACTTTACCGCGAAATACACAGGCACAGAGAATGAAGAAATAAAGTGTTTAAAATCTTTGGACGAATGTAAAGAAATATCAAGTGAATGTAAATCAAATCCCTATAGTATATTAAATGTGGTGCATAAGGATGCAAAAGAAAATCCGAAACCCCCTTTTATAACCTCTACCTTTCAGCAGGAGGTTTCTAAAAAATTAAATATAAGTGTTAAGAAGGCTATGGATTGCGCCCAGAAATTGTTTGAAGGCATCGAAGTGGGTAAAAAACACCAGGCATTGATAACTTACCACCGTACGGATTCAGCCCAGTATTCACCGGAATTTGTAAAAGAATTAGAAGAATTTATTAAAGACACTTACGGTAAAGACTATTACGCGCCCATCAAAAGTGCCAAGAAAAGTGAAAATGCGCAGGAAGGTCATGAGGGTATCAGAGTAATAGATCTTACAATGACTCCTGAGAGGTTAAAAAATTACATAAAGGATGATTACTTATTAAAAGTTTATTCTATCATTTGGAAACGTACAGTGGCTTCCAGTATGAGTCCTGCGGTTGTGGCGAATACCATTTATACTATACAAAATGGTAAACATAGATTTTCCATGACTTCTAAAGAATTAAAATTCGATGGCTATAGAAAAATTTACGCTGCGTATGAGGATGATGATAAACCAGATGAACAAATTATTAAAGAAACTTTTAGAAAAAATGAGGCATTGAAAAATACTAATTTAGAAGCGGTTGAAAAATCAACCCAGCCCCCGAGGCGTTTCAATGAAAGTTCTTTTATTAAAGAACTTGATAAGCAGGGCATAGGAAGACCGTCAACCTATGCGACTATCCTATCCATATTATTAGATGAAAGGAGAGGCTATTCTAAAGTGGAAGATAAGTACATAGTACCTACGGCTTTGGGTATAAAATTAAGCCGTTTTTTAGACGAGAGATTTTCCGATGTTATTAGTATTAAGTATACCGCGGAATTAGAAAAATCCTTAGATGCAATAGCTAACAATAAAAAAGACAAGGTAACCTTTCTAAAGGGTTTTTACAACAACATAGTTAAAAACATAGCGGCAGTAGAGCCGGCAGCCGCTGAAAATAAAATTTGTGCAAAATGCGGTAAAACTATGAGGTTATTAACAGGTAAATATTCAAAGTTTTGGGGGTGTTCGGGTTATCCAAATTGTAAATATACCGAATCACTTAAAAAATAATTTTTTAATCTTAGTCTTCTTCTATTTGTTTAAAAAAATCATCGAGAGCCTTTTGATTACTGCCGGGTTCAGATTCGGTTGTAGATGCATTATGTTCCACGCCCCGTAGATTTTCTGCAGGTCCCTCAATAACTCTGCATCTAGTTAACTCTGTTTGTTTTTCACCCCTAAATTCGCTTAACTTCTTAATAGTGCCTTTGACGATATAGCCCGCCTCGACATCCACTAAATTAGAACTTCCCCAAATATATATCCGACCATTCTCGTCTGTCATTTTATAAACAGGATATTCATAATAATGCCTCTCATAACCTCCGGTGCGTGTATATATCACGGATACTGAAGTTACTACGAAAGATACTTTATCACCCACTTCTCCCGCATAATTACTTTGTGGTTTATTTTGAGTAATTTTAGCTTGTGCCTCTACTCTAGCTTTATCCCTAAAAAAGATAGCTACGGCTGATAATATGTAGCCTGTATCTCTAATTTCAAAGTTATTTTTGTTCCACACCGCCTTTGTGTTTCTTTGCCAATCGGAAGGGCTCGCATTTGTAAGCCACTTCGTTACTTCATCTATATCAGCATCAGAAACACCCTGGTCAGACAATTCATCTTTTCTTAAATCATCTTTAAAAGCAATTTTAGTGTCTTGGGGCACATAACCCTTTTCCTTAACGTAGTTATAGGCGCATTTTTTAATAAAATTCATGTCCCATCCAATTGTTGTATCATAGAAATCGGAGTAACCCCCAGATCTCACATCTTCGTTCAACCGCATCAGTTCCACCATCACCGAGGACATAAGGGCGCAAGTCTCTGCATTTAAACCTGACGTATAATTAAGTAAACAAGTTTTACCTACCTGTTTCCATTCCGCCGTGTCCTCATTGTACACTAAATAAGTATCATTACGGTCTCTGCGAATATGGCAGTGCTCGCATTCTCTCCCGGCCACTCTATATCTTTCAGGTATGGAATCTGCTAAAGCAGTGTCGGCTACCCTTATTATATTTTCAGGAGAGCTATGTTCAATAGTTGCAACAAAACGCCAACCATTAATGATATACGTACCTTCAACATCTGCCTCTACACATTCTATAGAAACATTTTTACCCAACGAAGGTGCAGGGACAAGGATACTATCATTTACAATATCAAAAGTCACCCGAACGCCTTTGTTTCTAATATGCTTTATTTTTTTACTTAATTCTTCTAATTTGTACTTAGGGATTTGATAAATAGCCATTTAAATCTCCTCATTATTCATATAAATAATTTAGCACAGCGCTTCATTGTAGTTTAATGCAGTACTAATTAATTAAAACAAATTGTATATTATATAGATATATAAAGAAAGAGAGGAGATGTTTTAATGTTAAGAAGTGCAGATTATATTTATGACAATATTGTTATAGCAGATGAAAAAAATACTACTAAGCAGTTTTGTAAAAAAGCTCAGGTGGGAGTGGATTTTTCTGTTTCCCGAGTATATAAAATTACTACCTCGGGAGTAATTAGAAAGAATCATTCAGAAGTGTCACGATATGATGAAATAAAACCCTCTAGGATAGATAAATTATCTACCGGAGAATGCTTTATAGGCTGGTTCCTTCCTGAAGGTACTTATTTGATTGAACCAAACGAGGGGGTACAGTTAGGTCCTAACGATACCGGATATTTTATTCAAAGATCTTCTTTTAATAGAAGTGGTGTATCATTGATAAGCAGTGTATTTGACCCGGGATATACCACGGCATCTAAAGATGGAATAGGAACTTTCACATTAAGAATGAATGTAGATAATGAAAACGGGGTTTATTTTGAAAAAAACACCCGAGTGGCGCAGATGCTAGTTTTTGAAAATGAAGATACTGAACTCTATGATGGCCAATTTCAAAACGGTAGAACAACCAGCAAATTGTTAGAAAAATAGCATTTTATTGTATAACAACTTTTATATCTGAGTATATGCTATATAATTTTTAAAAAGCAGAAGGAGAAAGATTATAGTATGATTAATTTAATAGATGTAGTGATAAATGTTGAAGAAGATAAAGAAAAAGAAAAGATTGAAAAGAAAATACAGTCTTGCATTAGCTCCTTATTATCATTTGACCCAGGAGCAGATTCTTTACTTGTAGTATACATAGACATGGGAGGAAGCAATGCGAAAAATACTCAAAAAATGAGTCAAATAATTGCAGAAAAGTTACTGGCAAACGGCATTTATAAATTTATAATTGTGCCCAAGGATTTAGTTGAAATTAAACAAATAAGGGTGATTAAAGAATGATACAAACACAAATAATTAATTACTTTTTAGCTACAAAAGATACCTCATTGATTACACTAAATGCTTTAAACATAAAGTATTTTTCCGAATATACGGCCGAATGGACCTTTATAGAAAATCATTTAAGAGAGTATAATAACATTCCGGATAAGGAAACTTTTCTAAATATATTTCCTGACTTTGAAATTATAAATGTAACAGAAACTTCCTCGTATTTGATATCAGAGCTATTTCGAGATTATCAAACCAGGCAACTTGCGTTAGCTTTTAACAGCGTTCGCGATGAATTAATGTCTGGTAATACTGAAAAAGCTATAGATACTTATAGGAAGATAAATGAAGGATTAACGGCAGGTGTAGCCATACAATGTGTTGATATAATTAAAGACACTACTCGCTACGAGGAATATGTGGCGAGAACCCAAAATTTTGATAAATACTATGTATCTACGGGTTTTTCAGAACTAGATGCTATGATAGGTGGTTGGGATAGGGAAGAGGAGTTAGCTACAATCATAGCTAGAACCAACGTAGGTAAAAGTTGGGTGCTTATTAAGTGTGCCGAGGCTGCTACTAGACAAGGCTTGGCTGTGGGATTATATTCAGGCGAAATGTCTGCTCGAAAAGTTGGTTATAGATTTGATACACTAGCCGGCCACATATCAAATGGGGCC
>Ga0265294_10005833_pt1 | contig 14949 bp, 14 predicted proteins | sample MunlanPumphouse3_FD_192504 | JGI IMG/M metagenome (GOLD analysis project Ga0265294, IMG submission 192504) | Groundwater microbial communities from a municipal landfill in Southern Ontario, Canada - Pumphouse #3 | ecosystem: Environmental > Aquatic > Deep subsurface > Groundwater | place... | reverse complement strand
CCCCGGCCTGAGCCTCAAGGAACCCCATGCGAAAGCTGTCTTTACTTTGTGTCGCACTTTTTATTTTCTCTGCCCTCCCCTCCTCCTGTCCGGCTGCGGCGGAACGGACCATCACTGATGCCAGTGGTCAGCGCAAAACCATCCCTGCCGACATCAGCCACGTCATTTGTTCCGGTTCCGGCTGCCTGCGCCTGCTGACCTATATGCAGGCACAATCCATGATTGTGGGTGTCGACGACATAGAAACCAGACGCAAAAGGTTTGAAGCACGCCCGTATGCCCTGGCCAATCCTGATTTCAAAAAACAGCCTACTTTCGGCGAATTCAGGGGACACGATAATCCCGAACGCATTTTGGCCCTCTCCCCCCCACCGGACATTATTTTCAAGACAATTGCATCCATGGGCACAAATCCCGAGGAACTGGCCCAAAAAACCGGCATTCCCGTGATTATTCTGGATAGCGGAGATCTGGGTGAACACCGCCTGGCCTTTTATAACGCCCTGCGGATCATAGGCTCAGTGCTAGGGAAAGAGCAGAGAGCCGAAACGGTCATCTCTTTTTTTGAAAAAAACATCCAGCAACTCGGCATCCGGACCGCCAACATGTCCCCAGACAAAAAGCGCTCTGTTTTTATCGGCGGAGTCGCCTTCAAGGGTCCCCACGGTTTCCAATCAACCGAACCCGATTATCCACCGTTCAAATTCGTAGGATTACGAAATATCGCCTACACCACGGGCATCAACGGCAAAGGTCTGCGTCACTCAGACGTGGCCAAAGAAAAACTGCTGGAATGGGACCCAAACATTCTTTTTCTGGACCTGAGTACCCTGCAATTTGGCAAACAGGGCGGGGGCCTGAATGAACTCAAAACCGATCCTGCCTACCAAACGCTGACAGCAGTCCAGCAGGGCATGGTCTACGGTGTACTGCCCTACAACGGATACTCCCAGAACTACGGCTCCATCCTAGCCAACGCCTGGTTCATCGGCAAAATGCTCTATCCGGAACAGTTCAAGGACATAGACCCGGCAGCCAAAGCCGATGCCATCTACACCTTTCTGGTGGGTAAACCGGTATTCGAAAAAATGAACGCGGCCTTTGGAAACCTTGTTTTTTCAGAAATCTCCGTCAGGTAGGCGGTGAGCTTCTATTTTTGGATAGACCGGGTTGGCTTGCTTAACCGGCTTGACCGGATTGATCCTTTGCTGATGGCAAGGATCAAACCTAAAACTTAAAACCTAAAACCGAATCCATGCATCTTGAAGACGGACATATCCCTGCAGAATACACCCGGTACATCGGCCGCAAGCTGGCCATTTTAACGATTCTGGCTCTGCTTCTGATCGGCGCCCTCCTTGTGGCCATATCCCTAGGTGCAGCCCATGTCTCCATCCCGGATGTGGTCAAAAGCCTCCTGGGTATGAGTGTATCCAAACGCACCGACATCATCATCTGGCAGATCCGGCTTCCCCAGGCACTGACGGCCATGGTCGCTGGCTCTGGGCTGGCCATTGCCGGAGCGGTCATGCAGTCCATCCTGCGCAATCCCCTGGGTTCCCCCTTTACCCTAGGCATTTCCCATGCAGCGGCATTCGGAGCCGCCTTTTCCGTGATGCTTCTGGGTTCCGGCGTCATGGGCAGTTCACAGACCGGGTCCATCAGCATCACCAATCCCTACATGACCACGGGAGCGGCCTTTATATGCAGCCTGCTGGCCACAGGTATGATTATTGCTGTCTCCAGACTCCGGGGGGCCACTCCGGAGACCATGATCCTCACGGGCGTTGCACTGGGCGCCTTGTTCACAGCCGGAACCATGTTCCTGCAATTTTTCGCTGATGACGTGCAGCTGGCAGCCATGGTCTTCTGGACCTTCGGGGACACGGCCAGGGCATCCTGGAATGAACTGGGCATTCTTACCGGCGTGACCACATTAGCCAGTTTGTATTTCATGGCTAATGTCTGGAACTACAACGCCATTGACGCCGGCGATGAAACAGCCCGGGGGTTAGGCGTACGCGTGGACAGCATGCGGATTGCAGGCATGCTGGTGACGTCGTTGGTCACCGCGGTGATCATCGCCTATCTGGGTATCATCGGATTTGTGGGTCTGGTTGTGCCCCACATGGTCCGGCGTATCCTCGGCGGGGATCATCGTTTTCTGCTCCCGGCAACCATCCTGCTCGGGGCCCTTCTGCTCCTCGTCTCAGACACCGTGGCCAGACTGATTCTAGCCCCCCACATTCTGCCCGTATCCGTACTTACCGCATTTATGGGTGCGCCTCTGTTCATGTATCTCATCATCCGAGGATATAAAAAATGATTCTGGACATTTGTGATGTCTCCTTTACCTACAACAGCCATCCAGTGCTCAAAGATGTCTGTTTCCAGCTCAAACCCGGCGAACTTCTAGCCATCCTCGGTCCCAACGGCGTGGGCAAAACCACCCTGCTCAAATGCATCGATGCCATTTTGTCTCCTTCCAAAGGTTCCGTCCTGGTCCAAGGGACGGACGTGCTCAAACTCCAGAGCAACGAAATAGCCAAAACCATCGGCTATGTGGCCCAGCAGAGTGAAAGCTCACGCATGACTGTCTTCGATGCCGTACTCATGGGTCGCAAACCCTACATCCGCTGGAACGCAGGAGAAAAGGATCTGCAAATCGTGGATGCAGCCCTCAAACGCTTAAACATGGAACACATGGCCCTGCGCTATATTGATCAGATGAGCGGAGGCGAACTGCAAAAAGTGGCCATTGCCCGGGCCATGGTCCAGGAACCCAAAATCCTTCTTCTAGATGAACCCACCAGTTCCCTGGATCTGAAAAATCAGGTGGAAATTCTGTCCATGATCCGCCACGTGGTCACAGAACACGGCATGGCCGCAGTCATGACCATGCACGACCTGAACACTGCGCTGCGATTTGCCAATGCCTATCTTTTTTTAAAAGACGGCAAGGTCTACGATGTAGGGGGGGTGGAACATATTTCATCAGAAATGATCGAAACGGTCTATGGCCTGCCCGTGGAAATCCATTCCATCCACGGGCATCCCACGGTCGTGCCCCTGGCCTGTTAAAGGGCCTATGACAACAACCCACAAATGATCTCCAGTATAAACGCAACCGGGGCCGCATGATTTCCTCATGCAGCCCCGGTTGCGTTTGTTTTTATACATTCTGACTCACCCGCCATGGGGCAAACAGATATTCATGACCCTGACCACCCAACCATGCCGAGAGAACTCCAGATGAGTAAGCCCTGCATAGTCCAGCCCCAATGAAAACATCTGCCCAAGAGGTATGCCCAGAATATGGCAGAGCAAAGAACGGATCACCCCCGCGTGGGTCACGATAAGCAGGATATCCGTTGGAGAAGCCCCGGAACGCAGCGCGTCAAAAGCCGCAACAACGCGGGACTGGACTTCGGCAAAGCTCTCCCCGCCTGGTGGACAAAAGGCCGCAAGATCAGCACCTCGGGCCGCGTAGGCATCGGGAAAATCTCGTTTGATATCCTTGTGCGGCACCCCTTCCCAATCCCCCAGGGATATCTCCCGGAACGCAGGCTCCAGAACAGGTACGACCATGGACAGCCCCAAAACCTCTTCCGCTGTTTGCACCGTGCGCAAGAGATCACTGCAGACCACGCGGTCAGGACGATGCCTGAGAAAAAAACCCTGCCATCTGCGGGCCTGTTCACGGCCGATGGCATTTAAGGGATAGTCGATCTGCCCCACATAGCGGCGTACCCCGTCTGTCCGGCAATCACCGTGACGCAGCAGGTAGACATCCATCAGCCCGCATCTCCTGTACTCAACCGCCCTGCTACCGCAATCGCCAAATCTTTCAGCACCACACCGGCACGCGCTTCAATGCGCCTTTCTGATTTCAAAGCATGTTCCAAGCGCTTGCGGACATGCTCCCGGGCCTCGGGATTTTTGCCGTATTTCTCCATTTTGGCCCCGTATCTGGTTTCAAGGGGCACGGGCCGGTTCCCCTTGAAATATTTGTCGGCCAGAAAAATGACTTCCCGGTGAGTGATGGGCGCAAGATCCTGAACGTCCATATCTGAATGGGGCGCAATAACCCGAGCAACGGCGGAAAATCCCATGGCATCAAGAATTTTGGCTCCTTGGGGTCCATGATTGCGTTCCAGCCGGGCAATGTCGTGGAGCAGACCGGCCGCTTGAAGAAGATCCGTATCAAAATGCTCACCGCATGCATTGAGCTGCTCGCCCATGGCCCGGGCCAGTCCAGCCACCATGATAGAATGAGCCCGGATATTTTCCGGAATAGGGCGAACCTCGGAAATCAGAGCCAGACATTCCCTGGGGCTCGGAATCTGGGTATGTTCACTTTTGATTGTGATCGCATCATACGCATCAGGAGTATCCATATCCAAAAGCATGAGCTCGTCAGGAACAGGCACGGAAATAATCTCATTGGCAACCGTATCAAAAAAGCCCTGCAGCCCGCATTGCCCCTTCCATGCCAGCATAGCCGGAGCATAGCTGGTGGCCATAAGGGGAGGATGCCCGCTGTCTGCCCCGATACACGGCATGGCAATGCTGGAGCCTGCCTCCCTCCACGCCTGTTCCACCAGGTGTAGCGTACATGGCCGAACAAGGGGGATATCCACAGGAAGGATAAATACCCCGATACACAAGGATTCCAGGGCGGCCAGCCCGGTGCACACCGAAGAGTACATGCCCTGCTCAGGATGAGGATTGCACACCTCACATACCCCGAGACGGTTGATAACCGGCCGGATACTAGGGGCATGGAAGCCCGTGACCACAACAATATGCTCCACACCCGCATTCCGGAAAAGTTCCACTTCATGTTCCAGCACGGTCTGTCCTCCCAGGGGCAGAACGGCCTTGCACCGGCCCATGCGTGAGGATTCTCCGGCGGCCAGGATGATGGCACCCATAGCGTTGTTCATAATCCCGCCCGCCGTGCTTTGATGAGTTCAGCCACGATGCTCACTCCGATTTCCTGGGGTGTCCTGGCCCCGATGGGAATGCCTATGGGACAATGAACCCGGTCCAGGTCATCCTGAGCGATGCCCTTGGTCAGCAGATCGGCAAAAATGGCATCACGTTTTTTGACACTCCCAAGCATACCTACAAACCCGGCGGAAGTATGAAGCACCTGCTCCAGAAGCACATTGTCCAGCAGGGGTACTCGGGACGCGATGACTACCAGGTCAGCCCGTTCCAGAGCAAAAGAGGCCACACAGTCGTGGAAAGAGGCCAGGCAATGGATGGCATGGGCAAAGGAAAACAGCTCTCGGGTAGCCAATTCCTTACGGTCATCAACGATCACCGGCGCAAAACCAGCCTGGGCGGCATAGAGTGCCGTAGCCCGGCTGACATGACCAGCCCCGAAAAAATAAACCCTGGGCGCAGGCATGGCCGGGTTGACAAAAAAATGCATCCCCCCGCATGTCATCCGCACCGGACACGGAGGAATCCCGGCCTTGGCAGAGATCGTAGCAAAATCCATATCTTCGACGCACGGCGCAGCAGAATCATCCACCATTATCACGGGAGCACATCCAGAAAAATCATCTCCAAGGGGAAAAACCAGAAAGCAGGTTTTCTCCTGCGCTATATTTTCCATCACCCTCTGCAGCACCGAAACAGCACTGCCATCCAGACGGGTCAACAAAACATCGATATCCCCGCCGCAGACCATGCCCATACTGCTGGCGGATTTGCCATCAGTCAGGGAAAACGTACGGATACTGCGACATGTTTCCTCATGCTGCATAAGCACACGCCCGGCCCGCATCACCTCGGCCTCGGCAAACCCGCCTCCGATGGTTCCAGAAATGGACCCGCCCGCAAACACGGCCATCATGGTTCCCGCGTCCCGGGGCGTAGAACCTTCCTGACGGACAATGGTGGCCAGGACAACTGTTTCGCCCAAAGACAGACGATCAACAATCGTCTGAAAAAAATCATGCATCATACAGCTCCTTGCAAAACGTGATCGTTCAAAACGTATGAGTACTAGCGTAGAAAAATTGCGGGTTCGACCCTTGCTCTTCATCTGCCACCACTCACTCCAACCCGGTGCTGATGGTCCATGAATTCTGAAAAAACTCTGCAGGTCGGGATGCCCCCTCTCTTTTTACAGGTCTGATACCCCGCAAACTCTTGCCAAAATCCCCGGCACTTCCCCGAAATTGCCCCAAACCCGAACAGTGAGGGAACCACCCGAACTCAGAGCTTCGGCTGTCTGCATCTTCTGCCCCACCTTGGGCCGTAAGATATACTCCACTTCCGCCCTGATCCAGACATGGTACCTTGAATTTTCCTCGATCCCGATATCCTTTTGCTCCAGAATCTTCACATGCCCCTCGGACACACTCTGGACCAGATCATAGTCCAGGATCATGTTTTCCACCTTGGTCAAAGACTGGATATGGGTCCGGGCCGCCTCCAATGCCTGACGTTTGGCCAGAGCAAAGGCCTCAGCACGGACCTGCCCGATGGCCTTGTCCTCGGAAAGATAGGCATAGGCATCCAGTTCATGGATGGAGGAACGGGTTCCTTCCTGCCCGGCCAGACAAAAGGCGGGCAAAGCGGCCAATGTCAGCACGCACCAGAACAGAATGGTATGTAGTTTCATTTTCTATCTTTCCTCGCGTTGCAATGTATCAATGTGCTTTTCTGCACCTCACGGAGCGCAGAAAAATTGCCCCTTGTATGTTCAGAATCCATAGGGCTGTTGTGCCATCCGAAAAGGGCGACCAGCCGGTCGCCCCTACAAATGGTGCAAAAATTTTATGACGCATACGATACCGGAGGATATGCGTTGATTAGAATTCGGCAGTGGAATAACCGGACGCATCAAACCATCAACAGGGCCAACGTAACTATGTAGGGACGACCGGCTGGTCGCCCTTTTCGCTCGGTTGCACGCAAATCAATACCCCTACAACCATACCTCGCGATTACAAATATACCAGGGCAGGAATGATTCCGATAGTTACATCCAGAATCACCAGGCCATATTGCCGGACGATGTGCCTTCAGAAGATTCTGTCCCCAACTCCGGAACATTTTTCTGGAATCCGGATTTCTGCACGCTGATCTCCACCCGACGGTTCTTCTGCTTGTTGGCCGCACTGCTGTTTTTCACCAAGGGCACCCGCTCCCCAAAGCCCACGATTTCCAAAGTCTGGGGATCAATGGCGGCATAGCTAGTCAACCATTTTGCAACGCTTGCTGCCCGACGAAGACTGAGATCAAGATTATACCCATCCCCGCCGTCACCGTCCGTATGCCCGCCGATGCGGATATGCTTGCCCATAAGCAGGGGGTCCTGCAAGGCATCCCCAAGTTCCCGAAGCAGTGGCAGTGAAAATTTTCGGAGCACATCGGAATTGCTGTCAAATTCAATGCGCATCTGCACCGTAGGAGCCAGTTCGGCCACATTGACCTCAATATTCTCGGTTCCCCCGCTCACAGGAGAAACGCGAATGGCCCGAACATTTTTGGAAGGCGTAAAACTCCGAGACCGCGTAACCGGCTCCTTGGTCAACCCCTCAACAATAGCCTGTCTGTCAGCAGCAAAATAATCCCCCGAGGCCCAGGCAGGCAGTGTTAAAAACATACCGATAATACATAAAAAATATTTCATGACGTCCTCCGGATGGTCAAAATTTATCCAAATATAACAAAAAGATAGAGCATAAAACCACCCCCAATACAAGCCACATTTGGCTGGTTCCGGTCTGCCTGCTGCGTGGCGACTGTACCCGCCATTGCCGATAACCAAGGCAACCCGTTTGGCCGCCAGGGCCGACCCACCCACGCACATAACCAGCAAAAACTACCAAAATAGCACTCTGCGCACCATGCCCCACTCCTCTATCGATAATTGAACACATGGAATCCCCAAAAATTACATTCTTGTTACACATTGCGGACCTAATTTCCAGCACCAATACCGCCCACATTCGTTAATACATCACCATGCCCAAGGCAAAAAATGGTAATTTTTTTAGGTTCATCCGGGGGATGCGTACTCTTCTATACAACATTGAAGCGCGTCATCATTCTTGTAGGGACGACCGGTTAGTCGCCCGGATACGGCATAGTTGTTGTTGTGCACATCACGCTGAAAAATGATTGGTACCTGAGGAAATCCCCGCACGATACGACCTGATACAAAGGGCGACCAGCCGGTCGCCCCTACACGAAATCTTGGAGATGAATAGGTGCATACATTTTCATCCCGAAAATACCCATTATCTCCGTTTCACAGCTCAGCCTGTACGCCCTCTCGTTCCCTTTACTCTCCGTTTTCATTGCTGATCCCGTTGACTCTATGGGAAACATGACATAATTTTATGCATTCATCGACCGGCAACCGTCAAGGAGGACGTTGTGTCCCGCATCCTGATCATATTCTCCGCATCTTTCCTGCTTCTGCTGACCATGCTCACGCAGTGCTCGGCATCAAACGTGGACCAGGCCCGCACCCAGGCCGAGCAGACTATCAACACCGCAATCAAGGATCAAAAAGCTGTTGAAGCCTGGGAAGAACAAAAAATTTCTCTGGAAACACAGATCCGGGATCTGCAGATGCAGAAGACCTGGCTGGAATACCAGAACAAAAAATATACGGGGTATATCGGAGAAGAGCGAGCTGCTTTAAACGCTCTGGAAACCCGCCGCAAGGAGATGGAGCAGATCAACATGCTTCTTGAGCCTTATCTGGATGAGGTGGTGGTGAAAATGGAAAATGGTATCGCCCGGGACCTGCCTTTCCTGAATCGAGAACGGTCCAGACGGATGGCTTTTTTGAAAGAAAGTCTGACAGATTATCATCTTTCTTTGAGTGAAAAACTCCGCCGTATCCTGGAGGCCGCCCAGGTTGAGGCCGATTACGGCCGGACTCTGGAACTCATTGATACATCCATCGCCCTGAACGGTGAAACCATCCAGGGAAGAATATTCCGCCTGGGCCGAACGGCTTTGTTTTTCCAGAGTATCGACAAAAAACGGATTGCTTTTTTCAACCGTTTCCAAAAGGCATGGGTCCCTCTCCCGGACAAATACGAACGTCCTCTGGACCTGGCCATGCAGATCGTTGACCGCAAACGGGCCGCTCGGCTTCTCGTGCTGCCGGTTCTGGGAGGCGATCATGAATAGGATACCCGCCTTGTATGCCGGTCCATGCCTCCCTCTGCTCCTTACCTGTTTGCTGATCCTTTGTGGCACAACGTCTGCCCGTGCAGCACAGGATGCCTGGAAACCCATCCAGGAGTCCCTCATCCAAAACGAAAAGATCGTTGCCCGGGATGCCCAAAAAACCCGGGCCATCATACGCCGGGAAGGAAACGACCTACGCAAGCAGCTCAAGACGTTAACGTCGGCTATTGCCAAAGGAAAAACACACCTTTCCGCACAAAAAAAAGAATTTGAAACCCTGCTGGCCAAAGAACAAAAAGCTCGCCTGGATCTGGAAGAACAGCAGGAAGACATCAAAACGCTGGAAACCGTTGTGCGCACATCGGCCAAAGATGCAGACACCATGCTCCACGACAGTCTTGCATCTCCGGCTTTTCCTGAACGAAACAAAACATTGGCACCCCTTCTGGATACGGACCATTTCCCCGGGTTTGAGGATATCAAAAATCTCCTCTCCCTGTTCATGCACGAAGCTGAAGCCACCGGAACCACCTCCCGCATGAAAGCGGAGATTGTCGGCCCCGAGGGTACAAAAATCCAGGCTGATATTCTGCGTGTAGGTGCGTTCACGGCCGTTTACCACCTTACAGACGGTCGCGTGGGGTATCTGCGCACCAATACGGACGGCAGTGGCTGGATTGCTGTTCCCGGTTCGCTGGGAAGCAGCATCGAACAGGGGCTTCAACATGCCTTCACAGCAAAAAGCATGGACATCCCTCTGGACATCTCCCGTGGAGCCGCCCTGCAGGGCATCGGCCAGCAAAAAGATATGACAGAATGGTTGCGTTCAGGAGGTCTGCTTGTCTGGCCCATCCTTTTTGTGGGGCTCGTCGCCCTGCTTCTGGCTCTCGAACGCATGTTGGTTCTTGGCCGCCAAAAAATCACCTCTCCGGAAAAAATGACCGAAATCCTTGCACTGGCAGGTACCCATCAATGGGAAGCCTGCAAAAAAATCTGCTCGACCATGTCCCGTGTACCGGCCCTGCGGGTCATCTCCAGGGCCCTAGAAGCCGCCGGGTCCACCAAGGACGTGCTGGAAGCCACCCTGGAAGAGGCCATCCTCAGAGAAATACCGCCCATGGAACGTTTTCTGGCCACCCTGAACGTATTGGCTGCCATAGCCCCCCTGCTGGGACTGCTGGGAACGGTGACAGGTATGATCAGCACCTTCCAGGTCATCACCCTGTACGGCACGGGTGACCCACGCATGATGTCCGGAGGTATTTCCGAGGCTCTTATCACCACCCAGCTGGGTCTGAGCGTAGCCATTCCCATCATGATCGTGCACCATTTTCTGCAACGCCGGGTGGAAAACCTCATCGGTGACATGGAAGAAAAAGGGACCGCGTTCACTGCTGCCATTCTTGATGGGAAATAGCTATCCACGCTTTTGCAGGATAGCAGGATAAAGGAAAGGATATAAGATATAGGGTGTATGGTATAGAACTCATCCGAGGGATGCGTACGTATTGTCTAGCAGAACGTTAAAGCCTGACGAATGGTGTGGGTTTTGTCGTTGATGAACTCCAAAAGTACTTTTCCGTTCATATACCAGATGACCAACTGACCAACCGGCTGGTTTCAGGAGAAATTCATGTTCGCCGATATTGCCCGTGAAGCCCTGACCTACCTGCAAAACGGCGGGGTAATCATGTATCCTCTATTGGTGGTTTCCGTGTGGATGTGGGCCCTTATTTTCAGAAAACTTATCGGCTTCAGCCGGATGTTCCAGAAGGAATCTCCCTTCAGACAATGTATGAATGCCCGGGATGATGCCGCAGACTCAGACATTGGAGCCTCCTGGCAGCAGACCCTGACGCGAGACTTCTTTGCCGTGCATACCGGAGAGCAGTCCTTTGATAAGGTACTTGCCCTTTCCCTGGCCGATGCCCAATGCACCCGGGCCAGGAAACATATCGGCACCATTCTGGTCCTGGCGGCCGCAGCCCCATTGCTGGGTCTTCTGGGAACGGTGACCGGCATGATCAGCACCTTCGACGTCATGGCCCAATGCGGAACAGGTAACGCAAAGGCCATGGCCGCTGGTATCTCCGAGGCTCTTATCACCACCCAGACAGGGCTGTTCATTGCCGTTCCCGGTCTGTTCATGGGCAATTTTCTACGCCGCAGAGCCGAAAACATGAATGACAAAATGCAGCGGTTCGCCATCCGCATGGTGGGAGAGGAATAAATGAAATCAATACGCTACAGCCGGACAAACCGATCCAAGGGTGCCGAGATCAACATGGCTCCCCTGCTGGACATGGTCTTTATCCTGCTCATTTTCTTTGTGGTCACTACCAGCTTTGTCAAAGAATCCGGAGTGGATGTCCAACGTCCAGTGGCCAAGACCGCAATAACCAAGGAAAAGGCGAGCATGATCATCGGGGTGACCGCACCAGGGGTCATTTTCATTGAAGGCAAAAGCATTGATGTGCGTTCCGTAAGAACCCGCATGGAACGATTTCTGGCGGAAACCCCGGAGGGTTCAGTGGTCGTTGTCGCGGACAAAAAAAGTGAAACAGGCATCGTGGTTCAGATCCTGGATGCCTGCCGGTTGGCAGGTGTAAAAAACATCAGCGTAGCCGCCAAAAAAACTGCATGAAGACACACCGCCGGGTTCTTCTTTGGGCCGTCCTTGCCGGATCGGCCCTTGGGCTCAACGCCCTTATGTGCATGATCGCCCCCCTGCTTTCGGGTTCGGTCGCTCATCCGTCCCTGGAAGGCATCAGCACACCCATCATGCTTTCGGCCCCCCCGCGACTGCCTGAGAAAAAAGAACACCGGGCCCTGAAAAAACCAGAGCCCCTCAAGCCCAAAGAAACCAAAATTCCCAAACTGATCTTCAAAGAACGGATGCAGCAATACCCCCGGCCCAAGCTCAGGTTCAAGGCCCCTTCCTTTGAGGTGGCCATGGCCAATCAGATTTCTCCGGGCATGCTGGTCGCGCCACCTCTCCCCGATGCACCGCCGGGATTCGGCACTCCGGGACCGGGCACCGGGGAAATCGGATTTGAACTGGGAGAGCTGGACACCCCTCCCGTCCCCATACACAGGGCACGTCCCGTCTATCCTTTCAAAGCGCGTAGAAAAGGAATTACCGGCAAAGTTACAGTCCGTTTTCTGGTCACATCCACGGGTATGGTGGACAACATGTCCATCGTACACAGCGAACCGGAAAAAATATTCGACCAGAGCGTTCTGGACTGCATTGCCAAGTGGCGGTTCAAACCCGGTATGTTCGAAGGAAATCCCGTAGCCACCTGGGTTGTTTTGCCCATTTCTTTCAAACTATGATCGCATTCATGAAACCATCTTTCTTGCCCCGCCTGGCACTCTTCTTGGCCATGCTTTCTATCAGCATGCCTTGTAATACCTGGTCAGGGGAAACTCTTTCTGTTCCCGAACAACGCATCCTGTACCGGGCTCAGCAGGCCATGGACAAGGAAGAATTCGGCAAAGTCCGGGACCTGCTTTCCTCATATCTCACACGGCATCCGGACACCCAACCGGCCCTTTTTTTTCTGACCCTGGGCAATGCCTGTTTCCAAAGTGCAGATCTGGAACGCGCGGCCCATTGGTACCAGAAGGGATTCGACAAACACCCGGAGGATGTCACTCTGTGCCGCAATCTGGCAGCAGCCCGCTACGGCCTGGAACAGTTCAATAAAGCAGGAAAGCTCTTTGAAAAAGGATACCAGTTGGCAACCCCCAAAGAGCCGGAACTTCTCTACCAGGCAGGGGTTGCCTATTACCAGGCAGAACAGTTCACATCCTGCAGAGCCGTTTTGGAAACATTATTCAAGGCTACGGATAAACATCTCAAACCCTGGATGCGGCTCATGATCCAGGTGTGCTACGAACAAAAAGCCTTTGCCCGTGCCGAAAACCTGCTCACTGAGTTTCTGGAAATATATCCTCAAGAAAAAGAATACTGGAAACTCCTGGCAGGCATCCAGACAGAAGGAGACAGGTATAAGGCAGCCGCCGGTTCACTGAGCCTGGCCCTGGCCACGGACAATCCCACGGCACAGGAATGGGAAGGACTGGCATCCATGTACCTGTACCTGAACGCTCCTCTGCAGGCAGCTAGATGCCTGGAAAAGGCAGCGCCCCAACCCGGCCCCAAGAAACATGACGTCATGGCCAAGGCATACATGCATGCCCACCGCTATGACGAAGCACTGCATCATCTTGAAGCAGCCATGGCCAAAGAACCAACTTCTGCACGAATCATCGTCAAAGCCAAGATACTCATGGCTGCCAGAAAATTCAACAAAGCCATCCTGTGCATCGAACAACACATACCCACACTGACAGACCCGGCCGAAGCATATCTAATTGAAGGATATTGTCAGATTGAATTGCAGAACTGGACACAGGCGAATTCGACATTGTCCAAGATCAAAAAAGACACAAACCAATACCAACAGGCCAAAAATATTCTGCAAAACATTGCGCCTTTTTTAACCGAAAAGTAACGACCGACTTTATTCCCATCCCCATCCAGTACCAACCGCTCGCCATTATTTTAAAATTTCTCCAAAACCCATTGACAAAAAAATCCTATCTGCCATAGAACTTTCCTATGTCATAGTCGACTTGTATGCTAAAAAAGTTACAACTAACTTTCAAAATGCGAGGTATTCACCCCATGGAACCAGGATGGAAAACCATTCTGCTGGCCCTCTGTGTTGGACTGTGGTGTTCAACCGCTTGGGCTGCAGACGATTCAGGCGCGGCAACCTATAATTTAGGAGAAATGGTTATCACCGGAGACAAACCCGGCGTGAAAGACATGGCCATCACCAACGACATCACGGCCGAGCAAATTAAGGCCACCAACGCCAAAACGGTTGCCGAGGCATTACAGTATGTGCCGGGAATCGTGGTGACAACCGGGGTGAAGAATCAGCCGAGTATTTCGATGCATGGCTTTGACCAGACCAAAATTTTATTTTTGATTGATGGTATTCCCTACTACGAAACCAAATACGGCAAACTGGACCTGAACAAAATACCGGCCAGCGTGGTCTCCAAAATTGAAGTGATCAAGGGAGCACCGTCTGTTCTCTATGGAGCCAATGCGGAAGCAGGTGTGATCAACATCATCACCAAACAAGGGACAGAGAAACCCTGGGCCGAAGCCAATGTGGCTTTTGGGGAACATGATACCCATATCGCCGAAGTCTCTCATGGCGCACAGTTCGGACCGGTCAACTACTGGTTGAGTTTCAGCAGGCAGCATACGTTGGGATGGAGGATGTCGGATGATTATGATCCTAAGGTAGGTGCTTTTTATAAAAATAATAATCCCGTTCCCGCTAAAAGCGACATCATCGAAGACGGAGGGTTTAGGGACAACTCCGACTACACAACCAACGCATTGTGGACTCGTATCGGATTAGCACCGAACGATGATGCACAATATTTTGTAACCTTTCATTACACTGATACAGACCATGGAAATCCTGCAAACATTGACGAAGACACTTGGAAACAAAAACCATTATTTTCAAAAGGATATGGTAGTACAAAAGATGATGTTGACTGGGGAATCGATCTCAGTGGTAAACAAAAAATAAACGACATTATATCTCTGGGTGGTAAAATTTTTTATCATAACCATGAAGATAAATACGTTTCTTACCTAGACCCATTTGATTATGTAGAAGGGGGTTCCAGTCATTATAAAGATTATATGACCGGCGGTTCGTTGTTCATGGATTTAAATCTTTT
>Ga0265294_10005832_pt1 | contig 14951 bp, 8 predicted proteins | sample MunlanPumphouse3_FD_192504 | JGI IMG/M metagenome (GOLD analysis project Ga0265294, IMG submission 192504) | Groundwater microbial communities from a municipal landfill in Southern Ontario, Canada - Pumphouse #3 | ecosystem: Environmental > Aquatic > Deep subsurface > Groundwater | place... | reverse complement strand
ATGCCCGGCGCAAAATCCGGCGTGTGGAACTCGAAACCAAAATGACCGGCAATGAACTGGTCTTCCTCCTCCGCGAGATCGACCGTGCCGAACGCAACAAGGAAAAAGCTCAAAATGAGATGATCGAAGCCAACGTGCGCCTTGTGATCAGCATCGCCAAACGCTATAACAACCGCGGCCTGGAATTCCTGGATTTGATTCAGGAAGGCAACACTGGCCTTATGCGTGCTGTGGAGAAATATGACTATCGCAAAGGCTTCAAATTCAGTACCTATGCCACCTGGTGGATCCGTCAGGCCATCACCCGCGCCATTGCAGATCAGGCCAGAACCATCCGCATCCCCGTGCATATGATTGAATCCATCAACAAGATCAATCGCACCAGCCGACGCCTCATGCAAAAGCTGGGACGCGAACCATATCCGGAAGAAATCTCCGAAGTTCTGGATATGCCGGTGGAAAAGATCAAAAACATCCTTTCCATCAGCAAAGAACCTGTCTCTTTGGATAAACCGATCGGGCACGATAGCGAGGATAGCATCCTGGGCGACTTCATCGAAGACCGCACCATTATCTCTCCTGAACGCCTGGCCGAACGCAGCTTGCTCAAAAAGCAAGTGGATGAAGTTCTCAAAACCCTCACCACCCGTGAAGAACGTGTGATCCGCCTCCGCTTTGGCATCGATGACGGCTATCACCGTACCCTGGAAGAAGTGGGCAATATCTTTCAGGTGACCCGCGAACGCATACGTCAGATCGAGGATAAAGCACTTAAAAAACTGCGCCATCCCAGCCGGGCTGCCATCTTGCAGCAATTTTTGGATAATTTCCACGTCAAATAGCTGAATAACATATTACTTTAGACAAGGCCGGCTGAGTGTCGGCCTTGTTCATTTTCGCACTGGAAATAAGAGATAACGAGTACTGGGCAGTAAGATCGTGCTTGAGCGGGGTATGGATTGTGTCGTTTCAATTTATGAGCAATGAAGTATTAATCATGGAAAGATAGCTCTGTTTTGGGGATAGCCATCCCCTAGTATTTTCAGGGAATGCTATCTCCAAGTTCAGCTTAGGAGATGCATAACTGATATCCGTGTGTATCAAGCGGACTTCATCCAAAGCCCAGGAATACCGGATAGTTTTCGCTGTGTACCATATTCACCTGTGCCGCCGAATACTGTCTGAGAAATGCACTTGCCGCTGCTTTGCGCCTGGGGTTCCACTTCATCTCGTATGCCTCCAGTTTATCTTCGTAGGTCTCCAGGTAGTCAATCTCGCTTTGGTGGATATTGCGCCAAAAGAAAGAGCCACGATGGATCCGGTTGTTGGCCAGATACTTCATTCTTTCAGAGACAAGAAAGTTCTCCCAGAGCTTGCCGATATCGTCTCTTAGCTCTGTTTGGCGAAAATCGTCTATCAAGCTGTTTCTTACCCCGTTATCCCAGAAATAGATTTTCCGGCTTTTCTTGATCTCATTGCGTTTATTGCGGCTGTAATTGTAGAGCCTGAAGATGACGTAGGCCTGTTCCAGCAGATGGATATAGCGTTGAATCGTGTTATGGTCCGTGCCGGTGAGCCGCGCCAGCTCCGTGTATGATACTTCGGAACTCACCTGCAAGGCCAATGCGCGCAGCAGCTTATCCAATAGCTCCGGACGACGCAGATCCTGAAACATGAAGACATCCTTGAACAAATAACTACCCACCAGCAGGTTGAGCAGATCAGCTTCCTCACCAGGGGATTTCACGATATCCGGATAAGAACCGAAAATCAAGCGACGATTTAGCAACTTTTGCTCATTCCAGCTACCATAATGCTCTGCTAATTCTTGCTGGGCAAAGGGATGCAGATAATACTCATATTTCCTGCCCGTCATGGGTTCATTGATCCTATTTGCCAGTTCGAATGATGATGATCCGGTGGCGATCACTTGGATGCCGGGGATATTATCAACCATCATCTTGAGGCTTAAGCCGATATCGTTTACTCGTTGAGCTTCGTCGATCAACACCAGCTTGTTACTCCCCACCAAGGACTTAAGTGCAGCGATGGACTTAGCTTCGAGAGCCTGACGGTCACGCGCGTCGTCACAATTAAGATAAAGCATTTGCTGCCCCGCGTCGAACAGCTGATTTAACAAGGTAGTCTTGCCACATTGCCGCGGACCCATTACTATGATTGCCTTGCCTCTGTACATGTGTTTCCGGATATCTTCGCTGATCCAGCGCTCAATGATGTCACTTTCCTTTTCAAGCATTGTTCCTCCCTGATCAGGTGTATCGATCACTAATCTCACATACCGTATAAAAGGTATGCAACAATCTGTCAAGCAGAATATCCCGAACTACGTATTTATATTCTCGTAATACGTCCCTAATTGCGGGATTACATTTCAACCGCATTAATAAAGTTGAGTTATGACTTCATTAATACCCACAGGACACTGAAGCATGTTGCAAAAGTAAAAAAACATGCAGCGACAACTCTTGGTAAATGAGGATCCAATGGTGTTTGTGAACAATGGGGCTGCCTGTTTTGCACTATTATCTTGACATGGATGAGAATTTGTTCAGCGTGTCTTTTAGAAGCAACTGCAGATAATCAGTATCTTTGGCAGTGTGGAGACATAAGGAGAAAATGGCATGAAGTATGAAAAAGCACACAAAATCATGCTTAAGCATCATTCAGAGTTTAATGAACGTTGGGTGCAGAACAAGATTGAGGAAGATCCTAGCATATTGGGTTTGGGAACTTTGTTTTTGAAGGACAAAGAAAGGATTCAACCCGGATCAGGCCGGCTCGATTTGCTACTGCAAGATGAGGAGCTCAGCAAGAGATTTGAAGTAGAGATTCAACTGGGAAAAACGGATGAAAGTCACTTAATCAGGACAATTGAGTACTGGGATATTGAACGCAAGCGCTACCCGCAATATGAGCACTGTGCAGTAATTATTGCGGAAGATATTACCAGCAGATTCCTCAACGTGATCAATCTTTTCAATGGCGCTATACCTCTGGTTGCAATCCAAATGAATGCTTTCCAGATCAACGATACCATTACACTGACTTTTATAAAGGTTTTAGACCAACTACAACTTGGCTTTGTAGATGAGGATGAGAGTGTTTTTCAGCCGGTTGACCGCAGCTATTGGGAAAACAAGGCAACAAAAAAAACCTTGGCAATGGCAGATGAGCTTCTAGGAATCATTAAAGAGATCGCAGCTGACTATGAACTTAAATACAATAAGTACTACATCGGGCCAGCAAAAGACGGCATAGCGAACAATTTTGTCGTGATTAGGCCACAAAAAGAAGTGCTTAGAATTGAGATCAAGATACAAAAGAATGAGGAAGCGGATCAGTTGATTGAGAACTCCGGATTAGAGCTTCTGGATTACAATTCCAAGGAGAACCGCTACCGTATTAGCTTAAGAAAGGATCATATACAGAAGTATCACGATTCCCTGCTGCAGCTATTGAATATGGCTTATGGCTAGGGGCTAGGGGTTAGGAATGAGATTCTATGAATAATTATTGGAGCTCACAGCTCAAAATCTTTGGCAGCAAGCTCTTTTTTCAGTGGCACTTTGATTCAAGATAAACCCCCGCGATAGCGAGCACTCATCCGCCCCCCATTTGGATCAATAAGCACTACGATTTCGCCCAATATGTGCCATATATTAGTCATGAGTTATATCATGTCTGAATCAGAAACTCACAAGGCAATAGAGGAGATCTATAAAGCCAGTTAACAGACCCGGAAGCGCGACATAAAAGATGTGGGCCAGCGTAAAACATGATAATTGTGGGATTGGGCATAATGGCTTTTGAGCGCACAACTATCCATGCCGCGTGGCTCCGGAATCAGTTTTACTTGCTTCACTAAGATTGCGGGATCTGGAAATATGGGTAGATATTGATCTCGTCTCTGCAGAACTTCATCTCTCCACCATAGATCAGGGATGCAGATTGAAAGTCCAGGGACTTGCTCACAACCTGAATGTTCTTGATCAAGCTGGGGTTAAACACCTTGGCTGATTTTATCTCCACCGGCATCAGCATCGCTCCGCTCTGGATGATCAAGTCAAGCTCAAGGCCGCTATTTTCACGGTAGAAATACAAGGGCGCTTCACTACCCTGGTTGTAAAACATCTTCAGATACTCAGATACCACAAAGGTCTCGAAGAGTTGACCTTTCAGGGGGTGGTTGATCAAATCCTGGGCATCTCTGATCCGCAGCAAGCGACAGGCCAAACCCGTATCGAGAAAGTAGAGCTTGGGAGATTTCACCAGCCGCTTATTCTGATTCTTGTGCCAGGGTTGGAGTATATGGATAATGTAGCTCGTTTGCAGGATGGAAAGCCAATTGGACACGGTTTTCACATCCACCCCGGTCTCGTTCGCTAAGGCTGTTTTATTGAGTAGAGAACCAGTTCTGCCGGCGCATAAGCCCAGAAACTTGAAGAAGAGGTCTCTATCCTGCACCTGAGTAAGCAGGCGCACATCGCGCTCCAGATAGGTGTTGATATAGGAAGTGTAAAACATCTGGGGATCCATCCCCTGATCTATCAATCTGGGGTAAAAGCCTTTGAATAGCACTTCATTGATGTCTTCTTTTTGGTTCTGATAGATTTCAGCATACGAAAATGGTAAGAGCTGGAAAATGGCTGTTCTTCCGGCCAGAGACTGGGAAAGATGCCGCATCATGCTAAACTGATTGCTTCCCGTAAGGATGAACCGGGCCGGCATCGGGATTTTATCAGCCATCATCTTGATGTATTGCAGGATATCCGGTGCGTACTGAAACTCATCGATGATATATCGTCCATTCTCGTCACTTAACAGAGATTTGGGATCACTCTCTAGAATCACTCTCAACTCGGGGTTCTCCAGATCAAGATAATGGTGATCCGGGAATTGCATCTTGGCCAGGGTGGTCTTGCCAGACTGTCTGGGACCGGTAATGGTGATGATCGGAAAGCCTTTGGCTACCTTCATCATGGTTTGCTGCATGCTTCTTGTGTACATAATCATCCTCACACTTTTGTGCAAATCAGGGAACGCATTCCCTATATTGCAAGAAAATACCCCATGTTCTTTTCGTCAAGACAATTCGCTTAGGGGATAAAGTAGCCACCGATAAAAGCTCTACGGTAGACAGTAATACATAAACAAAGACCATTGAACAATACCAACCCTGGTCAATGCTGAGATGTGCCGAACGCCCAGAAATTGGAATTATCAGATAAAAGTGGAGAATTTGGTCTATTTTACCTGAACGCCCTTCTGGAGCTCTCATACATAGATAGTATAACCTACGCATTTGATTCGTCAAGTATTATTTAATCATACTTTTTGTCCACTTCTATGGCCCGGCAAGAATATATCATTTCAAAGCATAATCTGTTGTGTACATCCACTGTATCTATGCCTGATTCTGATTGGTTCAGAAGATACCCACTTCAGATATGCCCTATTTCGGGGATTCAATTCCCTGGATATTACGATATTCAGGGATTTGAGTCCCCGAATTGCATTTTATGGTTGACAGCTTTTGAGCATGCAAAACAATGTCTATGAGGTGAATATGATCCAAAGAGCAGTACATGGCGTTATCCAGAAATACCTGCATAAGCGCCGGGCAATCATCATCTATGGAGCCCGTCGCACCGGCAAGACCACGCTTCTGAATTCCATTAGAGCGAATCTGACCAATTTCAGATACATCAATTGCGACCTTATTGATGGGCAGGAAGCTTTCGATTTTCGTAGTCTGGATGACCTGTTGATTTCATTTGGGGCTTTTAAATACATCCTCATTGATGAAGCCCAGAGGATACTCGATGTTGGCATAAAGCTCAAGGCGATTATCGACGCTTTGCCGGATACGCAGATATTTGTCACCGGCTCATCATCTCTGGATCTCTCCAATCTTACCAATGAGCCTCTTACCGGGCGCAAGTTTGAGTTCACGCTGCCCCCCTTATCCAGCAACGAGTTGTATGATTACGAAGGGATTACGGCAGTACAGAGGGGCCTGAACATCCGCCTGATCTATGGTAACTACCCTGAGGTGTATCTGGAAAAAACCGTAGCGGAGGACATCATCAAGGAGATTGCCGGATCATATCTGTTCAAAGACATCCTCATCTATCAGGATATTAAGCGTCCGGATCTGATGAAAAAGCTGCTGATTGCACTGGCCCTGCAATTGGGATCGGAGGTTTCCTACACCGAGCTCGCCAATTCAGTGGGAATGGATAAAAAGACGGTGGAACGCTATATATCGCTGATGGAGCAATGCTTCATCATCTACAGGCTGGGCTCATACCGCCGCAACTTGCGCTCCGAGCTCAAACGTGCGGTGAAAGTGTATTTCTGGGATAATGGGATTCGCAACGCCCTGATCAACAACTTTTCTCCCCCTGACATGCGGAATGATATAGGAGCTTTGTGGGAAAACTACTATATCACCGAGCGTCGTAAAATGATGCTGAACCGGCGGGCAAGCTTCGATCACTATTTCTGGCGCACCACCAGCCAGCAGGAGATTGATCTGATTGAAATCGAAAACGGAGCATTAACCGCCTTTGAAATCAAGTGGAACCCGGCTAAGAGAGTATCATATCCGCTTAGTTTTACCCAAGCCTACCCTGAGGCAACATTGATTTCGATAAATCCCAGGAACTATCTCCAAGGATTGATTGGGAAATTACATCAACTCTCTTTACCATCTGTAAATCCGAAATTGGAAATCTAGGGTTTCCTGGGTTTTTTTCGAGTGGCTTGGTTGGGGGAGCTTCAGAATTCATGTATCTACGGATGTGTTACTCGTCTTATCACTCAGTCATATACATCAAGCACTTAGCCATGCTTGTGTAATTTCCATGTCAAATAGCTGAATAACATATAGCTTTAGACAAGGCCGGCTGAGTGTCGGCCTTGTTCATTTTCGCACTGGAAATATTATATCGTGTTTAGTTTCAAATGACATAATCCCTGCCCAGCACACCACCCCATATTACCTCCAGCATATGGATATAAGGTCAACATACTGGTTGTGTGCCAAGATCAATCTGCGCCTTTAAGATTTTGAATGTGCAGATGCTAACGATTGTATCCCAGAAGTAATCCATCTCTGTAAAATAATGATGTACTGGCAGACCTTGATCCGTCCTTTGTTTTTGTTCCTGAATCTTTCACTCTTCCTGCCTCTTCGGTATCATCTTTCTTACCCCAAAGAGCGTGTAGAATAAGAGATATCCTGCTTTCCCCACCAGCTATTAAAGAAAACATTTGTGTGTGGAATAAAATGTGCACATTAATCGTAATTGACCATTTGAGAGAAGTGCCCATATTGTAATATATACAGGAGAGAATGATGAAAAAGCTTACTCTATTTATGTTCTTTTGCTCTGCAGTTGTTATTCTTAGCGCCGCTGGAGTTTTAGTCAATCGCGACAATACTACATTTCAGATAACTCATTTGAACGAATGCAGTTATGAGGTGAATGTCAACAATCAGGTGGCCGAGGTACAAGTGCTAAATAGATTCACAAATACTTCACTAAGCCCGATTTCTCCACGATTGTATTTTCCCCTTCCTACTGGAGCAAGCCCTACCAGCCTCAGATGGGCCATTGGAGAACAATGGCATGAGGCCAGCATTGCCGGTGTCCAGGAAAATCCTCAGGGGGGGCCCAGTACTTTCCCGCATGACTTTGTTGATTACATTCTCTTGATGCCGCTGGTATTTGATATCCCTGAAGATCTTCTCGTTAATGAATCGCTATCGATAGAACTCACTTATGTGCAGATGCTGAACTACAACTTCGGCAGTGTTTCCCTGAATCTGAAGAACAATTACAGCAGCATGCAAACCAGCCCATTGGATGTCCAATCATTGGATATTGATATCGTAGCTGATAAAGTGATCGAAGGCTTTGAGATTCTGGATGTTAACGAGCAGTCCTCGCATACAGATCATACTGCTACCGCACATTATCACCAATACAACTCACCAGCCACCACGAACTACCGGTGTGTGATCCATCTCTCTACCTCAGAGCTAAGCTCCTGGGGCTTAAGCACATATCTGGAAAATGCTCCGGATGATGGAGATCAAGGTTTCTTCCTTTATACTTTTGAAGAGAACGCCATTCCATCAAATCAAAACCCCAATATCAGACTGAATATCGTTATTGATGCTTCCGGTAGCATGACCTGGGAAGACAGGCTGATCCATGCTAAAACTGCGGCTTGCTGGTTGATCAACAATCTGGAGCAGGGAGATTATTTCAATGTGATATTCTTTGACCACCTGGTGCGGCCTCTGTGGGGCAATATGCGTGCGTTTGATGATGCAAACCGTATCCTGGCCTTATCTTACGTCCAGAATTATGAAATGCCCGGCTTAAACGGCACAAATTTGAGCGGTGCTCTTTACACTGCCTTGTCTCAGTTAGGTCCTGGTAATACCCCTGAAACGAATTGTGTATTACTGCTTTCTGACGGACAGCCAACCGTGGGAGCGACCGATACCTACAATATATTACGGTATGTTAGTATCTATGCCAGTAGTGATCCGCATATCTATTGCTTTGGGATTGGTTCAGAAGTAAACTATCAGTTACTGAACTCCCTGGCACAGAATTACAATGGAATAAGCATCTTTTTGGAGAGTTCAGAGATTGTGAATACCATTACCAGTTTCTATAACGAAATGCGCAACCCCATCACTCTGAACCCGCTGATAAGCACCTCCGCAGGAACCAGTGATGTGCTGCCTGATCCTTTCCCCGCGATCTATGGAGGGATGCAATACCGGCTGGTAGGGCGATACTCTGATTTGCAGGGCATCACAATCGGCATTTCAGGTAACCATCAGGATACTCCGGTAAACTACACTTACAATTATACCCTTGCGGATACTGAAACACCCAATATGGGCTTTATTCCCAAGATCTGGGCTGCCACCAAAATTGACAATCTCCTGATTGAATATTATTCACACCATCCACAATCCCAAACAGCATTAGCATTGAAACAGCAAATCATTGATCTCAGCATTGACTTCGGAGTGATATGCGTTTTCACCAATTTCAGTTCTGATCCTCCCGCACCGAATGCAGATGAGACTCAGGACTTGATACCCATCCCCCTGAAGCTACTGCAAAACTATCCCAATCCCTTCAATCCCAGCACCACGATCAGTTTTGAGGTGCTTTCTGATCTTCAGGAAGATGCCGAAATACGGATCTACAATCTGAAAGGCCAGTTGATCTATCTTTCACAAATACCAGTGCACGGCAAAGGTCTCTACGAGTTTGTCTGGCTTGGTACAGATATGCAAAATCAAGCTGTCAGCAGCGGAGTATATATATACAGTATCCGCTGTGGCAAATACATCCTGCACAACCGCATGACCCTGAGCAAGTAGTCTGGAAAAGTAATAAAAACTACCAATATATTGGCAGCGATTGAACATGGAGATGAGCGCTGATAGTGTTGCAAAACTAATGAATTGACAGGGATATTCCCCGATAAAGCATTGGTATCCTTGTAATAAGCTCGGGTGATGCCTGTGGAGTTCATATATTATCTGGACTATTTCAACATGCTCACCTTTCGCCAGTATGTCTTACCATCGTTATGCAGCAGAATAAGATACCAGCCGCTGGGTAGCTTGTGCCCATTATCATCCCTACCATCCCAGGAAACCGAAAAAGCACCGATATCACTATATCCCTGGTTGAGGCTCCTGATTAGCTGTCCTTTGCAATTGCATACCACGAGCTCAGTCTGTCCGCTTTTGGTAATTCCATATTGCAGATTAAGATGTGAGTTAAAAGGATTGGGATAAGCGCAATTGATCCCACATTGAATGGGAATTTCTGGAAGGTGGTTTTCTGTATCGCAGCAGACACTTATGGGACCGAATACATTTGAACTACCGTCAATATCAATGCTTTCCAGCCAGTAGTAATAGCTCTCATACCTCTCTATATCAAATACATCACTCATCTGATATGTTTGTAACTGGGACGTATTGGTCGCGAGGACGAGAACTCCAACTGATTGTGCTCCAGCAAAACTGGCAGTGTTGTTCCGATATACTATGAAACCGGAAAGGTTTGTTTCAGATTGGGTTGCCCATCGCACGATAACTTCAGATTGATTTCTGACAAAAGCGCTAAATGATGAAAGCGAAACTGGCAAGGTGTGTCCAGAGGGTAACCCGATCGTTATCCCCTCTACAGAGAAGCCGGGATCACTGGGTATATACACCTCGAGCCATCGGGGATCTGTGTCCAGACTTGCCTCTATCTCTGCTTCCAGGGCAATCTCACCATTATAGATAACAGGACTGTCAACTGAGGAATTCCAGTCATAAAAATGATCCTCTTCGGCATTCCAGGAGAATTTACACAATAGATCACTCTCATCCCAGGAACCAGATATCGTCCATTGACGGTCAATTCGCACCGGATATGCTGTTGGAGTAGTTGAAAACACGCTGATTTCTGATATCTGTACATCTGTATCAATGATCGCAAAATAGTGCTCGATGCTGACCATACTCTCAAATGTGACATCAAAGCCAGCATAATCTATGCTACCGCTTTCTATCACAAGGGTATTGAGAACTTCAACATCATTGGTCAATGTCACTCCATTGGGATTGTTGATAATCAGATTACCCACTGCAGCCGGAAGCAAATCTCCAGTAACCATACCAGGCTCATCTCCAGAATATATGAAGGTAGGATAGTTGCCTGATTCATCTGGTTTAACTATAAAGTCTTCGCTCTTGAATCCGTTGGAAGAAGACAATCCATCAGCATGCGCAATCTCGAATATCGCATCGCCTGTCAAGATTACATTTCCCTCTCCAGTGACTATACATTGATCACCCAAAAAGACTTTCCCCAAGCTTAGCACAGCCAAATCAGTTTCATTGTGGGATTGTCCGGCCGCTTGTGTATTCAATGTTCCATAAATGTTTAGTTCCCCTCCATCGGCCACAGCGACATTGGCATATCTGTTTGCAGTCCTTATAATGTTCAGAGTTCCAAAAATATCCAGTATGCCGTGGATAATCATATCAAATTCTGTATCATCTGCTGGTGACGAGATGGATAATGTGATTAATGAATCCACTACCAAAACTCCGCCAGCATCAATCTCAAACTCATCAACCTGAATACTTGTACTCATGGTCACTGTTGCCCCTGAACGAATGTGGATTACTCCACTACTGTAGCTTGGGCTTTCTACGGCAGCTTCCCAAGCTGCACCATCATAAAGCTCCCAAGTTGCAGAAGCCTCCCATGAGCCTGTTACCAACTCCTCTGCACTCCGATAATCCCCTGAAGAGGGGCTGTATGCAGCCAGGCTTGTAAATAGCATTGCCAGGCTGAGAGCTAGAACCAATCTTTCATTCATATTGCTCTCCTAATTCAGATCCTAATAGATGCTGATTGTGAATTCAAGAAAGTTTTATCACGCTATCGAAAAATTGATAAATCCAAACAATTCGCATGATCCATCCGATCATAGCGAAGACCTCAACTTAACACAGCGATCTTATACGTCTTTATCCAAATACTGTCAAGTTATATTTCGGTTTCAGAAATGCCATAATTGCATATATCCTATGGATATACCGTCCCATTCACCTTCATTCCTGCATTAGTCATGTGTGTTGCAAATAATCAACATATTCAAAAATATCTGTCCGGTACATCCCCGATAGTTTAGCTCTAGTTCAGCACTATATCACCCCATAATCTCCGCATGGCACGGGGGAATTATGGGGTGATATAGTGCTGAGGCCGAGGCAAACCCAGGAGGAAGGAGTTTAGTTGCTTCCCGGTGCTTGATGGGTCACCTCAGGTTTGGTTCGGTCTTACCCCCAGATTGCCCCGCTCCACGGAGAGATCATGGGGTAAAACAGAGCTAAACCCGGGTTAAAGCCAAAGAGGGCGGGACACACCCAAGGCCAGTTTAATGGCAAAACCTGCACCACCGGAATCTCTATTTTGTGATAGAGATGGGTTTCGAACTATAGATCGGGCTCAATATGTTAATTGATCCTATTTCATTAGCATTATCTTCCGGGTTGAGACAGCTCCTGATGACTGTAACTTAACAAAGTAAATTCCGGAACAAACATTCTGCTGGTCAGCGTCTTTCCCATCCCAAATGATGTCGTGGTGTCCACGCAGCATTTCCGAATTATTAAGCTCTTTTACCTTTTGTCCTTTGATATTGTAGATGTCAATCCTTACCAGACCATCTTTTGGAACGCTAAAGGTTATTGTGGTGGATGGGTTGAAAGGATTGGGATAGTTTGAGAGTTGGATGCCGGAGTGTGGAGGAACTTGGGGATCTTCGTTTGAGACTATATCCCCGTCCAAAGAGACGATGCAGCCCGGGTACACATATATCCATTTGCTGCCGTCATTTGCTGCCATGATCAAGGAGTAATAGCTATTTGTAAGCGCAAATCCAGGAGTATCAGTACGCACAAGGTCCCCCTCCGTATAGCGATAGAGCGGACCATATTGCCTGGTTATCCAAAGCTGGTGTTCGTTATCAATTGCCATATCCATCACTTGCTGAGGGGTATTCCAAAAACCGGTAAAATCCTGTATCTCAAACTGACCGTCATACTTTGCCACCTCACCCTCGTAAGTCGCCATCCAGATTTCATCGCCATCCACACACAAAGCACGAAAATCGTGTGTAGTAAAAGCTGTGTTCTCAACCGTGAATAAAGCTATATCGTTGCCTCTGGCACGTACCAGACCAGAGAGAGTGGCAACCCATAGATTGTTGTCTGCATCCACCGCGATGTCACGAATCCAGTTACTGGGTAAAGTACTGTTTTCGGTGCTGAGATATACTTCTCCGCTTTCTTCTGAGATATCAAAGGCAAAGATACCGGAATTATCCATTACATAAAGCGTGTCATGGGAATTGCGTACTATTTGTTTGGGATTCCATAAACCCATATCTTCGCAGTCATAAACCGTCCAGACCTCGTTATCATTATAAGTCAGGTGACCGATGGTTCCCACCCAGATTCCGCCTGAGGGATCGGCATAAAGACAATTTATGTAGTTTGAACTCAAAGGACTATTAGACATATCATAATGAGTCCAGCCGGAAGAATCCCTTTTGAATAAACCCTGGGAGCCCTCCAGCGCAATCCATAGATTACCCACATTATCAACCGTATAAGCCTCAAATATCCAAGTATAGTTGACTGGAGTAATCATAGTGCTATGCTCAGTGAATTCATTGCCGTTAAAGCATATATAACCATTGGTATTACTGTATTCATGTGCGCTTTCTGCTGCTGAGATCAGAGTGTGTTCATCATTACTAAGCAAAATGTATCGGCCATAAGTCTCCAGTCCGGACATTGTATAAACAGTTGCTGGACCCAGATCAGCCGGAATAGATGCCAAAACAGAGCTGGATGAGACCCACAGATTTTCATCGCCATCGAGTTTGATGGACCATTGATTCGCGGGGACTCCAAAAATATCAACACTTGTGAAATGAGTCAACAACTGGCCATCATGATATTTTGACACGGCTGAAGAATAGTAATAATGAGAGAAAAACCAGAAACTGCCATCGGAGACGGGTTCGAATTCCACAATATGATAACCTGACAAATCCCCCTGTAACTCCTGAGTCAGATCCAGCACCACCATATCCCCATCTATCAAGGAACTGAGGTAGTTAAATAGCACATATCCACCTGTGCCTCCTGGTCCCTCCCACGAGTGGAAATTATAAGATAGCGTCCACACACCTCCGCCGGGGATCGGAGCTATGTCCACGACACTCACATCAGGATACACAGAATTGGATTCATTATACACAATCCAATCGTTCCCGTCATAACACACCAGGCTGTTAATGTTGTTTACAATCCCGCAGATATACACCATCCCGTTGTCATCCACACAGATATCTGAGACCAATTTCATTGGCATCTCATGTTGATAATCCTGCCAGCCATTGGCATCCCAACTGCTGATACCACCATCTGTGCCTATCCACAGAGTATACTCATTATCAAAGGCCAGAGTGTTGATTGAATTCGAGGGAAGAGTCGAATTTGCGATGTGATAAAGATCCCGCAGATTTGTAATTTTATGCTGCCGAATCAAACCGCCACCGGTGCCCAGATACAGATAGTTTTCATCCTCTGCCGCACAATTCACAGTGGCTGTGCAAGTAACAGCCTCACCAGCAAAATCCCTAAGCTGTGCATTTAGCAGGACAAAGCAACATGCAAGTGCTATTGATAGAACAGCGCTAAAGCTTCTCATATGATCTCCCGGGAGAATATTTTCTCGACACCCATAGTATAGAGCAATTTTTGTTCCATCAGACGTATAACCCCTTTGCAAAAAACATGGCTTCCAGCAGTAAACCTGGAAGATCGCGCCAGCGATATCTGCCGGGTATTAGCTACTCAAGAAAAGATCAATCCCCTAAACGTTGCAATCGAACTGATGGACAGGCTTATGGCTCTGGATAACAATTTCTCTACAAGTTCAGATCAAGTGATCGCAATTTGCAGATTTCAGTGACTCTTTGTAATCACTTATAATGAGCTTGCCATGCTCTCAATTGCACAAAAGGCTTGACAAAACCTCCACAATAAAAGGATGTGCAAGGTATTGTTAATTTATATACTAATGGCGATATGCCAATATGGAGAACAGCATGGAATACCCTTTTAGCGCGATTGAAGCAAAGTGGCAACAGATCTGGCAGGAGCGCAGAATAGCCAATGCCGCAGATAGCGGTGACAAACCCAAATACTACGTACTATCAATGTTTCCCTATCCTTCCGGAGTTCTCCATATTGGACACGCTTCAAATTATTCGATCGGTGATGCCATGACCCGCTTGAAACTGATGCA
>Ga0265294_10005831_pt1 | contig 14952 bp, 11 predicted proteins | sample MunlanPumphouse3_FD_192504 | JGI IMG/M metagenome (GOLD analysis project Ga0265294, IMG submission 192504) | Groundwater microbial communities from a municipal landfill in Southern Ontario, Canada - Pumphouse #3 | ecosystem: Environmental > Aquatic > Deep subsurface > Groundwater | place... | reverse complement strand
TGATGATAAAAGTCAGTCACGATACAAGCAATCAAACCGCAGATATCACTGGCAGAAAGGAGAAACCGGTTTCTCAAATAAAAAAACATTTTACCTGTATCCCGAAAATCCTTTTAAAATGGGTACGCACCATTTTATTAAAACAACGTCTGAAACAAATGAAATAAGTGCTGTAGAGTGGATTCCCAACATTCCGGAGAAAGGCATGTACGCGGTCTATGTTTCTTATCAAACCCTTGAAAACAGCACAGAAGATGCTCATTATACCGTCCACCATCTGGGAGGGAAGACTGCATTTTCCGTCAACCAAACCATGTTTGGCGGCACCTGGCTTTACCTTGGTCATTTTCTGTTCGATGAAGGATTAAATCAAAACGGGAAAGTTACCCTGACAAATTTGAGTAAAGATAAAAATAAAATCCTGACTGCGGATGCAGTAAAATTCGGTGGAGGCATCGGCAACATCGCGGTCATTCCCCGAAAAAACAACGGAAATTGCGATACGCTTCCGACAATCAGTAACTTTCCCCGTTTTGCCGAGGGTGCGAAGTATTGGCTGCAATGGGCAGGCATCCCTGATACAATTTATAGTCGCACAGCCAACACCAATGAATATTCCGACGATTTCCAGTCGCGCGGATTTTGGGTGAACTACCTGGCGGGTGGCTCTGCTGTCAATCCGGATGCAGCGGGACTTCGAATTCCTGTTGATATGGCTTTTGCTTTTCATACCGATGCCGGCATCAAAAAAAATGATTCGATTGTGGGAACATTAGGCATTTGTACTGTGGGCAATAACAACGGAAGCTCAATCTATAAAAACGGAGTATCCCGTTGGGCAGCCAGGGATATGGTGGATTTAATCCAGACACAAATTGTGGATGATTTACGCAAATCCTGGCGTTCCGAATGGACCAGAAGAGGTATTTGGAACAGATCATACAGCGAATCACGGGTTCCGGAAGTACCAACCATGTTGCTGGAACTGCTCTCGCACCAGAATTTTGAAGATATGAAATATGCACTTGATCCAAGGTTCCGGTTCATGGTAAGTCGTGCCATTTATAAGGGCATTTTGAAACATTTCACTTATGTGTATGGAAGTGAATATATAGTACAACCCTTACCGGTAGAGGAATTCAGTTGCCACTTCATTTCAGAAAACAGGATCAGGCTGCAATGGGAAACAGTAAACGACACCCTTGAACCTACTGCTGTACCGGATAACTTCGTCATTTACACCCGCATCAATGATGGAGGATTCGATAACGGAAAGTTGGTAGCAGGAAACACGTTTGAAACCAACATACTCCCGGGTAAAATTTACAGTTTTAAAATTACCGCTGTCAATCAGGGCGGAGAAAGCTTTCCTTCAGAAATTTTATCAGCATACAGAGATCCGAACAAAAGTGAAATTGTGTTAATTGTCAATGGTTTTGAGCGCATCAGTGGTCCTGAAAACTTTAATCTTGTAACATTGGCAGGCTTTCTGACAGATCAAGATGCAGGTGTTCCGTATCATTATGATGTGAGTTTCACCGGATCACAATGCGAATTTGGAGTTGAAGCTCCCTATATAAACAATGAAAATCCCGGATTCGGGGCCAGTGCATCTGGTTACGAACATCTGGTTGTTGCCGGAAACACCTTTGATTATCCCTTTATTCACGGAAAATCCATAAAATCAGCCGGCTACTCATTTGTATCAACCAGCGTCAAATCAGTTATTTCAGGCGCTGTCAACCTGCAAAACTACAAAGTCGTCGATCTGATATTGGGAAAACAAAAACAAACTATGTCAGGAAATGTGAAAAAATTACCGGAATTTCAAACTTTTCCATTAGATTTGCAGCAAAAGTTAACAGAGTATTGTCACAACGGTGGCAATCTGATGGTCAGCGGCGCCTATGTAGCCTCTGATTTGTATGATAAGAACAGGGAAGACGATGGAGATTTCGTCTCCGACCTGTTAAAAATAAAGCCTTTAGACAAAGACACCATTATTTTCAGCGGTGTATTGTATGAAAGCAGGCATCCTGTCTTCTTTAAAGGAAGAAGGCAGTTTGAATACCACCATACACCCAACAACAGCATGTATGCCGTTGAAGACCCCGACTTATTAGAACCTGCTGATGATAAGGCTTTTGTAATTTGTCAGTACGAAGGGAATGATTACGCCGCGGGAGTGGCTTATGCAGGAAAATACAAAACCTGCACATTCGGATTTCCGTTTGAGACCATTAAAGATGGAGAATCACGCGACAGAATCATGACGGCTGTACTACAATTCTTTTTAAGTAAAAAACAACCATAAAATACCAAGATATGATTAAGAATTTTGCACTTACCATTGTACTCTCACTGATGCTGTTTTCATGCGGAAAATCAGGAGTTGTGCTGCCTTCTGCCACCGGAACAAGATATGAAATTTTAGTGGTAATAGATGAATCTTCCTGGAAAGCTCCTTCAGGCAGAGCATTGGTCGCCTTGCTGGATCAGGACATGAAAGCCCTGCCGCAAGCGGAACCTGTGATGAGTATCATTCATTGTCAACCGAAAGAATTCGGCAATCTCCTGAAACCAACCCGCAATATTCTCATTACAGAAATCAATCCTCGTTTTGAAATTCCAAATATTACTTATGCCCGGAATACTTGGTCACAACCTCAGACAGTTGTCAAAATAGAAGCTGCTAATGATTCAGCTTTAACCACACTGATCAAACAGTCAGGAAACAAAATACTGGATTATTTTCTGACAACCGAAAGAAACCGCCAGATAGAAATCGGTAAAAACTACCTCAACCACAAAGCACAGAAAGAAATCGAAGAAATGTTCGACATTCAGGTTGATATCCCCAGCGAATTATCCAAGGTCACCAAAGGAACCGATTTTTACTGGGTAACAAACGATCATCACCATACCCGCAAGGACATGGTAATCTATTCCTATCCGTACAGAGATAAAAATACCTTCACCAAAGAATACCTTATTGCCAAAAGAGATTCGGTAATGAAAGCTAATATCCCCGGAGAGTTTGAAGGCTCTTACATGGGGACTGAATTAGTGAATTACCAGCCTATCTTCCGAGAAATCAATGTAAACAACACCTATTGTGCAGAACTAAGCGGATTATGGCGAATGTTCAATGGCGGATCCATGGGCGGACCGTTTTACAGTCACACCCGTGTAGATGAAATCAACCAGCGGGTGATTACTGTCGAAGGATTCGTATTTGCTCCGGGTACTAAAAAACGCAATCACATCAGGCAATTGGAAGCTGCTGTTTACACCGTGAAACTTCCACAGGAAATCAACGCGATCAAGGAAGTTTCAGTTGTTGCAGAAAAAAACAATTCAAAATAATACATACACCATGATAGCCAACAAAACCATTATAGCCATTACACATGGAGACATCAACGGAATCGGTTATGAAGTCATACTGAAAACCTTAGCAGAACCGAGGGTTTATGAAAACTTTGTGCCGGTTATTTACGGATCTTCCAAAGCAGCAGGATTCTACCGCAAACAATTCGATATTCAGAGTATTAATCTAAATATCATCAATACAGTTGAAGAAGCCCATGCAAAAAAAATAAATATCATCAATTGTACAGACGAAGAAATACGGGTCGAACCCGGCAAAGCTACCGACGAAGCAGGTAAAGTAGCCTTTGCAGCATTGGAAAGGGCAACCGCCGACATGCAGAAAGGCTTAGTGGACGCCTTGGTTACTGCCCCCATCAACAAGAAAAATATCCAGTCAGCGGAATTTAAATTTCCGGGACATACTGAGTATTTCGAACAGGTTTTCGGAGAAAAAAATTCTTCTCTGATGTTGCTCGTAAATGATGTTATGCGGGTAGCTGTTGTAACAGGACATATCCCGGTAAAAAACATCGCTACTGTCATTACCAAAGAATTAATACTCGAAAAATTGAAAATATTAAACCAATCACTGAAACAGGATTTTACCGTTATTCGTCCGCGAATTGCAGTACTTGGATTGAATCCGCATGCAGGCGATGAAGGTGTGATTGGAGATGAGGAAGAAACCATCATCAAACCAGCATTAGCAGAAGCACAAAAAGAAGGTCTGCTTTGCTTTGGTCCGTATGCTGCCGACGGTTTTTTCGGCAGTGGACATTTCGATAAATTCGACGGCATCCTGGCCATGTATCACGATCAGGGCTTGATTCCCTTTAAAACCGTTTCTATGGATAATGGGGTAAACTATACTGCCGGATTACCTATTGTGCGTACTTCTCCTGCACATGGTACAGCCTATGATTTGGCCGGTCAGGGAGTTGCATCCGAAGAATCATTCCGTCAGGCCTTGTTTATGGCGTATGATATTTTACAAAACAGAAAACTCGATTTGGAAATCCGTTCCAATCCGCTGAAAGTGGAAGAAAGAAAGGAAAGAGGTGGAAGAATTGCTTAATATGGTTAATGGTTAGTTTTTCGCTATTCACTAACCACGATCAACTAACCACTAAATCAATACGCCGCCTTGAACTGTTCCAAAAACCTCACATCGTTTTCTGAGAACATGCGCAGGTCTTTTACCTGGTATTTCAGGTTGGTAATTCTTTCAACACCCATTCCAAAAGCATATCCGGAGTAAATTTTTGAATCTATGCCACAGTTTTCAAGCACATTAGGATCTACCATACCACAACCAAGAATTTCCACCCAACCAGTGTGTTTACAGAAAGGACAGCCTTTTCCGCCACAAAGATTACAGGAAATATCCATCTCGGCGCTGGGTTCCGTGAACGGGAAGTAAGACGGACGCAGTCGTATTTCGGTTGACTCACCAAACATTTCCTTGGCAAAATACATCAGCGCTTGTTTCAAATCGGCAAATGACACATCTTTGTCGATATAGAGTCCCTCTACCTGATGAAAGAAGCAGTGGGCGCGATATGAAATGGCTTCATTGCGATAAACCCGGCCAGGAAACAACATGCGAATTGGAGGTTTTTGCTTCGACATCACGCGCGTCTGTACCGAAGAAGTGTGCGTTCTGAGAACTATATCGGGATTTTTCTCAATAAAGAAAGTATCCTGCATATCTCTTGCCGGATGTTCGGGCGGAAAATTCAACGCCCCGAAAACATGCCAATCATCTTCTATTTCAGGACCTTCGGCGATCGAAAAACCAATTCTCGAGAATATATCGATTATTTCATTTTTTACCAATGATAAAGGGTGCCTCGTACCCAAACGAATCGGCTCAGCTGTCCTTGTTAAATCAAATTTCTCTGTGTTGACAGAAGCATTGCTCAGCTGTTCTTTCAAACTGTTGATTTTATCCTGGGCTTCCGTCTTAAGTTCGTTCAACAGCTGACCTACTTCCCGCTTCTCCTCATTAAGTACATCCCTGAATTCATTGAATAAAACAGAAACCTCTCCTTTTTTACTCAGATATTTAATTCTCAGGCTCTCCACTTCCTCCAGACGGGTAACACTTAAACTTCTAATCTCATCCAGTAATACTTTAATTTTTTCTTTCATATCTTGATTAAAATAGCTCTATCATTTATTAACTTGCAAAATTAATGATTTTTTCGCAAATAACCCTGAAATAGAATATTTTCGTTGATATCAGGCTAAATATCGAAAATATTAGCTTATTTTTGTAGGGTTGAAAATAACAATTTGATATGAAGATTACCAACATATTGAGTTTTTTAAGTGATTTAAACGAAAATAATACCCGTGAATGGTTTGCTCTGAATAAGGATCGTTATGAACAAACCAAATCCGACTTTGAAAAGATCAGCCAGTTGCTTATTGATAAAATCGCCTGTTTTGATAAAGAAATCAACCATCTTTCAGCAAAAGATTGTGTTTTCAGAATATACAGAGATACGCGGTTTTCTCAAGATAAGACACCCTATAAAACACATTACGGCGTGTTCATTGCTGCCGGCGGAGGACGAAAAAGTGTGCGGGGAGGATATTACCTGCATTTTGAACCCGGGAAATCGTTTGTCGCTGTGGGTGTTTGGTGCCCTCCCCCCGAAATTCTTAAAGCAATCAGGCAAAGTGTTTATGATAACATTGAAGAACTGAAAGGAATTATTCATCATCCTGAATTCAAAAAATACTTTCAGGGATTCTACGAGGGAGAGAAACTAAAAACCGCACCAAAAGGTTTTCCGAAAGATTTTCCGGAGATTGAATTACTGAAATTAAAACATTATATGGTTGAATACCCTTTACCGGAGAATTTATTGTCAGACGAAAATTTTGTATCCATTCTCGCCGAAATTTTACAAAAGGCACAACCTTTAAACGCGTTTTTGAATTATACGGTTGATGAAGTTTCCTGATCCTGGCTGTTCAGCTATCTTTTTTTTAGAAAAAAATTACTATTTTAATAATTACCAACTTAATAATTTATTCTTATGATTCTTGATACATTACAAAACAGCATGAAATATGCTTCAGTCAATCCGCGATTTGCGAAAGCATTTGAATACTTGATGAATAACGACCTGGCAGCATTACCAGTTGGTAAAGTTGAACTGGAGGGTGCCGATCTTGTTGTGAATGTAGTTGAAATAACCGGTAAAACTGCCAGTGAAGCCCGCATGGAAACACATAACAAATTTATTGACATACAAGTTCCGGTAGGAAAAGCAGAAAGAATGGGATGGAAAGCAGCAGAAAAACTCAACGAAATTACCGAAGCATACAGCGAAACAAAAGACATTACTTTTTTTGCAGACAAAGCAACTTGCTTTATTGATGTACAACCCTTCGAATTCGCAATTTTTTTTCCAGAAGACGGGCATCAACCAGGGATTTCATCCGGGACTTACAAAAAAATCATCGTGAAGGTAAGGGTGTAATTTCTTGACGTTGTTTTCATTTCAAATTCACCTTTTAACATTATTTTATGGAGATATTACCCTTCGTTCAGCATGATCTTTATCTGCAACCTTATGCAGCTGCAATCTACGGTAGATACGAATATTCCCGACAAGTTGAAAAACGATTGTTGATGGAAAATCATTCTCTGTCTGAATTTGCAACCGGTTACCTATACTTTGGTTTACACCGGCTGACTGACGGATGGGTTTTGCGTGAATGGGCACCTAATGCTACTGCAATTTATTTGATTGGAGATTTTAACAACTGGCAAAAACACCCTGATTATCAGTTAAGAAAACTCCAAAACGGCAGTTGGGAAATCAGGTTGCCGGAATACGCCATTACTCATACCCAGCTCTATAAATTATTAGTCCAATGGGAAGGAGGAGAAGGAGAAAGAATCCCTGCCTGGGCAAGAAGGGTTGTGCAAGACACCAACACAAAAATATTCAGTGCACAAGTATGGCAACCACTTCGACCCTATAATTTCAAAATCAAAAATTTTAAACCACAAACAAAACCCCTGCTCATTTACGAGTGTCACATCGGCATGTCGGGCAGTGAAGAGAAAGTTTCAACATACAACGAATTTCGCATCAATGTACTGCCCCGTGTTATACGAGCAGGATACAACTGCATCCAGTTGATGGCCATCCAGGAACATCCTTATTACGGCTCTTTCGGATATCATGTTTCCAGTTTCTTTGCTGCCTCTTCTCGGTTTGGCACACCAGAAGAACTAAAAATTCTGATTGATGAAGCACATGAAAATGGCATTGCTGTGATTATGGATATCGTTCATTCACACGCCGTTAAAAATGAAGTAGAAGGACTGGGACGATTCGATGGAACGCCTTACCAATATTTTCACGGAGGAGATCGCAGGGAACATCCCGCTTGGGATTCGCTGTGCTTCGATTATGGTAAACCTGCTGTACTTCACTTCTTGTTGTCGAATTGCAAATATTGGTTAGAAGAGTTTCAGTTTGATGGCTTTCGTTTCGACGGAGTCACTTCTATGCTTTACAGAAGTCACGGACTCGGAGAAGATTTCGGGAGTTATGATTCTTATTACAACCTGAATCAGGACGGAGATGCCATTTGCTACCTGACATTAGCCAACAAGTTGATTCACGAGGTAAATCCCAACGCCATTACCATTGCCGAAGAAGTCAGCGGTATGCCCGGCTTAGCTGTCCAGGTTGAAGATGGAGGCATCGGTTTTGATTACCGCATGGCCATGGGCATCCCGGATTTCTGGATCAAATACATCAAGGAATTCCGCGACGAAGATTGGAAAGTCGGACATATATTCTGGGAGCTAACCAACCGCAGGGCCGATGAAAGGACAGTCAACTATGTCGAAAGTCATGACCAAGCTATGGTCGGCGATAAAACCATCATATTCAGACTTATTGATGCTGAAATGTACTGGCACATGCAAAAAGGAGATAATACGCTTACGGTTGACCGTGGTGTTGCTCTGCACAAGATGATCCGATTAATTACCGCTACCACTATGAATGGAGCCTATCTCAATTTCATGGGTAACGAATTCGGTCACCCTGAATGGATTGATTTTCCGCGCGAAGGGAATGGCTGGTCACATAAGTACGCTCGTCGCCAGTGGGAACTCGTTGATAATGAAAACTATTTATATCACCACCTTGGAGAATTCGACCGTGATATGATTACACTTATCAAATCAGTTCCCGAGTTTAACAACCAGGTGATTCAGCAGTTATGGGATAAAGAACCCGATCAGGTAATTGCTTATCAACGAGCAGATCTAATTTTTATTTTTAATTTCAATGGAGAAAAATCATTCGTTGATTATGGCATTCTGGCTGATAGAGGAACTTATAAAGTAGTGTTGAATACAGATAATTCCATGTACGGAGGCTATGACCTCGTGGATGAAAGCATAGAACACACCACCCTGTTGCAACCGGCACACGAAAGTGGCAGAGAATGGTTGATGCTTTATTTGCCGGCAAGAAGCGCGATGGTATTGAAAAAAACAAAATAGCATTCACCGCAGTCCTTGACACTGCGGTGATGAAAGTCACGCCTTTCGGGTTAAATCCCCGCTATATTTTTGCGGATTTCTTCGGCAATTGCATTCATTTCTTCAGGCTGCAATTTAAGTTTCGGATTTCTGAAATTGAGATCTGATTCATTTTTTATAGGCACCAGGTGAATATGCGCATGAGGTACTTCCATGCCCAGCACAGCTACTCCTATTCTTACGCAAGGAACAGCCTGCTGAATTGCTTTCGCCACTTTTTTTGCAAAGATCATCATGTTACCCAGCAGCTCGTCATCCAGATTGAAAATATAATCCTCTTCAATTTTAGGTATAACAAGCGTATGCCCTTTAGTCATCGGACTGATATCCAGAAATGCAAAGAAATGCTCATTTTCGGCAACCTTATAACAAGGAATTTCACCTTTGATTATCTTACTGAATATTGTCATGAGTTCATTATAATGATATATCTATAACTTCAAACTCTATAATGCCGGAAGGAACTTCTACGTTTGCTTTCTCTCCAACTTTTTTCCCCAGCAATCCCCTGGCGATAGGAGTTGTTACCGAAAGTTTTCCTTCTTTCAGGTTAGCTTCACTTTCCGACACAATCACATACGACATTACTTGCCCTGTTTTGACATTTTTAATTTTAACGCGGTTAAGTATCTGAACTTCATTTGTCTTGATTTTCGATTCGTCTATCATACGGGCAGACGCCAGGGTTTCTTTCAGCTGTGCAATCTTCATTTCGAGTAAACCCTGAGCTTCTTTTGCTGCATCATATTCAGCATTTTCCGACAAATCTCCCTTGTCACGGGCTTCAGCAATCTGTTTCGAAATAGCCGGACGTTGAATGCGTTCAAGCTCATTCAATTCTTCTTTTAATTTCCTGTACCCTTCCTCTGTCATGTAAGTTACTGCCATGATAAATCCTCCTCAAAAAACGTTTATAAATTAATTCAAACAAAAAAGAATTCCGACTTCTTTGCCGGAACTCTTACTCATATCCTGATTATTTTGACTGCAAATATAAAAGAACTTTTCCGAAAAAAAAAATCTTTTACATGTTATAAAGCAGATATTTATGAATACCTCCTGTTAATTATCTCTGCATAAATAAAAGCTTTTTTCACTTCATCAACAGTATCCAATTCAATTTCAGATAAAAATGAAGTTTCCTCTGCTTCTGGCTCTGGTTCTTTATGTTGCTTGACAGATTTCACTTGTTTTTTGGCTTTCATGACAGAAATATCCTGAACAGTATCATAAGTTGGAATAATATGCTCTGCCTCCTTTACCCTGCGTTCGTTATTGACAGGACTTTCAGGTTGTACATTTTCAGTAAAACCGGGAATAACATCCTCCAGGTCAGGAAAATTTGTTGTCTCGACCTCAATTGCCTGTTTTTTCTTCTTCTTACTTAATATACTACTGATAGCGGCAATCAAAATCACGATCAAATATATATAGTCACCTAAACTGTCCATCAGTTACTCTATTTATTATTACCATCTATAATCACCGCAAATATAATCAAAGCTATTCAAACACGAAATAAATAAACAAAAAAAACAATGGGTAACTTCACAGCCACCCATTGCACATTTTAACCTAAACCTTAACTATGAAAAATTTATCTGTTTGTTTACGATGCAAAGATATGGTGCTTAATTCAATCTACCAAACAATTCGTCAAAAAAAACACGTAAAAAGTAAAAATTTAACTTTTTGCAACATTTTACACTTTACCCACCCCTGGTTATCAAAACATTAAATTCCCGGCTTAACAGAAATTTAAATTGTTAATGCTGGTGTTCATCCTGTGGTTTTTGTAATATTTCCATATTTAATCAATATCAATTAACTTTGCACGCTTATTTTAAAGAATATACTAATGAACCCAAAAGAAACAACAGTTGCTTCAACGGACTCTAAATCCGCTTTGAACGACAAAAAACTTTTTATTGAGACCTATGGCTGTCAGATGAATGTAGCCGACAGTGAGGTGGTAGCATCCATAATGCAAATGGATGGATTTGAATTAACTGATAAAATTACAGAGGCTGATGCTATTTTTGTAAACACTTGTTCGGTAAGAGACAATGCAGAGCAAAAAATTTATCAGCGACTAAAGTATTATCATTCGCTGAAAAGAAAAAAGAAAAAAATGGTGATCGGGGTGATCGGTTGTATGGCTGAAAGGGTAAAAGAAACTCTGATTACGAAACATAGTGTCGATTTAGTTGTAGGGCCGGATGCTTATCTTGACATTCCCAACCTGATAAATTCCGTGGAGAAGGGAGAAAAAGCAATCAATGTGGAACTTTCTAAAACCGAAACATATCGAGATGTGATGCCTACGCGGATTGGAGCGTCCATATCCGGATTTGTTTCAATTATGCGCGGATGTGATAAGTTTTGTACGTATTGCGTAGTACCCTATACAAGAGGAAGGGAAAGAAGCCGCGACGTGGATAGTATTCTGAATGAAATTAAAGATCTCCGAACAAAAAAATATAAAGAAGTAACACTGCTCGGACAAACGGTCAATTCTTACAAATTTGAAAAAGATGGAAAGACCATTCTTTTTCCCGAGTTACTGCAAATTGTTGCAGAAGCTGTGCCTGATATGCGTATCCGTTTCACCAGTCCGCACCCAAAAGACATGAACGATGAAACCATTGAAATGATCGCCCGTTATCCTAACATTTGTCGTTTCATCCACCTTCCTGTTCAATCAGGCAGTAATAAGATATTAAAACTGATGAACCGCAAATACACACGCGAGTGGTACTTCGACAGGATTGACACCATCCGGCGGATCATCCCCGACTGTGCCATAGGAACCGATATTTTTTGCGGATTCAGTGATGAATCAGAAGAAGACCATCAGGATACACTTGATTTGATGCGCAAGGTAAAGTTCGATCAGGCATTTATGTTTAAATATTCTGAAAGACCGGGAACAGTTGCAGCCAAACGCCTGCCTGATAATGTTCCGGAAGAAGTCAAAATCAGCCGGCTGAATGAAATCATTGCATTACAAAATGAAATTTCAAACAAGAGCAACCAAGAAGATGTTGGAAAAGAATATGAAGTATTGGTGGAAGGTTTCTCTAAACGTTCTAACGAACAATTATTTGGTAGGACATCACAAAACAAGGTCGTGATTTTCCCAAGAGAAGGAAGACGAATCGGAGAATATATCCGGGTAAGAATCATATCTGCTTCATCGGCGACTTTGATGGGAAATGTAATTGAATGATTATAAATAAAGAAATTTTTCCGCAATACCTTGTTATTTTCAAACGAAATGACTAATTTTGCGGGCGGTAAAAACACGTTTATTTCAACAACAAACAATTGTAGTTCTGCAAATTAAATAAATCAACAACAATAAAACAAAAATCTATGTGGCTAATTGATTCCTCTATCGGGAGAAAACTTATCATGAGTATCACGGGAGCTATGCTCGTGTTATTCCTGCTGTTTCACAGCATTATGAATTTTGTGGCAGTCATAAATCCTATTGCATACGATGCAATCTGTGCATTTTTAGGAGCCAATTGGTATGCCTTGGTTGCTACAATGGGGTTGGCAGCGGGATTTGTCATCCACATTCTATATGCCTTTTTTCTTTCTTATCAGAATATGCGGGCACGTGGGAAAGACCATTATGCAGTAAGCTCAAAACAAAAAGAAGTAAGCTGGGCTTCACAGAACATGTTAGTTCTTGGAGTTGTTATACTGGGCTTTTTGTCTTTGCATTTATTCCAGTTCTGGAGCAAGATGCAACTGATTGAACTGATGCATAAAATGGGCACGCATGCCGATGAAGAGGTTGTAAAACTGGCTGCCAAAGGAGCACATTGGGTACAATATTATTTCAGTCAACCTGTTTATGCAATATTGTATATTGTATGGCTTATTGCCCTATGGTTTCACCTGACACATGGAGTGTGGAGTTCTTTGCAGTCTCTTGGAATAAACAATAAAACATGGTTGCCCAGAGTCAAATCAATCTCTAATGTTATAGCTACCATCATCATTTTATTGTTCATTGCTATTCCGGTATGCGGCTTACTTGAAGCCGGGCCCCTGTTTTCTCCGAATTCAACATATCATCCATTTCCAAATTTATAATTATCATGACTAAAAAACAAGTAACTTCTCAAACAGAAGCTCCAATCATAGATGCTAAAATTCCGGAAGGACATTTAGCGGAGAAATGGACAAACTACAAAGCTAATCAAAAATTAGTAAATCCTGCAAATAAACGCAGGTTAGACATCATTGTGGTGGGAACCGGTCTGGCAGGAGCTTCAGCAGCAGCTTCTTTAGCTGAATTAGGATTTAATGTACTGAACTTTTGCATTCAGGATTCACCTCGCCGTGCACACTCCATTGCGGCACAAGGAGGTATCAACGCTGCCAAAAATTATCAGAACGACGGAGATTCGGTTTACCGTTTATTCTACGACACCTTAAAGGGAGGTGACTACCGTGCGCGTGAGGCCAATGTTTACCGCCTCGCTGAGGTTTCAAACAGCATTATTGACCAATGTGTGGCACAGGGCGTACCCTTTGCACGTGAATACGGAGGTTTGCTCGATAACCGTTCGTTTGGTGGCGCGCAGGTTTCACGGACTTTCTATGCCCGCGGTCAAACCGGTCAGCAATTGTTGCTTGGTGCCTATTCAGCGTTAAGCAGACAAGTTGGCAAAGGAACAGTTAAATTATATACCCGCCATGAGATGCTTGACGTGGTTATCATTGATGGCCGCGCCAGAGGAATTATTGCCCGTAACCTGGTTACCGGTAAAATCGAAAGATTCTCTGCTCATGCAGTTGTAGTTGGCTCCGGTGGTTACGGAAATGCATTCTTCTTGTCAACTAACGCAATGAGTTGCAATGGCTCTGCGGCCATTCAGATGTATAAGAAAGGCGCTTTCTTTGCTAATCCGGCTTTTGCCCAGATTCACCCGACCTGTATTCCTGTGCACGGGGAATTCCAATCAAAACTGACCCTGATGTCAGAATCACTCCGCAATGACGGTCGCATTTGGGTTCCGAAGAAAAAAGAAGATGCAGAAGCCATCCGTCAGGGAAAACTAAAACCTACGGATTTAAAAGAAGAAGACAGAGACTATTTCTTAGAAAGAAGATATCCTGCTTTTGGGAACTTAGTTCCACGTGACGTAGCATCCCGTGCTTCAAAAGAAAGATGCGACGCAGGTTATGGCGTAGGTAATACTGGTTTAGCTGTGTATCTTGATTTTGAAGATTCTATCAAACGTCTCGGCGAAGATGTTGTTCGTGCCCGTTATGGAAATCTTTTCCAGATGTACGAAAAAATTGTAGATGACAATCCTTATAAAACACCGATGATGATTTATCCTGCAATCCACTATACCATGGGTGGTATCTGGGTGGATTACGAATTGCAAACTACTGTAAAAGGGTTATTCTGTATTGGTGAAGCCAACTTCTCCGATCACGGAGCAAACCGACTGGGAGCTTCCGCATTGATGCAGGGTTTGGCTGACGGATATTTTATCCTCCCTTACACCATTCAGAATTACCTGGCAGATCAAATTCGCGTACCTCGTTTCAGCACGGAGTTACCAGAGTTTGATGAAGCAGAAAATCAAATCAGCGAAAAAATCAAACGCATCATGGCAGTTCAGGGCAAACGTTCGGTCGATTCTATCCATCGCGAACTCGGATTAGTCATGTGGGATTTTGTCGGCATGGGACGTAACAAGGCAGGTCTTGAACATGCGCTGGAAAGAATCCAGAAAATCCGAAAAGAATTCTGGAGCAATGTATTTGTTCCCGGAAAAGCTGAGGACATGAACAATGAACTGGAAAAGGCATTGCGTGTGGCCGATTTTATTGAAATCGGCGAACTGATGGCCAGAGATGCTTTGTTACGGGAAGAGTCCTGCGGGGGGCACTTCCGGGAAGAGTATCAGACAGAAGAAGGTGAAGCACTCAGAAATGATGAGAAATTTGCTTTTGCTTCCTGCTGG
>Ga0265294_10005829_pt1 | contig 14957 bp, 15 predicted proteins | sample MunlanPumphouse3_FD_192504 | JGI IMG/M metagenome (GOLD analysis project Ga0265294, IMG submission 192504) | Groundwater microbial communities from a municipal landfill in Southern Ontario, Canada - Pumphouse #3 | ecosystem: Environmental > Aquatic > Deep subsurface > Groundwater | place... | reverse complement strand
CCGCTTAGTACTTGGTCATAAGACTTCTCGATCCCGTTTAAACCCTGGTGGTCAATTCCTGCAAAACCTAAAACATTGGCTAATAACTGTCCTTTAGGATAAAAGCGCTCTGGTTCTTCCACAAAGTTTATCCCCGGTAAACGGGTAGTTTCTGAAAATTCTGCTGTCGCCGGTAATTTTAAAGATTTAAGGATGCTGGCTTTTTCCTCAGGAACATGCCGCTTAATCCAAACAAAAGCCTGTTGTTTAGTAATCAATTCTAAAACCTTTTCTTCCTCTAGTTCCAGTACCTCGGCAATTTTTTGCGCAATCTCTTTTTCTCTTTTCGATCTTCTAACCTCAGCAGGATTAGCATAAAATGAATCTGTACTGACACTAATAGCTAAAGGTTTACCCTTGGCATCATAAATTATCCCTCTTTTGGCTTTCACTTCAACATTACGGAAACGCACCGTATAAGCTTTTTGTCGCAGCTCTTCTCCCCTGACCAATTGTACCCAAACTAAACGTACGGCTAAAACAGTCAGCATAAAAATTACCAAAAAAAAGATTAAAACAATCCTTCTTTTTGTTTTTATAGATACGGACAACCTTCTCACCTCAAATGTCGTCTTATCCTTTTCCCATCATCCCTTGGAAAGCAATTACTTCACAAATAGATTTTAAAATTTTATTTTTTGTCTTCCCTGAAGCTAACTGCGCCCCCTGCTCTTCACTCTTCTGACTAGTATTTGCTTTATTTTCTTTCTCTTCAGCAAAAACATTATTCATAACTAAATATTCAATCCGGGGGCTTTCCGTCATGCCCAGCTCGCTAACAGCTAAATACCTAATTCTGTCAGGTGATTTTAAACCGGCAATTTCTAGTTTTGTTTTTTCCATGTTAGCACAGATGGCCATGTTTTCCTGTTTGACTTGATTCAATTCCCAGTTTAGATAAGTTATTCTAGCTTTCACATAAGTATAGGCTAACGCCGTTATAAAAAAACAGGAAAGCAACAAAAAACCGGCGATAACTTTATAGACAGGAGAGGTTTTAGTACGTCTTCTAATCACAGTTCTCTTTTTCTTTTGGGGTAAACCATACTGGTAATCAAAAAGATATTCTGCTCCGGCGGCTTTCTGTTTAGCTAATACCAAGGTTATTCACCCTTCCTCTCCTTTAGAACTTTAGTTGTTAGTTGATTCTTTCCGCAACACGTAATTTAGCACTACGCGCTCTTGGATTTTCCGCTAATTCCTCGACCGAAGGAAGCACCGGTTTCCTAGTAAGAATCCTTATTTTAGGCTTGTGTTTACAGATACAGACAGGTAAACCTTTCGGACAAATACAGCCTTGGGCAGCCTCCTGAAAAACATGCTTCGTCAGCCGGTCCTCCAAGGAATGAAAAGTAAGCACAGCCATCCTTCCACCTGGTTTTAAAATTTCCAGTCCTTGTTTCAAAGCAGGAACCAAAATTTCCAATTCATGATTAACAGCGATCCTTAACGCCTGAAAAGTACGTTTAGCCGGATGAGGACCTGCGCGGCGAGCACTACTGGGAATAGCCTTTTTAATGACCTCTACTAACTGCCCCGTAGTTCTAAGCGGTTCTTTTTGGCGTTCTTCCACAATAAATAAAGCGATACGCTTAGCCCATTTTTCCTCCCCATAATCCCAGATAATTCTCGCTAATTCTTCCGGAGTAGACTGATTAACCAAATCGTAAGCCTTTTTCTGGGCGGTTCTATCCATGCGCATATCTAAAAAAGCATCCTGCTGATAACTAAAACCCCTCTCGCCTTGATCCAATTGATAAGAAGATACCCCTAAATCAAAAAGTATTCCCTCCACCTTAGCATAGGGCGTTCTTTTTAAAACACTTGCTAAATCTTTAAAATTAGCATGAAAAACCAGATAGTTATCTTCACCTAGAGGTTGTAAAACCTGCTTTGCCGCTTCAAGCGCCTCCAAATCTTGATCTAAGGCAATTAATTTCCCTCCAGGCAAGATTTTTTCCAAAATCGCCTTACTATGTCCCCCTCCTCCTAAAGTACAATCAAGCATCACCATACCTGGCAGAGGCTGAAGAGATGCCAATACTTCCCGGAGAAGAACAGGTTTATGTTGAAAAATCATCTTTAATCACCTCAAAACCCTAAATCAAACTCCACCATCTTCTCCGCCAATTCTTCATAGCTCTCCTCAGTTTTCTGACTATATACTTCCCAATTTTCTTTACTCCAAATTTCTATCCGTGTACCTACCCCAATCAGGACAAGCTCTTTATTAAGACCGGCATATTCCCGCAAATGACTGGTGAGAAGAATTCTACCTTGTTTATCTACTTCATATTCCACGGCTCCCCCGAAAAGGAAACGAGCAAAAGCCCTCGCATGGCTATTCGTAAAAGGAAGCCGCTTTAATTTTTCTTCTAAAACAGCCCATTCTTCCTTGGTATAAACGAAGAGACAACCATCTAAACCCTTCGTAACCATAAGCCGATCACCTAAAGTCCCCCGAAACTTGGCCGGCATACAAAACCGTCCTTTTTCGTCAAGCGTATGTTGATATTCCCCGGTAAACAAGGTTGTCTCACCACCATTCACTCCACTATTCCCCACTATATACCTTTTCACTCCACTCGCTACCACTTGTATTCTACTTTAAATTTATTTTTCCTTCTTCACAAAAAAATATTTTATATAAAGAATCAAAAAACAGCCCTCCGTATTAACAGAGAACTGTTTTTTGATTCTTTATATTTCTTTTTTAAGAGTGAAAAGCTGATTTTTACTCTTAATTTTTCCTTTTCCACCACCACAATAAAAACAGGACGATAACTAATCCTCCTAATAAAAATTCAACACCGTAAAAAGAAGCAACCTGAATTAACCCTAAACTAGCGTAAGTAACCAGCACACCTGCTCCCAAAACACCAATACTTATCGCTAAAAAACTACCAAAATAAGGCAACCCAAAAAGCCAGGCTAAAATTGCTCCTGTCCAAGCACCTGTCCCAGGGAGAGGGATTAAAACAAAAAACGCCAAACCCGGTATACCATATTTTTTTATTTGTTCCCCTTTATCCCGAGTTCTCCGCAAAAAATCTTGAAAGAACCAACCAAGCCGAGGAAAACGACTTAACCCTTTCTCTAATGGCTTTAATAACAAGAAAATAGGAGCTACCGGAATAATATTTCCTACCGCCGCTAACCAGAAAGCCCGCCACGGGGACATTCCCCAAGTAATCGCCAAAGGAATCGTGGCACGTAATTCGGTAAAAGGTAACATTGATAAAGCCCAAATATACCAATCCCTGCTCGACATCATCTACTCCCTTAATCCATCAACTTAAATCTTTCCTCTTTATATATACACGGTTTGTTTTAAAATATTAATAAATAAATTCAAAATTTTAACCCCTGACAATTTTCAATTGACGAATACTAGGTCCGGTAAATTTTAAAATTCCCGATGTTCCCAGAATTCTGTCACTAAGCCTATCCTCATACATCGCGCCTACTTCATTCGGCAAAAGATTAGTACTAATTACCCACGGAAGGCGGTAATTTATTCTCTCATCAAAAAGATAAAATAATTGTTCGCGCACAAAATCTGTAGAAACCTCCGTCCCTAAATCGTCAATAATTAACAAACTAACGTGATAAAGAGATTTAAGCCGATGCGCAGAAAACGTGGCACTTTTTTCGAAATTATATTTATACTCCCGAATCAGATCTAACATTGTTCCTATTTTCAAATAAACCACATCTACTCCTGCTTGTAAAACATAATTGGCGATCGCGCTACAGAGATGTGTTTTCCCGGTACCAATAGGACCGCAAAGAAAGAGATTCTCCGTTTTTTCTCCGGCACATATTTTTTCCGCAAATTCTATACATTGCTGTAAAATTAAACGATAACGTTCTTGATCTTCATACCAATCTAAAGAAAAAGTATTAATAGTTTGCTCTCTTTGCTCTGGAGCCAAACCACTAAATTCCCAACGCATCTCCCTTTCCTCTTGTAATAAACAGGCACATTTTTCTCCCACACCTAAAAACCCACGATCACCACATTTTTCACAATCCCACCAAACCTCATCAATATTTTTCGGTAGATTATACTCTTTAAACAAGGCGGTTTTTTCAGCCTGCAGTGCTTCCCTGGCTTGATCTAGTTCTTCCCAAGTCATGCCCATTTTCCCTTTACCCATCCCTAACAGTACAGTTTCCAAAGACAGCTTGGTGATCGAACGGGAAATTTCCCCTAATCTAGGGTATTTTTTATGGAGTGCTTCCACCCTTGTTTCCCATTCTGCTAACTTTTGTTGCCTTTTTAAAGCACGTCCCGCTAAAGACATCTATTTTCACCTACCTATTCAATTCCCAACATTTTCTCCCAATCCCGGTTATCAGTACGACTAATCCTTTTTTTATTAGCATCCTTAGTAAACCCTTGTTTCTTTTCTTTCCCCTTTTTTCTCTGGTCATGCTGCTGTAAAGCAAGTTCTGCATCTTGAAGATTTTTTACCTCTTTTTGCTGCCAATCTTGTAAAATACCTTCAATATATTTAAAACTGGGATTATTCGTACGTACTGTTTCTTCCGCTGCCCGCATAATTACTTCGTGACTAAACTTCCAAAGTTGATGCCACTTTAAATACATTTCACGTTGCGGACGAGTTACTCCGCCATACTGACCCACACACTTTTTTACTTCACTTACCTTGTACTGAATCCAATCTAAATCATTCATAAAAGAAACTAATTCATCTACAGTATGAACTCCATTGGTATAGACCTTTTTCGCAATTGGTTGGTATTTCTGCAAAGTATTTTGCCCTCTTTCAAAACACAATTGCAAAAAAATTAAAATAAAATCTGTCGACCAGCCATATCTAACATTAAATTCTTGCAGCAACTGTTTTTCTTTGAAAGTTACAGAAAGAGTCCCTCTTGTTTGATCAAGCCATTTAATAATTTTACTATAATCAAACTCACTCTGCCTTTTTACCGCTAACGTCCCAGAAATATCCTCAGCTTTCTGCTGTTTCTCCCAAAGATAATATAAATTATTCCATAGGGGAACAAAAGAAATTCTTTTATCTTCTCCTTCCCTTACCCATCTAGCCCAACCCTCGGCCAAACTCCACTTAATCCAAGGGTTTTTCGCTATTTCCGCAGAGGAAAGTATTTTTTTACTATGAGCCATAGCTAGGATTAAATAACCTAAATTTTCCGGGGAAAGATTTAAACTTTGGAGATTATTCAGTAAGGCTAGGGGGACAACTACCTGCCCCTCTGTCGCTAACCATTCTAAATATTCCGATTCCCGCAACTAAACCACTCCTCTTTTAATACTCCAATGATTTGAAAAGAATATGCACACCATAGACAATTAAACCTGTTAAAGCTTCTACCTGTTGCTTCACGTTTGCTTTAACTTCCTTCGCCACATCGGGAAGAAACTGATTATAACTAGCCGTTACTTCCAACCGTACCGTCACCCCTTCTTCCTGCATATTAACAATCACCCTGTTCACTTTGGTTATGCCGGAAATACGCACGACAAGATAAATTACAATCTGAGTTATCGCATATTCGGAAATAAGCAATTTCCCCATTAAACTAAATTTTGGTCTGATAATTGATTTTTCTCCCATTTGTTGCCGCGGTTCATTTTTCTTTTTTAAAAAGTATTTCAAAGGATCGACAAGATAACCGGGAAAATCCGCTTTTAACTCTATCGTCGGAACAGGGATAACATGCATACCATGGCTGACACGAAGTTCTCTGGCCATGTTCATTTCCCTTTCCGTAGCAATATCTTCTATTTGGATTATCTGCACAGGTTTAGGAAGCTCTAAAGCAGAAGTTATATGCTCCACCATATGTAAAGAAGTCCCTAAAACAAGTACTTTTGCCGGCTGCATTTCGGCCAAACAATTTTTAACCTCCCGAGCGTGTTCTGAGTCATGAAAGATGGCCCTCTTTACAGCAGCAAAAGTTGTCGCTTCTCGCTTCGCAGATTTACCGGCTACTTTACAACCATCTTTAATCAACAAACCATCATCAATCACTGTATCGATACCGTTTTCATAAGCTACCGTTATCGCCCGATGACTTTTCCCTGTACCACTACGACCCACCAGAGCGTATACTTCCATCCCTGTCTCACCTTCAATCTATCCCTGTAATAGGCAAGCAGCCTATTACAATTATATCATATCATAATTATAGCTATGGCAAATTATTTTTCTTACCTCCTTACACTATTAAAATCTAATTTGCGATATAATAACTATAGAAAGAAGAAAAGCAAACTCACAAGGAGGTCAAAATACATATTATGAAACACCTAGATTTAATTAAAACTATGACTTTGGCCCACGGGCCTTCTGGTTTCGAAGATGATGTCAAAACAATTATTAAAAAATACCTCAAAGGAAAAGCCGAATTTTCTCAGGATAACTTAGGAAGTCTCATTTGTAAAAAAGAAGGCACCAGTTCCTCCCCCAAAATCATGATTCCCGGGCATATGGATGAAATCGGTTTTATGGTTAACAGTATCACCAAAAACGGATATGTTAAATTTATCCCCCTAGGGGGATGGTGGGACCAAGTGCTTTTAGCACAAAAAGTGATTATTAAAACCAGGAAAGGCGATTTTACCGGAGTAATCGGCTCCACCCCCCCGCACCTGCTCTCCGCCAAAGATAAAAACAAAATTGTAGAAAAAAAAGAAATGTTTATCGACGTAGGAGCAAGAGATCGGGAAGAAGCGCAAGAGGTTATGGGTATTCTACCGGGTGACCCTATTATTCCCAATAGCACCTTCCACATTCTCGGAGAAAAAATGATTATGGCTAAAGCGATTGATAACCGAGTAGGCTGTTGCCTTTTTATGAATGTTCTGGAAGCGCTTTGGGGAACGGCTCATGCAAATACAGTTTATGGCGTAGGGACAGTACAAGAAGAAGTAGGATTGCGAGGCGCTACCACCTCCGCCCATGTCGTCGCCCCTGATATCTGTTTAACGATTGATGTTACTATCGCCACTGATATGCCAGGTTTGGAAAAAGAAGATACAGAAATCAAACTGGGCAGTGGTCCTGTCCTCACCCTCGCTGATGCCACAGTAATTGGCAACAGAAGCTTACGTAACTTTGTTCTGGATACAGCTAAAAAGAACAACATTCCTTTACAATATAATACGATGATGGGAGGAGGAACAGACGGGGGAGCTATTCATAAATCCGGCTCCGGCGTTCCTACCATCGTCATTAGTATCCCAACTCGCTATATCCATAGTCATTACAGCATCTTCCATTATGATGATTATGAAACTACTCTGCGCCTTCTGCTCAGCCTCATCCAAGGTTTAGATGAAAAAACGGTCAACAACATCAAAGGCTGTCCCGTTTAACTTTCTCGGAATTCGAGGTTCGAGATTCGAAATCCACAGGTAATTGACAGTAAGAAGTAATTATATTAAAATGCAGATAATTTGAATATTGTAAGGAGAAGATGATCTTGTCGATAAAAGATATTTTTATGAACAAAAAAAGGCCTATTCTTTCTTTTGAAATATTTCCACCCAAAAAAGATAGCCCTATTGAGACTATCTATACTACAATTGATGGGTTGAAACACTTAAACCCTGATTTTATTAGTGTTACTTATGGAGCCGGGGGAAGCAGTAAAGATAGAACTGTCGAAATTGCCTCACTGATTAAACATAAATATGGCATTGAGGCTCTGGCTCACCTAACCTGTATTTCTTCAACGAAAGATGAAATTGAACACATCCTCTCTACTTTAAAAAATAATAATCTTAAAAATATTCTTGCCCTCCGAGGAGACCTACCTCAAGATAAAAATTTTAAATTTCCTACACCTCTCCACTACCACTATGCCAAAAATCTAGTCTCTCAAATTAAGCAAAAAAACTGTTTCAGTATTAGTGCTGCTTGCTACCCGGAAGGACATATTGAATGTAATAATATGGCTCAAGATATTGAATATCTTAAAGAAAAAGTCGATGCCGGAGTAGATCTTCTTATTACACAACTGTTTTTTGATAATGAGCATCTCTATGATTTTATGGACAAAATAAGAAAAGCAAGAATAAATGTTCCTGTGACCGCTGGGATTATGCCTTTACTTAGCAAAAAACAAATAGAACGTTGTCTCTCCTTCAGTAAAGCTACTTTACCGAAAAAGTTCACCAGAATCTTAGAAAAACATGGCGACAATGACGAAATACTACAGGAAGCCGGAATCACCTATGCTACTGATCAAATTATAGACCTTTTAGCTTGGGGTATTGAGGGCATCCATATCTATTCCATGAACCGTCCTCAAACAGCGCAGAGAATAGTAGAAAACATCTCCGTCTTTCGTAGTTTAATTTAAAAACACTCAAATAATCACTTTTGGTCATTAATTCTTTTGAAGATACCTTTTCTTCCATTTGGGAACAATCGGTAAAGCTTCGTATTCTTCTTTTAATAAACCCAAAATCCATAAATCAACATACTTTCCTTCCACAAAAACCTGATTACGCATTTTCCCTTCGGAAATAAAACCAAAACTGATGGCACTGCGTAAACCTAGTCCATTATTATCATTAACACTAAAATATGCCTTTTCCAAGCCTAACTGATAAAAAACAATGTCTAAAAGAAGAATCAAAATATCTACACCATAACCGGCTAGGCGCATATCTTTTTCCCCAATGCCTAAAATAATTTCCGCATTACCATTGCGTCGATCAATTTTGCGCAAACCGGCCAACCCGATAGGACGTTGGTCATTTTTTCTTTGTACCAAATAAATAACTTTTTCTACCCGTGGATCCTTTACATTTCCACCAAAAGAAGCAATTTCCTGCTTAATTGATTCAAGTTCCACACTGGCATATTCGTTATAACCTAAACGGAACTCCCTATCTACATACCACCTCTGCAAAATCTGCGCATCCCCAAGTTCCAACGGACGAAAAACAATTTTTCTACCCTTCCACATAATCCCACCCCATTACCAAAACTCCTCTTTTAAAATATCCCTTATCCTTATTATGCCTTAAAACTTTCACTCAGTGCAAGTAATTAAATGCGTTTTGTATGTTTATAAATAAATATGCCCGAAAGAATCTTCGGAGCAAAAAAAGTTGATTTTTCCGGCATGATAATCTCCGTATTCTTTACTCCGGCATCAGCTACAGCAATCAATTCGGCAACAGAAACAGGATGTAGGGCCACCGCTAAATCATACTGTCCGGCATCAACACATTCCTTCATTTTTTCCAATTCATCCTCAGCATAATAATCAAAATAACGAGAATCTGTAATCATTTCGTGCGTCAACCCTAAATAAGGGTATAATTCCTGCTCAAGAATACTACAATCCAAACGCCCTACCACATCATCAGGAATCTTGCTTGCCTTTAACCGGTATGTGCCTTCTTTAGTATAAATAGCAAAACAATGTTTGGCAGGTGTTTTAAATTCTTCCACTCTAAGCAAAGGTAGTTTTTCTTTAATTTGCGTAAACTTCACCAAACCATTAATAACCCGGTTATACGCTAAGATATGAGCATCAGTAGCTTCACAAACATAAGCCAGACAATGTGTCTGCTGATTACAAAGAGAAGCATGATAACGATGATGCCCATCAGCTATATATAAAGGACCGGCAGCTAAAACCTTTTTAAGTAATTGTCCTTCTCTGCTCTGCTCTTCCACCCTGAAAATCCTATTTTTAATACCATGCAATTCGGAAGCTTGCTTAAAATCAGAAACGAAATCAGCTTCTGCCTGATACTTTTTAATTATTTCATCGAATACCACCCATAAAGGAGCCTGAGTAAGCAGAAATACCGGTTCAAAAGTATAACCTGTTTTTTCTCTTAACTCTAGCCTCCCCTTAACTTTATCATCAAAAGTTTTTTCGTGCCTGATAATCTGACCTTCCTGATAATCAACCACAGCCACAGCCGCTAAAACGCCTCTCCTTATCCCTTTCCCATAAACCTGCTCATACACATAAAAACAAGGTGTTTCCTCTTCTTGCAGTAATCCTTTCTGCTTTAACCTCTTTAAAGCTTTGACAGGCTCTTGACCCAGTGTGAGATGATACAAAGAATCTTCATTCTGTTGTAAAAAAAGCTCTAACTGCGAACCAGACTTAATGACATCATAAGGAGGGCAGGTTATTCTCCGAATACTTTCCCCAACAGGACGTAATCCTGTCAAACCTTGAACCTCTGCCATCTTTCTTGCACCTCCGAAAAATTAATTAACAACCCTTAGTAAATAAAACATATGCGGAATCTATCTGTTCTATTATATCAAACATAACCGCAATCAGCAGATTTATCTTTCTCTTTCTGTCATTTTTAATAACTAAATCATGCTTAGTTTTTGATTTTAATGAGGATATCTTCAAGCATTTACGTTATAATAGTATGTGAAATTACGAAGGAGGTGTACCATGAAAATTACCAAAGAAATGTCCATCACCGAGATAGTCCAACAATACCCGCAAACTGTAGAAATTTTTAGGCAGCACGGCATGGGTTGTCTCGGCTGTGCTGCAGCCCGCTTTGAAAACGTTGCCCAAGGAGCCGCCGCTCACGGCATTGATCTGGACAGTCTTTTAACAGATTTAAACAAATCTGTAGAAGAATAAGGGAAAGTATGATTAAGAAAATGCTGCTACATCTCTAAGCAGCATTTTTTGTTTTACTATAATTGCTCCATTTTCCGAAAGACCTCTTTCATCTGACTTTCTAGCGTCTGTACCGCAATATTCATTAACTCCGTAACCCGCTTGGATTCTGCAGATTGCTCTTTAACCTTTGTTGTTTCCTGATTTTGCATAGCTACCTGAGAAATAATTTCTTCAACAAAAGGCTTAATCTTCATTAATTCTTCATTTGTTTTATCAGCTAGTTTTCTGATTTCTTCAGCGACAACAGCAAAGCCTCTTCCTTTCTCTCCCGCTCTAGCTGCTTCAATGGCTGCATTAAGTGCCAATAAATTAGTTTGGTCCGCGACCTCACCAATTGTATTGACAATAGGAATAAGATTACGTGTCCGCACGACAACCTCATTAGAGATTTGCTCAAAGTTACTAAGATTATCAATGATTAAAGAGAACTTCTCAAAGGTAATCTCTGAACTAGAAGAGATCTCTTTTACATTTGCGGTTATTTCCTTAAAGATCTCCGAAACCTGATCAAGAATTTCCTTGATTTTTTTAGTACTATCTTCTGCTTCTATCGATTTTTCTTCAAAAAGCTGTTTATTTTTTTGGGCTAAAGCTATCGATTCTTCAATTATTTTCTTCTCTTCTAAAATTTCTTTTTCACGATATAAGTAACAATTATCGGGTTTGTTTAAATTATTAAAAACGGCTACAGCCATCTCATAACAGGATCTATAACCACAGGATCGGCAATTCCGCATATCTTTTTCACTTTCTTTATGCATTTTAGCATAGATATCCTGCAATTCACTTTCTGTCGGTTTTTTAATTATAATATTTTCCGACAAATTCTGATAACAAGTATAACTAAAATTATGCTCAGCAATTATATTTTTCAAAAGCCTACGTAAAACTCGTTTATTCTTAAGATGAGACTTATTTTTATCAACCCGCTCCGCAATCTTTCCTTCAATTCTGTCTATAGAGTCAGCATGATTGATCGTTCCCGGACCCATATTGCAACCTTTTTCACAATTAAGAATATCCACAATAACAGGCAAATGAGCCTTTTTCAACTTGATATCCCTTTCCAAATCAGCTAAATATTTTTCATAAACCAATGGTCCTTCGATTTTCGTAATCATTTTAGACTTTGTCTCCGGGTACCAATGTAAATAACATTCTTTTAAACCACCGGGAGTAGAGAAGTTTACGGCAATTTCCGCTTCCGACGGACCGTCAAAACTACCCTTCTCCAGAGCATCTACATTAATATCCTTTTCCTGAAATAACTTTTCCAAAGATTTATATGTAACATTATATTTAATAATTTGACTATCAGCAAACTCACGCTTTTTGGCTAAACAAGGGGAAATAAAAGCTAACACATATTGAGGATACCTAGATTTTATATAAACTGCAAGATTATGAACAGGACTGCCACTAGGGGCTAAATATTTAATCAAATCAGGATGTTGAATCTCAATATATTTAACAATCACCGGACAAGGTTGAGCAATGAGGGGTGTGGGGAATTCTCCGGTAAAAAGGGCTTGATGATAAGCGGCTATAGTAAATTCAGCCCCTAAAGAGACATCAAAAACTGCCTTTACACCTAATCTCTTTAAAGCAGTAATTAGTCGTGCCCCATCAAAATTACAATGAGCAGAAGGAGCAACAAGAGCAGCTACTTCCTGTCTAGAATCTAAAACTTCTTTAAATTCTTCTACATCATCAAGAGGATAACGGGCGCTTTTTTCCTCATTACCATCATGAGCAACAATACAAGCTTCAATACAAGCACCACAACCAATACACAAATCGTCATTTAATTCAACATAATCTCCGGTTCCATTATTACAAAACTTAACGGGACATACCCCTATACAACGATGACAATTAAGACAATTTTCTTCTTTTATACCAACGACTTTGATTAATTTACTCAACGTTGAATCCCCCTTTGTAAAAAGCCGTTCTCAGTCCGTTGCTATTTTTTATACTTTTTATAACAATTCATATAATTTAATTTCGCCTTATTTTATAAATTTCCTCTATTAATTGATCACCTTTATATTGTTTTTCTCAAGTTTTTGACAAGAGAGGTATTTTTATAAGTATGCCTAACTACAGCCTCACCGGTTCCCGAATATTCACCTGCTTCTTTTTGCAAAACTAACTGATACTCCCCTTCTTTTCATCCGGTCTCTCCCCTTTCTCACTCCTTTTCACCAATAGAAGGAGGCATTTTACTAGATATTGCTACCATTTTCTCCGCCAATTCTGTTACTTTTTCCCTCAATTTGAAGACACAATCTACCTCATCCGCTTGTCCACGCACAATATCTTCGGCTAAAGCACGGCAAGTAGGAGCACCACAAGAACCGCAATCTAACCCCGGGAGGTTTTTATGCAAATTTTCCATGTCCTCCATTTTTTGGATAGCCGTAGCCATATCTTCGTCAAGTCGCAAAACACCTAAAGGTTGTACCTCTTTATCCCACATTAAGTTCTGCCAATCGAGGTCATCCAGAAATTTAGCCCCATGTTTGCTTCCGGTTTTCACCAAACTATTAATACGTTCCTTGGCCATAAAGGAATTTTCCACCGTCAGCGGACCACCTACACAACCACCTGTACAAGCTAAACCCTCAATAAAATCTACTTCTTTTAATTTCCCCATCACCACTTCTTCTAAAACTTTACTTACATTAGCAATCCCATCAACGCTTAAACGACGAATACCCGAAATCAAACTACTTTCTCCACCAATAACAGCCCAACTCACCCCTGCTACTGTTGATTTTTGTAGTTCAGAAACTTCTTGCATCTTTTTTACCTTATCCCGCAGAGCACCAAAAATAGTAGAAAAGCCAATTACACCATCGACAAAAGATTGGGACATCCCTAATGGATTTTTTACTGCTGTTAACTTAGCGGCACAAGGAGAAATAAAGAAAATACCTATCTGTTCCGGAGGATAACCTTCCTTTTCCATTGTTTTTCGAGCTAATAATGCTGCTGTTTCCATAGGTGATCTAAAGGGAACAACTTGATTAATTAGTTCCGGAAATTTAACTTGGATTAATCTTAAAACAGCCGGACAAGCGGAAGAAATAGCAGGTTTAGGGAAAGAGCTCTTTTGAAAAAACTCATTAATGGCTCGACTAACAAATTCCGCACCACGAGCCACTTCCTCCACCCGATAGAACCCTAATTCCAACAAACCGGTAAGAATATAGTTAATGGTCACTTTAGAGTTAAATTGAGCATACAAACTAGGTGCCGGGAGAGCTACGGGATATTTATATTTTCTAATACTATCCAAAGTATCAGTAAGTGCCAGCTTAGCATGATGAGGACAGATGCGAATACACTCACCACAATCAATACATCGCTCATCAATTATTTTTGCTTTGCCCTCACGAACACGAATAGCTTCAGTGGGACAACGTTTAATACAATTAGTACAACCTTTACACAGATCTTTATCTAAAGTAACTGAGTGAAAATATGAGCTCACCAAACTTCACTCCTTCATCAATCAACTAATCAGCATTTTAATTGTTGTTCCTTTTCCTATTTCTGAATCAATGAAAAATTCACTAGCACAACTACACATATTAGGCAAACCCATTCCCGCACCAAAACCCATTTCCCTAACATGTTCCGGGGCTGTGGAAAAACCCTCCTGCATAGCCTTATTTAGATCAGATATACCAGGGCCCACATCAGTAACTAAAATGATTACCGAACCCGGATTAATTTCCGCCTTAATTATCCCCCCCTCTGAATGAATAACTAAGTTCATTTCTGCTTCATAAGTAGCAATAGCCACACGCCTAATCAGAGGGCCCTGGAACCCCAACTGCAGCAATCTGCTTTTAATCTTGGAACTAGCCTCACCTGCATCCTTAAAATTTCCGGCTTCAATCGGGAAGGCTATCATCAACGCATTTTTCTGCTTTGTTTTATCCATAATTTTCAATTCACCGCTTTTTGAAGCAAATTCTTCTCTTCACCACTAAAAACCTGTGTTAAATCTAGTAAGAGCACTAGCCTATCACCTAGTTTGCCAATAGCATATAAACCACAAGCTGCTGAAACCCGCTGCACAAAAGGTGGTAACGAGGTCACCTCCTTTTCATTAAAACGCAACACTTCCGAAACACCATCCACCATAATTCCTACCGTCCAACCACCAAGATCAACAATAATAATTCGCGTGGTTGCCAGATTTTCTGTAATAACACCATAAAAAC
>Ga0265294_10005826_pt1 | contig 14959 bp, 11 predicted proteins | sample MunlanPumphouse3_FD_192504 | JGI IMG/M metagenome (GOLD analysis project Ga0265294, IMG submission 192504) | Groundwater microbial communities from a municipal landfill in Southern Ontario, Canada - Pumphouse #3 | ecosystem: Environmental > Aquatic > Deep subsurface > Groundwater | place... | reverse complement strand
CGTACGGAATTAATCAGTAGCCATCCTTGGCCGTTTGTTGATCCGATGGTAATTGCGTTGCCGGTTTCGGCGTTGCTACTGGTCGCGGTGACATTATTAACTTCCAAACTGCCACGCCGACATATCGGCAAGTGTTTTAAGGATATCAAAATACGGGAATTTTGATTCCGTTTTTTTTAGTTTAAAATTCGCGCGCGCATAATGCGCGCGCGAATTTTAATCGCTGATTCAGCGTCCGAATCCGGAACCTTGACGAGCCATTTCAGTATATTTGACTACTTCAACTCCTTCATCAATGGTGATTGGAAACGCTTTACCGTTGCGGATGGATTCATACATATGATTCCAGATTTGCCAAGTCCAGGTATCAGATTGTGATGACTGGTCAACGGGAATGGTTTTCTCGATCCATTTCAGTTGTTCGGGATTTTTGAATCCTGTGTCCAGTGGCGGCGATTCAACTTTTGCCTTGATATCCATCAATTTCTGTTCGGGATCGATGTACCTCATTTTCAGTTCTTTTTCATCCTGTGAAATCAGAGCCCCGCGGTCGCCATAAACCATGTAAACAGGTTCACTCAACGCTGCTCCGCCGCTGATTTCCATATCGACCAGACGCCCGTTTTCACCTTCGAAAATGATGCTAAGATGATCTTCAGCATCACCGACTGCGGCAACTTTGCGAAGATTGCTCCATACTTTTTTAACTGGCGATTCGAGGAAGTGCAGCGAATGGTCAATAATATGCGGTCCCCAATTGTTAAGCATACCGCCGCCGCATTCGATGATGGTCTGCCAGTCGTCACGGCGCTGGTAGCTGTGACGGCGCAAACGGATCAGATGGACTTGACCGAGAATACCGGAATCCATGATTTCGCGGATATGGTTATAGCACGGTTCAAAACGGCGATTATGGCGTAAAAATAATTTGCCGGGAAATTTTTCTGATTCGGCTTTGAGTCGCAATGCTTCTTCTAAAGTCAGGGCAATCGGTTTTTCGCAAAAAACATATTTCCCGGCGTTGAGTGCTTTAATGGAATAATCAGTGTGTTCCGGAGAACGCACCGCAATGGAAACCAACTCAACCTCCGTATCGTTGAGCATTTCGTCATAGTTCTGATAACAACGGCAAGGCTTCCCGAGTTTTTCGACAAAGCTTTTACAGCGTTCTGGATCAATATCACAGCAGGCGGTAATTTCGTAGCGGCCTTCAGTATTCAGCAATTCCCGAAGATGCATGCCGTAGCCTGCGCGTCCAAGACCGGCAACTCCGACTTTTATGGGGTTAAACATTTAACTTCTCCTTATAATTTTATTTTTTGGCAATTCCGGCGGCGCGAAGATACTCCAAGCTTACTTTGAGATCTTCAAGCGGTTCACGGAGATGTGAATCATGCTCAATATGCACCCAACCGTCGTAGCCGAGTTTAATCAATTCATGCATTACCGCAGCGTTGTCCAGACCGTCGTTACCGGCACCAAGCTCGCAAAAACGCCATTTTACGGCACGGCCGTTTTCGTCGCGGCCATCACTGAGTTCAACGTCTTTCAGATGAACGGCGACAATTCTCTTATAATATTTTTTAACCGTTCCGACAACATCGCCGCCGGCGGCACTGAGATGACCGGTGTCCAGCAACAGGGCGGCCTCCGGGCATTTTTCCATAAACCGATCCAGTTCATTTTGATTTTCAATGCGTTGCTCCATGTGATTATGGAGAGCGGCTTTGATACCGAATTGAGCGCATACGCGAACCATTTCGTTAACGCGTCGACAGTAGGTATCAAAATCGACTTCGCGGTCAGATTTGCCGGGACTGAGCCAAATATAATTTTTCCCCAAACCGCAGGTCCATTCGATATTTGCCTGGACACTTGGTCCTCGACAGGTAGAAAAATCCATACCGAGTTTGCGGTAAAGCGTTGCTTTGTTGATGGCATCGGAAGCGCTGACCGCTTCAATACGTTCGATACCGTCATATCCGATTTCTTTCAGCGACTGCAGCCGGTCTTCAATACCGTAAAGACCACCATGCCAGACATTCATGCCATAATCAGCAACTCCGAATTTCATAAGTGCATCTCCATCTTTATGGGGTTTTAAAACAATATGGACAAAATATACATCTTGATATATATTATATAAATAGATAAAATAAGCAATTTTATGGACATTACTAACCTTGAATTATTTTGACGGGATAAAATTTATCGGTCGCAGTATGATCGAACATCATCAAGCTTGGTATGACCGAGTTTTTAACGGATATTACGGTATCCAGTACAACCATAGCGGTAGTTTGCATTTAATTTTTGACGACCGCTTGGAGTTTACAGTGGAAGGTTCCTGGGCGTTCATTACCTGGCCCGGACCGCGTTTTCAGTATGGTTCGTGCGATGGAAAACTGCGTTCCCATAATTTTGTTTGTTTTGCAGGAGAGCGCGCCGAACTTTTTCGCGAAAGCGGTTTGATGCCGTTGAATCCCGAACAGCCGTTGATTAAAATTATCAATCCGGATCGTTTTATGGAAACAATGACTGCACTGAATAAAATTCCGCTTAACGATCGCATCAATTATGCACGGGCAGTATCACTTCTGGAAAGTTTATTGCTGCAACTGCACGAACAGCGCGCGAATATGAAAGTAGTGCCGGCTCATCATGAACAAAAACTGAAAATTTTGATCCGGCAGCTGAGATCAAGTCCGCAACTGGAATGGGATTTCAACCGAGAAGCGGCAGAGCTGTTTGTATCGTTTACTCATTTCAGGCGAATGTTCAAACAGTATACCGGTTTGCCGCCGCAACAATTTCTGATAAACTGCCGACTGAATCTGGCGGTAAAAATGTTGTCTGAATCAAGCGATTCGGTAGCAGAAATTGCTGCCCGTTGCGGTTTTGACGACGTATTTTATTTTTCCAGAATTTTCAAAAAACACCGCAATATAGCGCCATTAGCATATCGTAAAGAATTCAGTATAAGCCACTAAGTCGACAAAAAATAATCCTAAAATCGGCTATTTTTTATTATTCATCACTAATTATTAAGTTCAAACATATTTAAAAATACTCAAATTTCTTGAAATAGTACGCTTTGGGTGTTAAAGGTAAGAAGGCGGGTTTTACTGACAGAGAAAAACCACCGCATGCTTATGATATTCTGTTTATAATACTGTAAAAAATCTTCTGGTTTGCGACTCTCTGTTCCTCTCACGGGTTAACCCGCTAAAATTGGTATATTACACCGATCGCCTCAGGGCATGGTTTCGCCGACATTGTCGATGACAAAGACAATCGTCAGAACCTCTAACGCAAAAAAAGCGAGGAATAATGATTACACAAAAACAACAGGATATGTTTGAAAAAATTGATGGCGTCGCCAAAAACGGTTGGAATGACTGGAAATGGCAGATGAGACACTGTATAAAGGACTTAGAAACCTTTGAAAATCTTCTGGGCATAAAACTTTCGGAAGAAATGAGAAGTAACTTTATCAAGATCGCCGATAAATTTCCGATGTCGATAACGCCTTATTACTTGTCACTGATTGATGTCGATAATTTAGATAATGATCCGATTTTCAAGCAAAGCTTCCCGATAATTAACGAACTTTATATCGAAAAATCCGATATGTCCGACCCGTTGCACGAGGACAAAGACAGTCCGGTACCTGGGCTAACCCATCGTTATCCCGACCGCGTACTGTTGCTGGTCAGCAATACCTGCGCGATGTATTGCCGGCATTGTACGAGGAAAAGGCGGGTTGGCGACCAGGACAGTATTCCGGATAAAGCAGAAATCGCAGCCGCAATAGAATATATCCGGCAAAATCCGCAAATTCGCGATGTGCTGCTCAGTGGCGGTGATCCGTTTCTGTTGAGCAACGATTATCTTGACTGGATTTTGACTGAACTCGGCAGTATCAGCCATGTTGAGGTGATCAGGATCGGTACCCGGACTCCGGTAGTGCTGCCTTATCGCATTACCGACGAATTGGTGGCCATGCTGAAGAAGCATCACCCGGTATGGATCAATACCCATTTCAACCATCCGCGCGAGCTGACGGCTTCAGCACGGAAAGCACTGAGAAAATTGGCGGATGCCGGCATCCCGCTCGGCAATCAATCAGTGCTGCTGGCCGGCGTAAACGATTGTCCGCGTATTATGCGTTCGCTGGTTCACAAATTGGTGGCAAATCGCGTGCGGCCTTATTATCTCTACCAATGCGATTTATCAGAGGGCTTGAGTCATTTTCGGACTCCGGTCGGCAAAGGAATCGAGATACTGGAAAGCCTGATTGGTCATACCAGTGGTTTCTGTGTGCCAACCTACGTAATCGACGCTCCAGGCGGTGGAGGAAAAATCCCGGTTATGCCGAATTATCTGATTTCCTGGTCAACCAACAAAGTGGTATTGCGTAATTATGAAGGAGTAATTACTACTTATAAGGAACCTGATTCCTATGAACCGATGTTTTGCGACCGTAATTGTGAAAAATGTGATCTTAATCTGCCGCTCGATGACGTGGATGAACGACGTTCTTGCGGTATCGAAAAACTGTTGGCCGATTATGATGAAACTATATCGCTGGTGCCTTCGAACAACTCACGCTATAAAAGGAGAAATTCGTGATGTGTTTCATAATGTCCATGAAACGGCTCAAAGTCCCGGTATTATTAATGTCGATGGTTTGTGCCATAACTTTGTCGGCTACGTCCGATGAATTTGTTACCGCCCTGACCGGCAAATTCCCGCCTTTTAATTATTACAATGAAGGCGGTGACCTTGCCGGATTTGATGTCGATGTATCGCGGGAAATAGCGAAAAGGCTCAAAAAGGAGTTGCGAATTGTTACCACTGAATGGGATGGCATTATCGCCGGTTTGCTGGCCGGGAAATATGATGCGATTGTGGCATCAATGGCGATTACTCCGGAGCGGAAGCAAAGCGTAAATTTTTCCGAGCCTTATTACCGTTCCGGAGCACAGATGTTTGTGCACCGGGATAATCCGAATCACATTTATTCAATTGACGAATGTTCGGGGTTGCGGATTGCGGTTGTGCTGGGGGAGACTTATCAGCAGTTTTTGGAAAAAAACTATCCTGATATTGAAGTGGTTACCCTCAAATCAACCGTATCGATATTTGAAATGATGGAACAGCAGCGTATTGCCGGATTTGTTACTGACCGGCTGGTCGGTCTATGGCAGATCAAAAACGCCGGCCGTTCTTTTGTTCCGGTCGGCGAAATGCTTTATACTGAAAGTATTGGGATTCCAGTGCGAAAAGACAGTAATAAGCTGCTCAAGCAGATCAATCGGTCAATATCGGATATGAAAGTTGACGGGACCATGGACAAAATTTATCAAAAATACTTTGGCACGGTCGGAGTTGCGGAGGGAGAATCCGCCGTCGGCGGCATGACTTTCAGCATTATTGCCAACAAATTACTCAAGGGCTTCGCCATAACGCTGCTGATTGCTTTTTTGGCGATTTCACTCGGGTTCCTGTTTTCAATTCCGACTGGGTTATTACTGGTTTATAATTCCGGATTTTGGGCTTTGCCAAGTCGAATTATCCGTATGTTTGTAGATTTTATTCGAGGAACTCCGGTACTGATACAATTGCTTTTTGTTTGGCTCGGACTGGGACTGAAAGCATTTCCGGCGGCAATAATTACATTGGGAATTTGTGCAATGTGTTATATGGCGGAAGCAGTCAGAGCTGGGCTGATCAGTGTTGCGCCGGGTCAGGCGCTGGCAGCACGGGCACTGGGACTTTCATCTTTTGATCGGTTTCGATTTGTTATCTGGCCGCAGGCATTCCGGATTGCCCTGCCCTCGCTGATGAACAATGTGGTGGCGTTAATCAAAGATACGGCGCTGGTGTCGATTATTTCAATTCCGGAATTGATCAGAGAGGCACAATCCATTATCAGCGTAACTTTTGAACCGCATAAATATTATCTGATCGCGGCATTGATGTTTTTCGCCGTGACTTTTCCGTTAATGAAGCTCTCCGGCAGAATAGAGCGGGCAATTCAGGCAAAAGGATTCAAGCATGATTAAGATTGAAAATTTATCTTACACGTACGGTGATGGAACTCAAGCAATCAAAAATCTCAATATCAGCTTTCCATCAGAACATATTTTCGCAATAATGGGCTTTTCCGGGTCCGGAAAAACTACGCTTCTGAATTGCATATCACGATTTATAAAGCCGCAGCAGGGCAAAATTTTTCTGGATAATCAGAATATTTTTGAAATGGATGTGAAGTCTTTTCGTGAAGCAATCGGAGTCGTTTTTCAGGCGCTAAATCTATTTCCGCATATGACAGTACTGGAGAATATGACGTTGGCACCATGCCGTTTGCGGCGAATAAATGAGAAAGATGCCAAAAATTCTGCTCGTGAAATGCTGGAGCGGCTCGGAATACTGGAACTGGCAGATCATTACCCGTCCCAGGTCAGCGGCGGCCAGGCACAGCGCGTGGCTATCGGGCGCGGGTTGATGCTGAAACCGCGACTGATGTTGCTGGATGAGCCGACCAGTGCGCTTGACGCCAGAACCACAGAAGATTTTTCGCGCTGGATTCGCGAACTTCAGTCTGATACAAATTTTATTGTCGTCACGCACGATCTTGAGTTTGCCAGAACTGCGGCATCCAAAGGGATGTTCATGAGTGAAGGCGAAATTGTCGAATCCGGCAATATCGATGGTGTTTTGCGTCATATAAAAAGAGGTTGAATATGGTTATGGATATGACGAAACATGACCGGTTGGAAACGCTACCCTGCGGTTCGTTGGTTCAGCATGGCCAATATAATGACCGGGTCTATTTGATGAAAGCAACTGATGCCGCCGCGGCAAAATTGCCGAAACGGCTGATTGGGCTGGCCCAAAATCAAGGTTATGGCAAAATATTCGCCAAAATCCCGCTTCGCATGGGCAAGGAATTCGAAACTTCCGGATTCTTGCAGGAAGCGCGTGTGCCCGGTTTTTTCAACGGTAGCGAAGATGCGCTGTTTATGGCTTATTATCTTGATGATCTCAGAGCCAAAGAGTCAGAGTCTGTTAATTACGAAAATATCATGAAACTGGCGAAAGCAAAGCGCAACTCTGGAATTGCGACAGCAAAGGGAGCTGGATTTTCGTTTCGCCGCTGTCAGGAAAGCGATGTTTCGGCAATGGCAAAAATATATCAAAAAGTTTTTGCGTCCTATCCATTCCCAATCCATGAATCGGATTATCTTCTGGAAACCATGCGCGACGCGGTCGATTATTTCTGTGCCGAAAAAGAAGGTGTGATGGTCGCGCTTGCTTCCGCAGAAAAATACCAGCAGGATTCCAACTGGGAAATGACAGATTTCGCGACTTTACCGAAATGGCGCGGACACAGCCTGGGCGTTCGGTTGCTGGATTTGATGGAAAACGAAGCAGTACGGCAGAATGTGAAAACGGTTTACACCATTGCCCGTGCCGCTTCGGCCGGGATGAATATCACTTTTGCCCGGTTAGGTTATCATTTCGGCGGCCGCCTGAAAAACAATACGAATATTTCAGGACAGATCGAAAGCATGAATGTCTGGTACAAATCACCCGAAAAATAAGCACGTGACCGCACGTTTCAAAACCGTCTGAATTGCTGGATCTGTTGAAAAAACAAGGCTTTGCTCTATATTAAAAGCTTATATTTTTATCTGGACTGACAAGATTTTACAGTATAACCACATAAACTTTTAAGGCTGATTTATGAGAGCAAACGAACTTAGAAAGAAATATATTGATTTTTTTAAATCCAAAGGCCACCGTGAAATAAAAAGCGCTTCACTGATTCCGGAAAATGATCCGACATGTCTGTTTACCACGGCCGGAATGCATCCGCTGGTTCCTTATCTGCTTGGCGCCAAACATCCGCTCGGCACCAGGCTTTGTGATGCTCAAAAATGCATTCGTACCGGTGATATTGATGAAGTCGGTGACCCGGTTCATCTGACCTTTTTCGAAATGCTCGGCAACTGGTCGCTTGGCGATTATTTCAAAGAAGATGCAATAAAATTCAGTTTTGAATTTCTGACCAGTCCGGACTGGTTGAATATTCCTCTCGAAAATCTCGCTTTTACCGTTTTTGCCGGTGATGAAAATTGCCCGTTTGATTCAGAGTCTTATGAAACCTGGCGTTCATTGGGAGTTCCTGCGGAACGTATTGCCAAGCTCGGCAAAAAAGACAATTGGTGGGGACCGGCTGGACAGACCGGTCCGTGCGGACCTGATACTGAGATGTTCTATTGGACCGGCAGCGGCAACGCACCACAGGTTTTCGACCCCGCCGACAAACTCTGGGTTGAAATCTGGAACGATGTTTTTATCCAATATAATAAAAACCAGGAAGGCAAATATGAGCCGCTGGCCAAACAAAATGTCGATACCGGCATGGGACTGGAGCGGGTTACTGCGGTACTGCAAGGCAAGGCAAGCTGCTACGATACGGAGCTTTTTCAGCCGATTTTCACATGTCTCGACCACCTGCGCGGGATTCCAGCTCCGGCCACGCGTTGTGATTCTGAACGAATTATCGCCGACCATTCGCGCGCTGCGGTTTTTATTATCGGCGACGGCATCACGCCGGGCAAAGTCGATCAGGCTTATGTGCTGCGCCGGTTGATCCGGCGAGCGGTGCGCGAAGGGCGCAAGTTGGGGATGCTAAACTTCATGCCTGCGGTGGCGGAAGTCATTATCGAAAATTTTGGTGAAGTCTATCCTGAGTTGAAAAACCGGGCTGCGATAATTATTGAGGAGTTACAGATTGAAGAAAAACAGTTCAATACTACTCTGGAAAACGGTACTCGCGAATTCGAAAAGTTGATTGCGCGGGTTCCGGCGCATATTGCCAATAAATCAATCAGCGGCAAAAACGCATTTTTTCTCTACGAAACTTATGGGTTCCCGATTGAATTGACCGAAGAGATGGCACGTGAAAAGGGTTTCACTGTTGATCGCGAAGGATACTTAAAAGCCTACGAAAAGCATCAGGAACTGTCGCGACAGGGTGCTGAACAAAAATTCAAGGGAGGGCTTGCCGATAATTCGGAAGCCACAGCAAAACTGCATACCGCTACTCATCTGCTTCAGGCGGCATTGCGCCAGGTGCTGGGTGAACATGTTCAGCAACGTGGTTCCAATATTACTGCCGACCGGTTGCGCTTCGATTTTTCACATCACGATAAAATGACACCTGAACAGTTGAACGAAGTCGAGAAACTGGTGAATCAGGCGATTGAGGCCAAAATCCCGATTAATTGCCGGGAGATGAGTTTTGACGAGGCCCAAAGTGACGGCGCGATCGGACTGTTTGAAGATCGTTATGGCGAATGTGTCAAGGTTTTTACTATCGGCGAATTCAGCAAGGAAGTGTGCGGCGGACCGCATGCCGACAATACCGCGGCACTCGGCAAATTCAAAATTCAGAAAGAAGAAAGTTCCAGTCGTGGTGTTCGCCGCATCAAGGCTATTTTGATTCAGCCGTAACCGTAAAACCCAAGAGGAGGAGATTACTATGGAACATCGCGATTTGAAAATAATTGAAATGGAAGGCGGATATTTGATTAAGGTTTACGGACGTGCCAATTTTAATTACGGCATGTCATTGCGTAATTTCGCCAGGAATCTGACTGGAGATTTCGGTCAGGTTTGTATTGACTTGAAAGCGTGTGAGGCCATGGACAGTACCTTTATGGGAACTTTGGCGATGCTCGGGTTAAAAGGTACTAAACTCAACCGCCAAGTTGAGATTTTGAATGCTTCTGAATTCTGCCGCGGCCTGCTTCGCGGACTTGGTCTGAACAGATTATTTAAGTTCGAAAATCGTGAAGCCCCTGATTCCGGTGAAATCGTCAGCGATTTGAAGAGTGCCGACCTTAAGATGGATACCGCCGAAACGGTGGTAGAAGCTCATAAAACACTGGTCGAAGCAGATTCGGACAATGCCGCTAAATTTGGAGCGGTAATTGACTACGCGGAGAAAGATCTTCAAAAACTGAAAGATCAGAATCAGCAGGATTCATAAGCGTAACTTTATTTTTAAAATTAGCGCGCGCATTATGCGCGCGCGAATTTTACAGACCGTATTTACGCGAATTTAAGATGCTATTCAAAAAACTCTAGCTGTTGGTTGATTTTTTTAAACAGTGAATGATATTAAAACGATTGATTATAGATTGTATTTAACCAGATTTGTAAGGAGGTTTATAATGGGTTGCGAATGTTCCGTGGAAAATATCCCTGAAAAAATGCTGGCATGGCAGATGTATGGTGCAGGAATGGAGAATTTCGGAGATAATGATCAGCCGTGTGAAATCCCGGTTCCTGCGATAAAAGAAGACGAGCTATTGGTCAGAATTGATGCGGTCGGCCTCTGTTTTTCTGATGTTAAACTGATCCGTGCCGGAGAAGAACATCCGCGGGTGATTTCCAAAAACCTTAAAGAAGACCCGGTAATTCCAGGTCATGAAGCGGTGATGACCATCGTTAAAACCGGTGCCAAAGTGGATCCTGACTTTTGCCCCGGTCAACGCTATATCATCCAAGCTGACATTTATGTCAATGGCAAGGGTTTCGCTTACGGCTACGCTATTAATGGCGGCATGGCCCAGTACAGCGTGCTTGACCAACGGGTTTTGAACGGTGATGAAGGATGCTATCTGTTGCCGCTGGATGAAAAAACTCCGGTTGCGGTCGCGGCACTTATGGAGCCGTGGACCTGTGTGCAGGCCGCTTACATGATTGAATATCGCTCAACGCCGAAAAAGGGTGGAAAGGTATTAATTGCCGCAGAATCTGGTTCAGAAAATCTTTATCGCGCCGGTTCTTTGCTGAAAACTGCCGCTCCATCTTCGGTCAAAGTGTTAAATTTGAGTAGTGAAGCGGTAAGCGCGCTTGAAGCTGAACTCGGGGTCAGCATTAGCGTAATCAATGACATTCCGGTCGGCGAAAAATTCGACGACATTTTTATTTGCGACGTCAACAACCGTGAATTCGGCGAAAAACTGGCAAAACTGGGTGACCGCACCGCGATGATCAGTTTTATCGGAGAATTCCAGGATGAAAACTGGTCTTTTGACGTCGGCAGCATTCATTATGAAGGCTGGTATTATCAAGGTGCTCAGGGCAATGTGCTGTCTGACGGCTACGGTCGCAATCAGCGCAGCAAACTTAAAGCCGGCGGAACCTGCTGGCTGCCCGGCGGCGCCGGCGCAATGGGCCAAATGCATACGCAGATGGCAGTTGAAGACCCGAATGGCCCCAAACGTATTATTGTTTCCGATATGGATGATGCCCGTATCAACAATGTAAAACGTCTACTGGCGGATAAAATCAAAGAACGCGGTATCGAGTTCAAAACGCTTAACCCGGGAAAATTGACCCCGGATGAATTTGAAAAAGCGCTTAACGATTTTGCGCCGGACGGTTTTGACGATATTATCATGCTGGTGCCGGTGGTGCCGGTACTCAATCAGTCCGCAACCCATTTGAAGAAAGACGGTCTGATGAATATTTTTGCCGGAATTCCTGCCGGAAAAGAGGGCGAATTGAACGTGAAAGGAATTGCCTCCTGCGGTCAGCGCTTTATTGGCTCCAGCGGCAGCAAAACCGCGCATCTGCGCCATACTCTGCAACTTGCCGAATCCGGTCAATTGAAACCGGTAACCGCATTGGCCGCAATTGGCGGGATGCGTTCGCTCAAGGAAGGCCTTGAGGCGGTTATCAATGCCAAATTCCCCGGTAAAACCGTGATTTTCCCGAATTGTGAAAATCTGCCGCTGACCCCGGTTCAGGAGATTGCAAAACTGGCGGACGGACTTGAAGAAACCTTTGACGACAATGGTTTTTATACTGCTGAAACCGAAAAAAAACTGATGGGAAATTATTGCATTAACGGATGAAAAACAGCCTGAAAATTTTCGTTTCTTTGCTATTGGCTATTTATGCCCATGCAGCTCTCGCCCAGGCAGACATGTTCGGGTTTGGCGAGCTCAAAGATGATATTAATTTGCGCGACAGCCTGAGTGATTTAACTCATGCCAAAGCAGCGAAATGGAGTTCTGCAGGCGATAATATTCTGGTTGAAGGTGACGTTTTTCTGCCGCTGGGTAAGCTTCGGATATATGCTGATCGGGCCATTATCAATACTAAAACCAAAGATATTGAGGCCGTAGGCAATATCCGGCTTTACCGGGTAAATCAAAAGAAAATGACGCTTACTATTGATGACTTGATCCGTCTCCGTAATCGAAGCGAAGTGCTGGTCGCGATCGAAGGCTACTCTACCGATTCGCTGGGCAATCAGATGGTCAACGTTGAAGTAACTATTCAGGGCGGAGTAATCAGGGCGGACCGGATCAGCGGCAATCTTAATTCCGGCGTACTCGAAATGAGCAATATCAGCGTCAGGTATAATTCTTTCATCTGCCGGGCAGAACATGCGGTGCGTAAACCCTCCGGCGAGCTGAATGTTACCAACGCCGAACTTACGACCTGCGAATATTTTGATCAAGGCAACGGGCATTATTCAATTTTTCTGAAGACCGGTAAATTTTATCCCTATATCAATGACGAATTCGGTTTTTCAGGGAAACAGTCTGATATGGGCGATCACAGTATTTGGGGCTGGAACGCATTGCTGAAAATCTATGGCATTCCATTGTTCTGGGTACCATTTTTTTATAAGCCCAAAGATGAAAGTCCAGGCTTGTTCGGAGTGCAGTGGGGGCACAGTAGCGAATTCGGATTTACGCTGAATACCTACAAGCGTTTTGATCTGACCGATTATCCGTATTCGACGATCAAGCTCTTTGCGGATTACTATTCAATGCGTGGTTTCGGTTATGGTGCAGAGGCTGAAGTTTCTACCGAAAATTCAAAAACTTTTATTGACGGCTACAGCATTTATGATATGCGCCCTTACAAAAGTAGCGATGTCGAAAAAGAACGGCTGAAGATACCTCATTTCCGTTACGGATTGGAACTTTCGAATGTCACACACATCACTCCCAAATTGGATTTTCGCGGCCGCTTCAGCTTGAGCAGTGATTATTATTTCCGCAAAGATTTTGATTCGCCTGCCTACAATGCTAATCCGGAACCTTCTACCTTTGCCTCTTTAGAGTATCAGTTTGAACGTGCCACCACGTCCTTATACATGACAGCACGAGTTAATGATTTTTATACTTCAGTTGAGCGGCTTCCGGAATTCAGAATTGACTTGCCGCGCCAGGAGCTGTTTTGGAATATTTATCATCAGGGCGAACTGTCATTGTCCAATCTGCAGATGAAATGGCGCGAATACGACAAACCCCGACGCACTGATCCTCTGACCAATCGCCCCTTCCCGGGAAACAAAGATTACCACGCGTTCAGGATGGATACACTGCATATGTTTTATTTTCCGATCCGCCTGCCCTGGTTTCATGTAACTCCCCGTACCGGATTCAGAATGACCTACTATGATCATTCTTCGCGTCGCGAAATTACATCCAACGACCTTGGAACCATGGGCATAGCAGACGAGCCGGAAGATCTTGGCAATGGTACGGTTCCGGCTTATGACCGCAAAGGCGGCAGTCGTACCCGTTTTGTGATGGAATTAGGGGTAGAGGCAAATACCAAAATCTATCATTCCTGGCAAAACGTCAAAAACACCTACCTGCAACTTGACGGTTTGCGCCATGTTATGGAGCCATATCTTAATTATACTTTTATTCCTGAACCGACCGAAGATCGTAAACATCTCTACTTTTTTGATGAAGTTGACCGGATTAAGCAACAGAACTTCATTCGTCTGGGAATAAAACAAAGAATTCAAACCCGCCGCGGCAACTATGGAAATGAAACCATTTACAATTGGCTGACGATGGAAACATATTGGGATTACCACTTCCAGAATCAAGACGGATTTAACAACAGCGGCGACTTGGTTCACCGTATGACCTTCAGCCCGATGTCCGATTTGCAGATTGGATTTCTAGTGGCTATTGACGCCGGGAAAAATAGTGACCACGACCTTCAGGCTAACCGTCGCGGTCGCGATGCCGGACGTCCGGGCATCAGCAGCGACTTGATTAATAAACTCGAATTGAGCATCAACTACACTATTTTCAGTGGCTGTTCAGTAAGGGCAAGATATTCATATGCCGATCCATACCGCTCACGTCCCGCCTATTCCATGGGCAGCACCTTCCACGAAGTTGACGGCGGCAGTTCTTTTGACCGCTATTATTATGAGCGCACGCAACAAATCACCTTTGGTTTTACTGTGCCTTTGACGATGGATCGGTCTTTTCGCGGTGATTTCGACGTGTCGTACGACTTTGAAGCCGGTTATGTTAGCGAAATCAGGGTACGGCTGGTAAAAACACTTCACTGCTGGGATGTGGCGCTTGAGCTCTCTCAAAATCGTTCTTATAGTGGCGAAGGCGATATTGAATATGACCGTGCGATCACCGTCATGTTTTATCTGAATGGGCTCTCAGGGCCATTAAACCGAATGCAGAATTCAGCGGCAAAGCGGGTTCGCAACTATTCAATGTAGCTGGTTGAGATAATCATTCCCGCAGGCGGTTTAAGCTGAAGTATAAAGAAACTGATTCAAGGAGAAACTTATGTATATTGTAACCGGCGGTGCCGGCCTTATCGGCAGTTCTTTTATCTGGCGACTGAACCAAGCCGGAATAGATAATATTATCGTGGTTGACCATCTTGGACTGAGCGAAAAATGGAAAAATCTGCGGGCATTAAAGTTTGCCGATTATTTTGAGAAAGATGTTTTTTTAGACCAAGTTAAAAATGGTGTTTTTGACCACATCGAAATCAAAGGCATTATTCACCTCGGAGCATGTTCCGCGACTACCGAACGCGATGCTTCATATCTAGTTGAAAATAATTTTAATTATTACAAAGCAAT
>Ga0265294_10005825_pt1 | contig 14963 bp, 10 predicted proteins | sample MunlanPumphouse3_FD_192504 | JGI IMG/M metagenome (GOLD analysis project Ga0265294, IMG submission 192504) | Groundwater microbial communities from a municipal landfill in Southern Ontario, Canada - Pumphouse #3 | ecosystem: Environmental > Aquatic > Deep subsurface > Groundwater | place... | reverse complement strand
TCCATGGCCTCAGTGTAGTTGTGGGCCAGTCCGGAAGCGGGCACGGCCAGACCGATCTTCTCCATGGCAGCCTTGAAGAGCGTACGGTCTTCGGCCTTCTTGATGGCCGGCAATTTGGCGCCGATCAGCTCAACACCAAATCTATCCAGAATGCCCATCTCCGCCACGGCCACGGCGGTATTCAGGGCGGTCTGGCCACCCAGGGTCGGCAGTATCGCGTCAGGCCGCTCCTTCTCGATGATCTTGGCCAGTATCTCCGGCGTAACCGGTTCAATATAGGTGCGATCGGCAAAATCAGGGTCGGTCATTATGGTGGCCGGATTACTGTTCAGCAGCACCACCTCGTATCCCTCTTCCTTCAGGGCCTTGCAGGCCTGTGTCCCGGAATAGTCGAATTCACAGGCCTGGCCGATAACGATTGGCCCGGCGCCGATAATGAGGATCTTTTTGATGTCGGTTCTTTTAGGCATTTAACAATAACTCCTTCGTATGGTTATAAAATAATTTAGTTTATCATCATTTTTCCTTATGCTGAAGGGAAACTTACCTGATGATTACCGCTCGACCCTGTTTCTTCCACTCTCCTTGGCACGATAAAGCGCCTCGTCGGCCTTACGGATAAGGGTTTCCTTGTCCGAAATATCATCCGAGTACGAGGCAACACCCAGACTTATGGTAACGTCGGTCTCCGCCTGCACAGCCATCCTCAACCTTTCGGCAACCTCACCCGCCATGGCCAGGTCTGTTTCCGGGAGGATACAAAGGAATTCCTCCCCGCCGTACCTGAAAACATGGTCGGCGTCCCTCAACTCCTTCAACAGCAGTTCCGCAAGCCTGGCCAGCAGCAGGTCTCCCTCAAGATGACCTCGTGTGTCGTTGTACCGTTTGAAATGATCGATATCCAGCATGACGACCGAAAGTCTTTCCTGGTATCTCTTGGCCGTCTCAAAGCTCTTTTCCATCTGAATATCGAGAAAACGCCTGTTGGCCAGACCGGTGAGCGGGTCATGGAGGGAAGATTTCCTTGTCTGTTCGAAAAGCCTGGCGTTGTTGATGGCAATACCGATCTGGCCCCCCAAAGTTGAGAGGAGTTGCAGCAGATTTTCACTCACTTCAGTCCCTGGTTCGGTATAGAGAGAGAGGAGGCCGACAACCGTGTTGACCGCCTTCAGGGGAATGATGATGCGCCCGTACTGTTCTGTCTCGGGATGACAGAGAGCATTCACCCCGCTCCCCTCGGTATCGGAAAAAACCACGACATCCCCGGTTGCCTGGGCCCGCCCACAGAGACATTGCCACTGACAGATTTCCTGATGCAGTTTCAGAAGCGTTTCAGGGAGGCTCACGGAGGAGGCAAGGCGCATCTTGCCGTTGTCCATTAGGTATATCCCAGCGCGCAGCTCGAACGGGAATATCATTGTCCGCACCAGTACCTGTAGCACATTGTTCACCAACTCATCCATGTCAAGAGTCTGGCTGATCGCCTTCGAGATCTCGTTGAGCGTCCTCAGCTCGGCATTCATCCTCTTCAGCTCGATATGATGCCGGACGATTTCCTCCTCGGCCTGTTGCTTCTCGATCGCGCGCCTGATGTGGTTGATGAGCTGGTCTATATCGTACGGCTTGACCAGATAGGAGAAGGCCCCCCTGTTGGTAGCCTCAACCGCCGAATCAATGGTGGCCTGTCCGGTCAGGACTATCACCACGGTCAGGGGGAAATCAGCCTTGATCCTGTCCAGCGCCTCCAGCCCCGGAATGCCCGGGAGCCCCAGGTCAAGCAGAACAAGATTAACCCCATTCACCAGCAGGAGGGCAAGCCCCTTTTCCCCGTCTTCGGCCGTCACTGTTTCGTACCCCTTGATCCTGAGGATATCAGCCAGGGTCTTTCTCAGGTTCGGATCATCATCGATGATCAGGATGCGTGGTTGCTCCATCATATCACCCCGAAATCGAACGGTTCACCCAGGAGTGTATTGCGTTTGCAGCGGCTGATATCCTCAATGATCCGTATAAGCTTGTCCATATCGAATGGCTTGTAGAGAAGTGTGTAGGCTCCCACATGCATACCATGTTCGATGGAGGCCGATATCTCGTCCCGGCAACCGGTGACCAGCACCACCGGTTTTTCGGGATAGCGGTCGAGTACCTTCTTGAGGACGTCCAGGCCATCGGCAGCGCCGAGCTTGAGATCCAGTATGACAACCAGGTACTCCTGCTCCATCTGTGCGAGCGCCTTCTCCGGGTTCTCCTCGGTCTTCACATGGTAACCTGTCGACTGAAGGATATCCTTGAGTGTCCTCGAGAACTCCGGATCATCATCTACTATGAGAATGCTTTCCTCTTTCTTGAGAAGCGAGAGAAAGGAGAGGACTTGCTGGAAGTCGATCGGTTTGTTGAGTACCGTGACCGCCCCATTACGCTTCGCCTCCTCCCTCTGTTCACAGGTGGCATAGGCGCTCATCAGAACAACCGGCAGGCCGGGAGATACAGCCTTGAGCATTTTCAGGCTCTCCACCCCGTCAATCCCCGGCATCTTAATGTCCATCAACACGCAATCCAGGCCCCCCAACTTGACCTTTCCAGCCGCTTCCTCACCGCTGTAGGCCGACTCAACCTCACACCCCTTAAGCTTCAGGATATCACAGATTGTTCTGACCATCCGCCGGTCGTCGTCCACCACCAGAACCTTCGGCATTTCGCTCATATTTTGCTCCTCTCTATAGGCAACAACACCATGAAGATGCTTCCCTTTCCGAGCTCGCTTTCCACCTCGATCCTGCCGCCATTGGCCTCGACAAAGCTCTTGCAGATCGACAGCCCAAGGCCGATCCCCCGTGACTTGGTGGTGAAAAATGGCTGGAACAGTTTTTTCATATTCTCGGGAGAAATCCCCTCGCCGGTATCGGTGACGGAGATTTCGATGAAATCTTCGTCGAATTTTGGATTTTGAATTTTGAATTTTGAATCTGAATTCAAAACCTGGCGTGCGCTGATGGTCAGCACGCCGCCGCCGGTCATCGCCTGGACAGCGTTGGTGATCAGGTTTTGCAGCACCTGCCCCATCTGTATCGGGTCTACCCTGAGAAGGGGGAGGTTGTCCGGGATTTCGGTCTGAAGATCGATGCTTTCTGGAATCGCACACCTACCGAGGCTTTCATCTGTCAACGCACAGACCGTTAACGCTTTTGCCTGAGGAGTCTTGGCCCTGGTGAAATCAAGCAGGTCGGTGATGATCAGCAGGGATTTGTCGATCTCCTTCTTGATGATGTCCAGGTATTCCCGGACCGTCTCATCGGCATCCGGCATCACGCTTTGCAGGAAGAAGACGGCGTTGTTCATCACCCCCAGAGGGTTGCGCAACTCGTTCCCCATCCCTCCGGCGACCAGGCCGAGCATGGCAAGTTTCTCCTTGCGTACCAGCTCTTCCTGGGTATCCAGAAGCTGCTTGGTCCGCTCCTGCACCTTGGTTTCCAGCTCTTCGTTCAGCTTGCGGATTTCCTCTTCCGCTCGCTTGCGTTCGGTAACATCGCGGGCGATCCCTATTGCACTGGTTACTACATCACCAAGGGGCGTGATACTGAGATCGGCATCGAAATACTCTCCGGACTTCCTGAGGAGGCGCAATCCGAAAGACGGCGAGGATTCTCCGGCCAGCGTTCTCCGGAAGATATCGTTGGCAAATGGCAAATCGTCGGGGTGGACGATGGGCGCGAACGGCTTGCCAATCCATTCTTCTCCTGCCCACCCGGTAATCCGCTCGAAGGCGTGATTAAGGGAAATGAAGGTGCTGTCCGGATTCAAGAGGTAGATAATGTCGTCGGCATATTCGAAAATACTGCGGTAGCGTGCCTCGCTTTCGCGAATACGTTCTTCCGCCTTCGTCCGCTTGGTGATGCCCCTGAAACATTCAAGGATTGTCATTCTACCCTCCGTAACCTCTGCTTTCCGTTATTGCACGAGCTTCAGTAGCATGCTGAAGGTCGTCCCTTCCCCCAGTCGGCTCGCCACCTCAATCCGCCCGCCATTCGCCTCCACCAGGTTCTTGCAGACCACAAGCCCAAGCCCGATCCCTTTTGCCTTGGTGGTGAAGAGCGGCTGAAACAGTTTTTTCATATTTTCGGGAGAAATCCCTTCGCCGGTGTCAGTAACGGAGATTTCGATGAAATTAGCGGTTTCTTGTAGGGGCAACCCTGTGTGGTCGCCTGAAACAGGGGAGCCACGCAGGGTTCCCCCTGGATTATCCATCAGGCGCGCTGCAATGCGCAGCGCGCCGCCGTCCGGCATCGCCTGCACCGCATTGGTGATAAGGTTAGTCAGTACTTGCTCCATCTGTAACTGGTCTACCCTGAGAAGGGGAAGGTTGTCCTGGATTTCGGTCTGAAGATTGATGTTTTCCGGAATAGCGCATATGGCGAGGCTTGCATCCATCAACTCTCGGGCCGTCACTGCTTTTATCTGCGGAGCTTTGGTTCGGGCGAAATCAAGCAGGTCGGTGATGATCCGCAGGGAGTTGTCGATTTCCTTCTTGATGATATCCAGATATTCCTTCACGGTTTCGTCTGCGCCCGCCAGAACCATCTTCAGGAAGTAGACCGCATTGTTCATTATCCCCAGGGGGTTTCGCAACTCATGCCCAACGCTCCCCGAAAGCCGACCAAGAATGGAGAGTTTCTCCTTCCGTACCAAATCTTCTTGCGCCTCGACAAGCTGATCGATCTTTTGATTCAGCTCGTCATTTAATCTACTTATCTCCTTTTCGGTCTGCTTGTGCGCTGTTATATCCTGGACAAACCCCATGGAGGCGGGACCATCCGCCAGATTGACACGAGTGGTCGTGACCAATGCATCAAACTCGGACCCATCCTTGCGCACCCCTACTGTTTCGTAGATCATCTCGAACAGCAACCTGTTCTCATGTTTCGTGGCCTGAGCGACGAATTGTTCCCATGAACTCTGGGCAATCAATGTTTTGATCCGGAGGCGCAACATCTCATCGGCGTTTGCGTAGCCATGCATTTCAGCATACTTTGAATTCGCATAGAGCACCTTCATGTCTCGTATTATGACGATGCTGATGGGCGATTGCTCCACCAGTGAACGGAATCGTTCCTCGCTCTCCCGCAGCGCCTCTTCTGAACCTCGCTGCAAGATGATCTTGTGCAGTTCATTGGCCACCAGTTGAAGATGGATGAGATCTTTCTCCCCATACTCCTCGACTTTATTCCCCACGCCAAAAATGAATCTGACCTTGTCTCCCTCGAATACGGGTATGCTCATGAATCGCCGGATCGGCGCATGTCCTTCCGGGAGCCCCTTTCTGTTGGGTGAAATCGGAAAGTCATTGTAGACAACCGGTCGTTTGAAGCGGATGGAATCGACCCAGTTACCCGCCAGATCAATGGCATAATGGGTTGCATATGCGGCCGTGCAGTTCATGAGAGCCCCCCTGTTCCACGTCGTCAGAATAATGTCCTTCTGATCATCCGAAACCAAATGGAAAAAACCGATCTCGCTGTCGGTGAGATATACCACCTCATCCAGGGCAAAGTCGTAGAGTTCCTTATCAGTCAACTGTGAAGCCTTCTCGTAGAGTTGCAGCAGGTGGCTCCCCCGCTCCGCCTCCTTGCGAAGCTCTTTCAGCGCCCGCTCGTACTCTGCGCTTTCGGAAACCGCCAGATCCTGCCCGGCAATTCGCTGACGCAGTTCACTCAACTCATCCAGCAGCTGTTCTTTGGTCTTATCATCATCGTTCATAATTGCTCCAACATGAGAAAGTCTCTTCGACCACAAGTTCATCCCCTATCCATGGGCAGCGCCACCGTGAAGGTTGTACTCTTTCCCGACTCGCTCGCCACCTCTATTCTCCCACCGTTGGCCTCCACCAGATTCTTGCAGACCACAAGCCCAAGCCCGATCCCTTTTGCCTTGGTGGTGAAGAGCGGCTGAAACAGTTTTTTCATATTTTCGGGAGAAATCCCTTCGCCGGTGTCAGTGACGGAGATTTCGATGAAATCTTCGATGAATTTTGAATTTTGGATTTTAGATTTTGAATTAGAACTCGAAATTCGTAGTGCGGCGACCCTCAGCGCACCGCCGTCCGGCATCGCCTGCACCGCGTTGGTGATCAGGTTTTGCAGCACCTGCCCTATCTGCAACGGGTCTACCCTGAGAAATGGGAGGTTGTCCGGGATTTCGGTCTGAAGATCGATGTTTTCCGGAATAGCGCACCTGCCAAGACTTTCATCCGTCAACTCTCGGGCCGTCACCGTTTTTATCCGGGGCGCCTTGGTCCGGGCAAAATCGAGCAGGTCGGTGATGATCCGCAGGGAATTGTCGATTTCATTCTTGATGATATCCAGGTATTCCTTCACGGTTTCATCTGCGTCCGCCAGAACCATCTTCAGGAAGTAGACCGCGTTGCTCATTACCCCCAGGGGATTGCGCAACTCATGCCCAACGCTTCCCGAAAGCTGGCCAAGGATCGCCAGCTTCTCTTTACGGACCAAATCTTCCTGAGTATCAAGAAGTTGCTGTGTCCGCTCCTTGACGATCTGTTCGAGATCTTGCTGATGTTCGGCGAGCTTATGAAGCAGCGACTCGATACGTTCCCGCAAATGGTAATCGATACTCGCCGCAGCCTCATTGAACAGGGTGATGGCCTCCCTTATCTCGGGGGCAGAACCATCGCTAAGCTGGGCAGCCACGGAAAGATCGCCTGATGCGGCCTTACGGGCAATTTCTTGTACGTTCCGCAGAGGCTTCAAGCTGGATCTGATGATAAATGAAACATATATTAAGAACAATATTCCGCCTGCAACAGCAATCCAAATCTGTTTTACAATGTTTTCCCAGATCTGGTTGTGAAACTCGGAATGCGAAAGCTGTGCGCTGATCGTCCCGTACAATCTCCCGCCTATCTTTACTTCCCGTGATATAGGTTGTTCCGGGATATCCAGCCACCGGTTAAACCATTCCGGGGATTCAATATTCACTTCTTCTCTTTGAGCAACCAGCGAAAGCCCCTCAGAATCGGTAAATGCAAGACGTTTGAATGCTCCCCTTTTGACCCTGTCCCGTAACAGGTTGTTGATGAGGGTGTAATCACCAATGACAACCTGTTCAGCAGTCTGTTTTTCAAGCGCATCGAGCATAAGTGACGTTTCATCGGAGATCGTGGTTTGATGGTAAATCATCAGGGATTTGACAACCGTGTAGACTATCAGGGGGTAGCCGGTCAAAAACATGAATGCTGCCGGGATCAAAATTCTCTGAAACAGACTGAGACGGCCCAACACTTTGAGGAATACCCCCATATCCTATTCCCTCACCGGTGTCTTTTTATAGAACCTCTTGTAGTTCTCATACTCCGTATCGTCGGATTTTACAAAGCCGACGCTCTGTTTCTGGTTGATGTTCGCCGCGGCCTGTGCGAGTACCTTCTTGCCTTCAGCTGTTTGCGACATTGTAATGAATGCCTGGCGTACAGCTCTCATCGTGGCAGCCGGAACACGTGGAGAAGCCATGATGCAGAGATCGTGGTATGTTTCCGAGCGCCAGAGAACACGGTAGGCAATGTTCTCTTTGGCGGCATAACCCTTCATAACAGCAGAATTTGCACCTATCGCATCCACCTTGCCGAACCGCAACTGCCCCATCGCCCCCTCCTGGTTTCCGGCAAACACTTCTTTCACCGTAATGTTTTTCCTTAGGAGCCGATCCATCGGAATCCAGTAGCCTACAAAGGCCTCTTTAGAAGGGAAACCAACGACTTTGCGATTCAGTTCCTCAACAGCTTTAATCGGCGAACTGGCGAGCACAACGATTTCTCCCTGAATACCTTCCGTGTCCTGGCGGGCAATCACCTTCCATCCCAATTTAGCCCTTTCAGGGGTAAACAGGTGATTGGTAAAAGCAAACTGCGCTTCACCCCTGACCGTCAATGCGGTTGTTTCCGGTGCGGTTTTTCCAATCTTGAGTCTCAGGAGTACACCGCTCTTTGCTGAGACATAGTCGAGTATCGGGTTCCAGTGCTTCGCAATGAGTTCCGGGCTGCGCTGATTCAACACACTGAAATAATAATATTCCGCCGCATTCAGGTTCATTGCAGGAATAATCATGCCGATAACTACCAGTATGAACAGTTTCCTTGCCATGTAATCCTCCTCTCAATGACAATCCTCATTCCACGTTTTGCACCTGCTCGCGCATTTTTTCCATCTCGGCCTTGATACGGATGACAAGCCCCGTAACATCGGCATCGCTTGACTTGGAACCAATGGTATTGACCTCGCGGTTCATTTCCTGCATCAGGAAGTCCAGCTTGCGTCCCACCGGCTCAACCAGCAACAGCGCTTCGTCAAACTGGGCAAAGTGGCTGGCAAGCCGCACCAGTTCCTCGGTCACATCGCAACGGTCGGCCATCAGGGCCACCTCCTGCGCCAATCGGTTAGCATCAACCTCAGCGCCATCCAGCAACTGATCCAGACGGATCTTCAGTTTCTGGCGGTACTCCGCAACCACCTGGGGCGCTCGCAAACCGACCTGCTCGATCCACTCCGCAACCTGCCCGCGCCGGGTCGACAGGTCTAGCGAGAGCGCTTCGCCCTCGCGGGTGCGCATGGCATCGATTGCCGTCACGGCTGTCTGAACCGCAGAGACGATCTGGGGCAGGTACTCGCTCTCGTCGATGGTTGTTCCTACATCCTTGAGAACACCCTTCTGGGCCAGGATCAGCGCCAGCGGCGCCTCCCCAGTCAACCCCAGGTCCGCCGACAGCGTGCGGAACAGACCGGCATAGCCCTGAGCCAGTGCCGTATCCGCCTGTGGTATGGCAACCGTACCGCCAGTCTCGTCCCACTGGATGTAGACATCAATTTTGCCGCGCTTGAGGACATTGGCCAGCATCTTCTTGATCTCGTTCTCCAGGGCCAGAAAACCACGCGGCATGCGCACTGAAATTTCACCGTAGCGGTGATTGACCGAGCGAATCTCAACAGAAAAGCGTCCTTGTTCCGATAGCGCCTCGCCCTTGCCATAACCTGTCATACTTTTTATCATACCGACTCCTTTTTAATAACTTCAGACAATATTGATGGATTCCTTTTACGTTCTCAACAACAAAATCCATCTTCTCAAGCAACTCCTTGATAGTGGACTCCATCTCATCCACCGGAAACCTGTAGATATTTGCAGTAGACAGCCAATGTCGCAGTTCCATGAGACTGGACCAACCTTATGACTACGGGGTTGGACAAATATTTACTTAGATGGTACATAGTAAAGGGTAAGACTACAATTCATAAGGACAACGGTTGAATATGCAATAATAAAGCAACTGGAAGCACGGGGGGATACTTGGCATGGGCTGGTCAATGGCATGGCAAGTCATTGACCGCGAAGACATATACCCGCCATCAGGTTACATATTAAGAGGAACCGGCTATGAAATACCCATACCTACTGTTGCTCTCCATGCTGATAATAATCCTTGCCGGTAATGCCGAAGCCGGGGTCAGCGCCGCAGAGGCACACAGACTTGGAGCAGAACTGACACCTCTGGGCGCTGAAAAATCCGGAAATAGTGATGGAACCATCCCCGCTTACACCGGTGGTCTTCCCGCAAACACTTCGCCGCATGGTTTTCGAAAAGGGTCGGGGCGCTGGGCTGATCCCTTCCCTGATGAAAAACCACTTTTTGTGATTACCTCCCGGAACATGGGCCGGTATTCAGATAACCTTAGTGAAACATCTAAAGAGCTGTTGCGGAGATATCCAACATATCGGATGGATGTCTATCCCAGCCACCGCAGCGTTGCTTATCCTGCCTGGGTACGTGACAACACACTGAAAAACGCGACCAATGCCAATCTCATCAAAGATGGTCTGGCTGTTGAGGGGGCGTTTGGCGGCATCCCGTTTCCGATCCCCAAGAACGGCAACGAAGTAATGTGGAATCACATGCTCGTATATAACGGTTATCCCGCTGAATATCGTGCACGCAACTGGTATGTGGACAAAAACGGTAAACCGGTCAACTCCGGAGCTTTGCGCGTTTCACTGCAAAGCAGCTACTACAACCCTGCATGGAACGCAGCCATGTTGAAGAAAAACGGCAATGTTTTTTTTGAGGCTGCTTACAACTTTATCGCTCCGCCGAATGCAGCAGGGAACGCCACCTATTCTGTCGACACTCTTGATCCGGTACTTCAGCCACGCCGGGCCTGGAGCTATTCAGCCGCCTCGCGCCGCACCCGGATTTCCCCTGATCTTACCTGCGACAATCCGATTGCCTCGCAAGGGGGTATTACCAGCTACGATGAAGGCTATCTGTTTCTGGGCAAGCTTGATCAGTTCGACTATAAGCTGATTGGCAAACGGGAGATGTTCATCCCTTATAACAACTACCGGATGGTGTTCCAGTCCACCTCTTCTCAGATATTTTCCTCCAAACACCTCAACCCGGATCTGGTGCGATGGGAGTTGCACCGTGTCTGGGTGGTGGAGGCAACCCTCAAACCAGGCATGCGCCACTCGTTAATCAGACGGATATTTTACTTTGACGAAGACTGGAGCGGCAGCGGTATGAGTGACGGATTCAGTCGCAGAGAACAGCTCGCCAAGGGGATTTTTCTCGGTGCGACCCCTCTCTACGATATGCAGATTCCTATGGCCAGATGCTACTGGGCATATGACCTCATGAGCAATATCTACACCGTTATCCAGCACTTTGGTGATCCTGGAATGGGCTATCTGCTTAAACCGGAGGGCTTTCCGAAACGTACCTTTTCGCCTGACGCCTTGCCGAATCGAAGCAGGTAAATACATTATGAACTGGCGACCATCATATTTATGGAACCGTTTAAGACTGCTAACCCAGTTGCTGCTGGTGACACTCCTATGCCTGTTAATTGTGCTTATTGGCGCAGCTTTTCAATCTATACGTTACCTGGTCGACAATGCCCAGATTGAGATGGCAGCCGAACACCGGCATAACATGGACTTGCTGGAGATTGCGGTTGCGCCGGCACTGATCGCCGATGCGACCACCCATGATACTGATTCAACACACCTTAAAAGGGTGCTCGAAAACTTCCATCGAAGCTCTACAGTGACTCATATCAGTTTTCACGAAACATCAGATGCCTTGATCTTCAGCCACGATACCCCAATTGTTCTTAAGGCCCCTTTGTGGTTTTCCCGCTGGTGCGGTCAGGAAGAGATCAGAGCCAACCGGCCCGTCGTGATTGAAGGGCAGTATTACGGGGTTATCACTCTCAGCATTTCACCGCTTCCCGCTATCAATGAAGCCTGGCGTGAATACCTTGAGCAGGTCAAGATACTCCTCCTCGCTTTCGGGCTGCTGTTGCTTAGTCTCTTGTGGCTTCTACGCCAGGGGCTCCTGCCTCTGAAAGCTCTGACAACCGTCAGCGACGCCTTTGGCCGGGGTGATTTATCGGCCCGTCTTGACATGCGCGGCAGTTCCGATCTTCAAACAGTCTTCGAGGGTTTTAATCTGATGGCGGATCGGATTGAAACTGCTCAAAAGACTTTACAGGAGAGTGAAAAAGAATTTCGCTTGCTGGCCGAGGCCATGCCGCAAATTGTCTGGATAACCAGACCAGATGGCGGGAATATCTATTTCAATCCGCAATGGGTGGAATACACGGGACAAACGCTGGAGGAGAGTCGCGGCCAAGGCTGGACCAAACCGTTCCATCCTGACGATCAGCAACGGGCCTGGGATATCTGGCAGAATGCCGTAAACAATCAGACAGAATATTCGCTCGAATGCCGCCTGCGACGGTCAGATGGTGTCTATAAATGGTGGCTGATTCGTGGTGTACCGGTGTTGGACGCAGATGGGAAGATCCTCAAATGGTTTGGAACATGCACCGATATTGATGAATTTAAGAAGGCCGCAGAAGAAAAACTGGCACTCATACAACAACTCCATCAAGCCCAGAAGATGGAATCTGTAGGAAGCCTCGCAGGTGGAGTGGCACACGACTTCAACAATAAGCTGAGTGTCATCCTCGGCTACGCGTATATGGCCTTCACCGAGTCTGATCCAGTAAAGATCAAGAACTTCCTGGAGGAAATCCGCAAGGCGGCCGAACAGTCAGCTGACCTCACCCGCCAACTACTGGCCTTTGCCCGTAAGCAGACCATCGCACCTAAGGTGCTCGACCTGAACGAGACAGTGACTGGCATGCTCAAGATGCTGAATCGACTCATTGGCGAAAATATCCGTCTTACATGGCAACCTGCCCCTGACCTCTGGCTACTCAAGTTCGATCCATCCCAGGTCGACCAGATACTGGCCAATCTGTGCGTCAACGCTCGTGACTCGATTACCACAGATGGTAAGATAACAATCGAGACAGGAAACTGCACCATCGACGAAGAGTACTGCGCTCATCACGCTGGCTCATTACCAGGTGAATATGTATGTCTCGTTGTAAGCGACAACGGCTGCGGCATGAGCAATGAGATACTAAGGCACATCTTCGAGCCGTTCTTCACGACTAAAGAAATGGGTAAAGGTACTGGTCTGGGACTTGCGACGGTATTTGGTATTGTCAAACAGAACAACGGCTACATCAACGTCTATAGTGAACCTGACATAGGTACCACGTTCACGATTTACCTACCCCGGCATCTGGGTAATAACATGCGGGTAGAGAAGAAAAACATGGCGATACCTGCGCCAGTCGGCCTGGAGACCATCCTGCTGGTGGAAGACGAACTGGCAATCCTGAATATTGCTTCTATGATCCTTACCAAACAGGGATACACAGTGCTATCTGCAAACACCCCTACAGAAGCCATCCGCCTGGCTAAAGAAAACGCAGGCGAGATTGATCTGCTCATTACTGATGTGATCATGCCCGATATGAATGGCAAGGATCTGACCAATAACCTGCAGTTTCTCTATCCTGGGCTCAAGAGTCTCTATATGTCCGGGTATACTGCAGATGCCATCGCCCTTCATGGCGTACTTGATGATGGTGTAAATTTCATTCAGAAACCGTTCTCTCTCCCTGACTTGGCAATCAAGGTGAGGGAAGTGCTGGACGGTAAATAAAAATTCAACTTCGGGGCTGCACAAGGGGCTATCAAACCATAATGAATAAACGTATCCGATCACAGGGTCTGTATTGATGTAACATACTTAACTTACAGCGATATTCAGGAATTGCCAAAAATTGCTTTATAAAACTAAAATGAACCACCCCGCCGCAAGCGGACGGGGTATCTATAACCTTAGTTGATTCTTAAATCGCCCCAAGGGGCGGTGAATTTACCCATAGAGATTAAATAGTTAACAATATCAGATAGTTTACCCTGTGATCGCTTACGATTTGCTCAACCATAATCGCCTCCAAAATGCTGTAATTATCACAAGTATAATACAACCTGTTTGGTTCCGGCTACGCCGGCTTAGGGTTGACACTGTTGCTCTTGTTAAATATTAATTCCGTTCGTATGGTTTCCTGTCCAATATTTTAGCGGTTTTAAACTACCTGTTGACGAGGTCATATTCGGAGTTTCCTGATTCTTTGCGATCCGACCGTTTGGGAGCCCTTATCCCAAGACGTCATGCTCCATTCTGGCAAAAACACCTTCAATACGTAAAAAGGCCATAACCACTTCAGGATCAAAGTGCTTACCATCACCTTCAATAATAATATTTCTGGCTTGATCATGAGTTAAGCCTTTGTGGTAACACCTGTCTGATCGTAACGCATCATAAACATCTGCCAGGGCCATGATTCGAGCAGACAACGGGATGTTCTTGCCTACCAAGCCATCTGGATAGCCTGAGCCATCCCATCGCTCATGATGATAGAGAGCTATTTCAATACCCATTCCAATAAACATATTGCCAGAGTAGTTGTTGAAGACTAACTGCAAGGTATCGGCTCCGATGACGGTGTGAGATTTCATCTTTTCAAATTCTTCAGAGGTAAGTTTTCCGGGTTTCTGTAGAATATAGTCAGGAATGGCAACTTTCCCAATATCATGGAGAGGCGCCGCATGCTGGATACACTCAATGAATTTTGCCGTTATATGATCAGTATATGATGAGTGGCTACAAAGATCCTCTGCAAGCCGTCTGCAATACTCTCGGACTCTTTCTAAATGCCCTCCGGTATCCTCATCCCGAGATTCGGCCAGCTTTGCCATTGCAAAAATTGTGGCATTCTGTGCTTCAGATGTTTCCCTGATTTTTTGTTCGACCTGCTTTTGATCCGATAATATGCCCTGCATCTGGTGCAACTGTTCAATAGTACGCTCTGCTGTCATTCGTGCTTCAAACAGCAATCGCTTATTGTGAGCAATCCGTGTTGCAGCGGTCATGCGAGCCAAAAATTCAGCCTCTTGAAAAGGCTTGACTATGTAGTCATCTGCTCCACGTTCCAAGCCATCAACAATGGCATCAAGGCTTGACAGCGTAGTAAAGAGAATAACGGAGAAGAGTCTGTTGGTAACGTCCAATTCAGCGAGGACTTCAAGTCCTGTTTTATTTGGCATTTCAATGTCCAGCAGAACAACATCAGGCTTTCTGGTCGCGATTACTTCGAGCCCGGTAATACCGTCATCTGCCTCGATAACAGCATATCCCGCTTGTTCCAATAGCTTTCGAACAAATGCTCTTATTGCCCGACTATCATCAACAACCAGGACAAGAGGCGTATTATTCAGTGTGGTTTCTGTTGTAATAGACATATTGTTCCTTATTCCAGAAATCTCGGAAAAGAGCTCTGGGTAATCACCTTTTTCTATCGTTCTGTCAATTGATCCTGAGCATGCGTCTTCCAAAACTCCGCCTTGAAGAACATCATGATATCTTCCGACCGCTCAATCGCTTTGACTCAATAATAGCTTCATAATTTAGACGATTATCATGTACCAGCCAATTTCATCTATTCGTATCCGAACTCCCTTAGCTTGGAGGTGCG
>Ga0265294_10005823_pt1 | contig 14967 bp, 17 predicted proteins | sample MunlanPumphouse3_FD_192504 | JGI IMG/M metagenome (GOLD analysis project Ga0265294, IMG submission 192504) | Groundwater microbial communities from a municipal landfill in Southern Ontario, Canada - Pumphouse #3 | ecosystem: Environmental > Aquatic > Deep subsurface > Groundwater | place... | reverse complement strand
GACGTAACCCCCTTCATTCCCGGAGGAATGAAGCTGTAATTCATTACTGTAAAAGAAACATGAAGAAATATATCCTGACGATCGTCCTGAGCGTCTTCCTTTTTTGGGGAAACGCTTTTTCTCAATTCATGCCTTCCCCCGAAGGGATGAAGCTGGAGCGGACCCTCCAGCTGATCAAAGGCCTCTATGTGGATGAAGTGGATGCCAAACAATTGACAGAAGCGGCCATACGTGGCATGCTTAAGGAGTTGGACCCACACTCCACCTACCTCAACGAGGAGGAGGTGAAGGCCATGAACGAACCCTTGCAGGGGAATTTCGAGGGGATCGGCATCTCGTTCAATATGGTCACGGATACCCTCTACGTGATGGAGGTGATCGGCGGGGGGCCTTCACAGAAGGTGGGCATACAGCCGGGTGACAAGTTCATCTATGTGAATGATACCCTTATTGCCGGGGTGAAGATGCACAACCCCGATGTGGTCAGACGGCTGCGGGGTTCCAAGGGGACCGTGGTTGAGGTGAAGGTGTTGCGCCGTGGCGTGCCGGAGCTGATGAGCTTCCGCATTGTGCGGGACAAGATACCCATCACCAGTATCGATGCGGCCTATATGGTGTCGGACAATATCGGCTATATCCGTCTCAGCCGTTTCGGCATGAGCTCTGCCAATGAGTTCAAAGAGGCGGAACAGGCACTCAGAAAACAGGGGATGAAACACCTGATCTTCGACCTTACCGACAACGGTGGGGGCATCCTGCAGACGGCCAACGAGATCGCTAATGAGTTTTTGGGTGATGAAAAGCTGATCGTTTATACCGAAGGGAGGAACCAGCCCCGCTACACCATGAACGCCAGCGGCACCGGCCGGCTGAATGGCGGCAAGGTGGTGGTGCTGGTCAACAGCAACTCCGCCTCGGCCAGCGAGATCCTTGCAGGTGCCCTGCAGGATTGGGACCGGGCGGTGATCGTGGGCAGGAGGACCTTCGGAAAGGGACTGGTACAACGACAGCTGCCGCTGCCCGACGGTACCATGATCCGGCTGACCGTGGCCCGCTATTACACCCCCACCGGCAGAAGCATTCAGAAGCCGTATGACCCGGGAGACCCGGACGGCTATCAACAGGATTTCGTGAACCGTTTTCAGCACGGAGAGTTCTTCGATGCCGACAGCATTCGTTTCCCCGACTCACTGAAGTATACCACCCTGGTGAACAAACGTACCGTCTACGGTGGCGGGGGGATTATGCCTGACTACTTTGTGCCGATGGACACCACCAACGGAACGATGTTGCATGCCCACCTCAATGCCAACGGGGTGATCAACAAGATTGCCATCTCGGAGGTGGACAAAAAAAGGAATGAGCTGTTACGCAGCTACCCTGATGCCGTGGCTTTCTCAAACCGCTATCAGGTGACCGATGAGCTGGCCGCCAGGCTCCGGCAACAGGCCGTGACCGATGACGTTGAGTGGGATGAAGACCAATTCCTAAAATCACGCCCGCTGATCCTCCTGCAACTAAAGGCGCTGATAGCCCGCGACCTGTACGACTCCTCCGCTTTCTTCCGGATCATCAACGAAGAGAACGAGATCTTTCGCGAGGGACTGCGGATCATCTCCGACGGCCAGCGGTATGAAGGGCTCCTGAGAGGGGTAGGCAGCAACTTTGCCCATACTTCCCGGCAGAGTCACCCATGATGCTGGCGAGAGTGCCAGTGAGGTACTGTTACAAATGAGTGAAACGCTACGGAATAGCCCCACAGGGTTATTTCTTTTTCTCTCTGAGAAAGTAATCCACTCGTGTAATCAGCCATAAAAGGCTGAAGATGAGTGTGACAAGCACGACGGTTCCCCAGAAGACGGGAGACTGCAGGAACGCCTCTCCCAGCAACAGGTATGCTCCTGCAACAACACCCGCAAGCAAGATATACATCACTCCGAAGATATTTCCCAAATCTCTGAGCGGCGACATGCTCCTCTTCGCCGGCATTCTCTTTCTCGGCGTCAGTGCGTTCTCGGTCTCAATCTGATGCATGATCCGGTACTGCAGGTTCTCCGGCGCTTTTTTTGCTGCCGATTGCATCAGTTGTCGAAGGATTTTTTCCTCTTTATCTGTTCTGTTCTCTTTCATTGTGATTCCGCTTAGATAATGTCGACAGGTGTTCCTTGATTACCGGCCACCTGCATGAGAGTTGCAGGTTATGTCTGTCCCGTTTCCTCCATGCTGTAGCTTTTTGTCAGCAGCTCTTTGAACAGTTTCCTTGCCCGGAACAGCTTCACCTTCACATTGGGCTCGTTCAGCCCCGTGATCGTGGCGATCTCCTTCACGGGATGATCCTCCATATAGTACAAGCTAAGCAGCAACGCATCTCTCTTGGGCATCCGCTCCAGCACTGCCGCAACCACCTCTTTGCGGTCTCTCTCTGCAAGCCCGGCCTCCGCTCCCTCATCTGCCAGGCCTGCCGCATTTTCGATCTCAGTCTCCCTGTAGCACGTCCATAGACGGGTTTTGGAGTGGGTGACCGCCGTGTTGTAGACGATGCGGTAGAGCCAGGTGGAAAACTTGCTTTCGGAGCGGAAAGCGTGCAGATTACGGTATGCCTTCACGTAGCTCTCCTGCACCACATCTTCCGCATCCTGCATATTGCCGCATATCCGGAGGGCGATGTTGATTGCCATGTCTTGATAGGTCTCGACAAAATATGCGAACGCGGAAGTGTGGCCCGAGAGCACCTGCTGCACACGCTGATTCTCGTTCATCGAAAGTGATTACGCCTGTTCGTTCTCCTCCTGTTGCGGTAAAATAACCATCTTCCGTGTGACCAGGAAGTAAGCCAGATAACCCAGCCCCAGGAAAAAGACCACGCTGGCGCCAATAATCCAGAACTCATTATCCTGACCGATTACCAGGTATTCCGAGCACAAGAATCCCACGATGAGCCCGATTCCCAGGGCGATCAGTACGATGCCGTTCCGTAGGGATACCAGACGGTTGGGATTGCTCTTCGCCTTGGTTTTGTTGGGGGGGATAATGCCCTGCTCAATCATCCCCATGCGTTCCCGGTGTTCGTTCTTTACGGATGCGAGTCCGATCACCAGACCGGTGGCGATGGGCAGGCCTACGGCACAAAGAATCGCGACAATTGGTATCAAATTTCCCATATTTGCATGTTTTTAAAATGAGTGAATATTTTGTGTACATGCATAGGACAACCACATAGATCATCCGGTTACAAAAATAGGGAACTTTTTAATTTTTTTTCAACAGATCGCGGATCTCAGTCAGCAGGGTTTCTTCCTTGGTCGGTTCCGGAAGCGCTTCGGGTGCCGGTGCTTCCTCTTTTTTCCGCTTCAGGCTGTTCATCGCCTTGATCACGAAGAAGATCGATACGCCGATGATCAGAAAGTCGACGACCGTCTGGATAAAGGCTCCGTAGTTCCAGGTGATGGCCGGTGTGAGGGCTTCTTCTCCCTGCACCACAGCTTCTCTGAGCACCACCTTCAGCTCGGAGAATTTACTGTCTCCTACCAGCATGGAGATGGGCGGCATCAGGATGTCGTTCACAAAGGAGGTGACGATCTTGCCGAAGGCTGCGCCGATCACAATACCCACGGCCATGTCTACGACGCTGCCGCGCATAAGAAATTCTTTCAGTTCTGATTTCAATGACATACTACTGCTTGATTTTAAAGGATGGTACGCTAGTTCCTGTTGCAAAGTAAATTAAAAAAATGGTAAAAAAAACTTTTCAGCCAAAATGTTACCGGATCAGCAGAATATTTCCGCAAGCATGCAGCGCGCCGATCCGCCGCCGTTGGCTTCAATGGTCTGCAGGTCGGTGGAGAGGATGCGGGTGAAGGTGGAGATGATCTTCTCCTGATCAGGTGTCAGGGCACTGTGGGCTGCTGCCGACATCACCATCAGGGGATGACCGTTACGGCTTTTGATCTCCAGCATGTTGCCGGCAAACCGCAATACCTGATCGAATGTGATCTCCACGATGATTTTGCCGGTGGCGGTCAGCCGTGATACCACCTTCCTTCGTTCTTCCTCATGGCGGATCGCCTCCAGGCAGATGACGGCTATCTGCGTTCCCACCTCCATCATCACGTTGGTGTGATAGATCGGGTTCCCTTTCCCATCGGTAGCATCGAATACCACGGATTCGTAGTTCATCCGTGAACAGAACTCCGCCAGCACCTTCTCCGAGGTGCGCGGTGACCGACAGCAGTAGGCGATCTGCCTGTCGCGGTCGAGGATCATGCTGCCCGTGCCTTCCAGAAACGCTCCTTCTGTTTCCCAGTGAGTCAGATCTACTACCTTGCGGTGGTTCATTCTGCGGCGCAGCAGCTCCAGCACCTCCGCCTTTCTTTCCATTCTGCGGTTCACGGCAAACATGGGGTAGAGCACCAGCTCCCCGCCGATATGGGAGGAGAACCAGTTGTTGGGGAAGAGAGAGTCGGGGGTCCAGGGCTCCGGAGTGTCCTGTATTACCGTCACATCCACGTCATTGGCTCTTAACAGCCGGACAAAGGCGTCGAACTCCAGCCGTGCCTGTTCGGATACGGAGTCGGAGCCGGTTGGCTGTTGGAAGTAGTTGTTCTGTGCTGTCTCCTCGTTGAAGGCAAAGCGGGCGGGACGTACCATCAGCAGTTTTGAGGTTGTTTGCATGTTATTTCAGCGATCAGCTTTTAGCTTTCAGCTTTTGTTGGTGAAAACGTTATTCCAGTGACCTGATTGAATTGCGGATAATCGCGATCGCCGCACGGAGCTCCGCTTCGGTGATTACCAGCGGCGGCGCAAAGCGGATGATGTGATTGTGCGTCGGCTTGGCCAGCAACCCGTTCTCCGCCATTGTGAGACATACATCCCACGCTTCTTTTCCGTTGTGCGGCTCAATGATCACTGCATTGAGCAGTCCCTTGCCCCGTATCTGACGGATAAAAGGGCTTTCGATCCGGGCGATCTCTTCGCGGAAGATTTTTCCCAGATATTCCGCCCGCTCAGCCAGCTTTTCCTCCTTTACCACCTTGAGGGCTGCCGTGGCTACCCTGCAGGCCAGCGGAAATCCGCCGAAGGTGGAGCCGTGCTCTCCCGGGCGGATGGTGAGCATCACCTCATCATCGGCCAGCACTGCCGAGACGGGCAGCACTCCTCCCGAGATGGCTTTGCCCAGGATCACGATATCGGGGCGCACTCCTTCATGGTCGCAACAGAGCATCTTCCCGGTGCGGGCGATGCCGGTCTGCACCTCGTCGGCAATAAAGAGTACGTTATGCTGTTTACAGAGATCGTAACAGGCTTTGAGGTATCCCTCATCCGGCACATTGACACCCGCTTCCCCCTGGATCGGTTCCACCAGGAAGGCGGCGATGATGTCACCCTTCGTTTCCAGCAGCGCCGCGAGCGCTGCCACATTGTTGTAGGGGATCACCTCAATGCCGGGAGTATAGGGACCGTAGTCGGTGCGCGCATCGGGGTCGGTGGAGAGGGAGACGATCGTGACGGTGCGACCGTGGAAATTACCTTCACAACCGATGATCAGGGCTTGGTTTTCCGGAATGCCCTTTTTCAGGTAGCCCCACTTGCGGGCCAGCTTGAGGGCAGTCTCCACCGCCTCGGCACCGGAGTTCATCGGGAGCACCTTGTCGTATCCGAAGAAATCGTGGATATATTGCTCATAGGGCCCCAGCGCATCGTTGTAGAAGGCGCGTGAGGTGAGGCAGAGCCGTTCAGCCTGTTCGGTGAGCGCCTCCACGATCTTCGGGTGACAGTGTCCCTGGTTGACGGCGGAGTAGGCCGAGAGAAAATCGAAGTACTTTTTGCCGTCTACATCCCATAGGTAACACCCTTTGCCGCGCGACAAGACTACCGGAAGGGAATGGTAATTGTGTGCTCCGTACTGCTCTTCCAGATCGATAAATGTTTTTGCTTTTGATGATAGTTTCATGGCTGTTGGGGGTTGAGGTCTGACATTTTATGTACGTAGATGTTTTACAAAAATAGAAATTTTAGGATAACGGTGAAACAATTCGTGACAAAATAATTTCCTGCCAGTTGGATTTATCCCTCATACGCTGCAACAGAGAATGCTTTTCACTCCTAAAAAAGCAAAAAAGATTGTGAGATAGAGGGGAAATCGATACATTTGCTCCATTTTCAGGTGGTAAATTCACAAAGGAACAGATGATGAGCAAGGCGCACTTTCTCTGGGTAGATGATGAGATCGATTTTATGAAACCTTCTACCTCATCAAGCCGGTGAACCCGAACCAGATCCTGATGGCTGTCAGGAAGATATTGGACCAGAAGGAGCTGATCTCCGAGAACGCTACGGTCAATTACCGCGATGCGTTCAGTCAGATACGCGATCAGATGGAGCGCTGTGGTTCAGCCGGCGACTGGATGGCCTTGTACAGGAAGCTGGTTTATTGGGAGCTGGAGCTCGATGAGACGGATCATCCGTTGAAAGAGCTGCTGGTTGCGCAGAAAAGAGAGGCCAACCATGCCTTCGGAAAGTTTATCCGGCGAAATTATGAGCGATGGATGATTGACCCTGCTGATCGTCCTCTGATCAGTCCCGCACTGTTTGAGCGGTTTCTTTTCCCGATGCTCAATAACGGGGAGAAGCTCTTTTTCATCCTGATCGATAACTTCCGGCTGGATCAGTGGCTGGCAGTGAAAGATGTCATCAGTGAATATTTTTCCTGTCACGAAGAGCTCTACTGCAGTATCCTGCCCACCGCCACCCCCTATGCACGGAATGCCACCTTCTAATTATAAATAACGGATGAAGATAGAGATCAACGATATCACACAGATCAGGGCAGCAGCCAAAACCTTCCTCAGGGAGATGGAAGGGCATAAGGTCTTCGCCTTTTACGGTGCAATGGGCGCCGGCAAGACCACCTTTATCAAAGCTCTCTGTGAAGAGCTGGGAGTGAAAGAGACGGTAGCCAGCCCCACCTTTGCCATTATCAACGAATACCGGGACAGGGAGGGGGCGTCGGTTTACCATTTCGATTTCTACCGCATCAATAAGCTGGAAGAGGCTTTCGATTTTGGGTACGAGGATTATTTCTACAGCGGGAGCCTCTGCTTGATCGAGTGGCCGGAGCTGGTAGAAGAGGTCCTGCCGGAGGAAACGATACGGATTGCTATCCGGGAGACGGATCATGGACACCGTATTGTGGAAAGCATCGGCTCAAAAAAGGTGGTAGGTTAAACGAATCGCGACAGAATGACTCTTACAGAACAGAGCTCCCAGGGAGGGAGAGAAACCATATCATTGCACAGCCAGGGTTCGGGTATGGAACGAGCAGCATCATCTCTTACAGCAAAGGAAATGTGTCTTGTGAGTTGCATCCGATCCATTTGATAATTAATAGATTGAATCGTATGAAGAAAACAATCATAGCGGCTCTTATTGCACTTTCAGCCTTGTCGGCCTCGGCACAGGTGAACACCGACCGTGTGATGATGATCGGCAAGAATGCCCTCTATTTTGAGGATTATGTGCTGGCCATTCAGTACTTTAACCAGGTGATCACCGCCAAGCCCTATCTCGCCGCGCCTTATTATTTCAGGGCGATGTCGAAGTTTATGCTGGATGATTTCAAGGGTGCGGAAGAGGATGCCTCGGAGTGTTTGCTACGCAACCCTTATTACACGGCTGCCTATCAGCTGCGGGGAGCGGCCCGCCAGAACCAGGAGAGGTATGAGCTGGCTGCCACCGATTACCAGCGGAGCCTTGAGTTCTTCCCGGAGGACAGGATCACGCTGGTGAACATGGGGATCGTGAATGTGGAGATGAAGCAGTATGAGGTGGCGGAGAAATTCTTCGAGGTGCTGCTGCGACGGTTTCCCGATTATACCCCCGGATACCTGACGCGTGCACAGCTGTTTCTCGAGCAGAACGATACGGCGCGTGCGCTGGTCGACCTGGATAAAGCCATCGAGATTGACCCTTACACCTCCCAGTCATTCTCGGCGAGAGGGCTGCTCTATTTCCAGCAGAGAGAATACAACAAGGCGCTGGCCGACCTGGATGAAGCGATCCGCTTGGATCCCTACTTCACCGGCAACTATATCAACAGGGGGCTGGTGAAGTATCATCTGAACGACCTGCGCGGGGCGATGGCCGACTATGACCGGGTGATCGAGACGGACGAGAACAACCTGATCGCTCGTTTTAACCGCGGCTTGCTGCGCGCACAGGTGGCGGACAACAACCGGGCCATCCGCGATTTTGACAAGGTGCTGGAGCTGGATCCGGACAACACCATTGCTTATCTCAACCGGGCCGTGTTGAAGAGTGAGACAGGCGATAAGGGAGGTGCGCTCAGCGATCTGGATGTGGTGCTGGAAGCGCATCCCGATTTCTTCACCGGTTACTATATGCGGTCACAACTGAAACGGGAGCTGAGTGACCTGCGCGGGTCGGAGAACGACTATCTCCTGGCGCGCGCGGAGGAGGCAAAAGCCCGCAGGATGGCCACCACTGAGCCCAAGCCGGTCAGTCAGTCGGCCGACAAGGAGGGGGCGAAGAGCACCCGTGATGAGGCCGACACGAATATCGAGAAATTCAACCTGCTGGTGGTGGCACATGAGGACAACTCTCGGAAATCCAAATATCAGCGGCAGAGCAGGGGCAAGGTACAGAATATCCACGCACCGGTGGAGCCGGAGCCTCTCTTTGTGCTGACTTACTATGAGCGGTCGGTGGAAGTACACCGTCCGGTTTACTATTCTGCGACCATGGATCAGGCAAACAGTCAGCTCGGACTCAACTGGGTCCTGAAGGTGACCAATATTGAAGCGCCACTGAATGAGCTGCAGGTTCAGACCCATTTCCGGTCAATAGATCACTACTCGAAAAGGCTGGAGGAGGATCCCCGGAACGATGCCCTCTTTTTCGGCAGGGGGATGGATTTCATGCTGGTGCAGGATTACGAGAATGCACTGAAAGATATGAACCGGGTCCTGACCATCAATCCCGATATGCCGCTGGCACATTTTGTCAGGGCGGTGATCCGTACCAAGCAGCTGGAGTATGACCGGCTGCAGGATGAACCGATGATGGTGGATCACGGCAACGGTGTTGAGCTCCCCGGGAAGGGTGAACTGCCGGGTAAGATCCGCCTTCCGGAGATCTCCACCAAGTCGATCGACTATGAGGAGATCCTAAAGGAGTATGAAACGATCATCCGGCTCAATCCCGATTTCATCTTCGCATGGTACAACCGTGCTGAGATCTTCACCTTGGAGAAGGACTACCGTGCGGCGATCGCCGATTACACCAAAGCCATCGAATTGGAACCGCAGTTTGCCGAAGCCTATTTCAACAGGGGGATATCGCGTCTCTCCATTGGTGAGACCGCTGCCGGACTGGACGATTTGCGCAAGGCGGGTGAGCTGGGGATCATCCAGTCATACAGCATCATCAAGCGGATGCAATGAGCACTCGTCCAGCCTGAGTGAAACAACGGACCCCGGGGCCCGTCTCTTTAGTCCCTCGGGATATTGTATCGCAATCCGGCAAGGATCTTCCTCCCGTGCACAGGCCCCCACACCATGGTGGCGTCGAAGTTGTCGCTGCGGGGATTGGCGGCGTCGATGATCGGGTGCTCCTGACGGAAGTTGAACAAGTTCTCCGCACCCAGGTAAACCGAGAAGTTGCGGAAAAAACGGGTGATCTGTCTGTTGACCACCGTGAGGGTGATCTCCCGCTCCCCGATGGGGATGTAGAAGGTGGCGTTCACACCGGCATTCCAAGCTTCTTTCTGGTCGAGGTTTTCTGCGATCTCCATGCGTCGGGAGCTGGCCAGCAGATAGTTGTTCTCTGCCAGCACGTTTGCTGTGCGAAACCCTTTTCCTACGGATCCGCGCAGATGCACCCATTGGGCAGGATTGTACTTGAGGTGCAGCCGCGGAGTGACGAAAAAACCATACCGGCTGCTGTAGTCTGCACGGTGGATCTCTCCCCTGGTCACCTGTTGCGTCTGCAACACTGAACTGCGCCGGGTGACGGTGCCGGGCGCGCGCCGGCTGATCACCAGCTTGTCAAGCAGCTGTGTATGCTCCTCCAGGATGATTGTCAGCTGCTCATCTGTGTCATGGATGTGGAGACTTTGTGGAATGTATCCGGTATAGGTGATGATCAGATGTTCATGCTGAGCGGTCAGCTCGATCTCAAAGAATCCTTCCGTATTGGAGGTGGTTCCTTCGCCTGACTGCTTATCCTGAACGCGCGAAAGCGTTTTTTGCAAAAAACTCTCGAAATAGCACTTTCATATATCACAAAATCACTACATTTGCAGTCCACAACAGAAAATTGATCTATTAAGAATCGTATTGCATGATACAAATTACATTTCCCGACGGATCGGTCAGGGAATATGAAAAAGGAGTTACAGGGCTTCAGATTGCGCAGAGCATCAGTCAGCGCCTGGCACAGGAGGTGCTGGCGGTAAGTGTAAACGGCGAGACATGGGATTTGACCCGTCCCATTGAGCAGGATGCCGCGGTCAACCTGCTGAAGTGGGAGGACGAAGAGGGCAAGCATGCCTACTGGCACTCCTCGGCACACCTGATGGCTGAAGCACTGCAGGAGCTCTATCCCGGCATCAGCTTCGGAATCGGCCCCGCCATTGAAAATGGTTTCTACTATGACGTGGATCCGGGAGAAGGGGTCATGATCAAAGAAACTGATTTTCCTGCCATCGAGAAGAAGATGATGGAGCTAATCGCTGCAAAAGAGGAGATCGTGCGTCAAACCATCTCCAAGCAGGACGCCATCGAGATGTTTTCCGGCAGGAATGAACCCTATAAGGTGGAGCTGATCAATGAACTGGAAGACGGCACCATCACTACCTACACCCAGGGTCGTTTCACCGACCTCTGCCGTGGACCGCACCTTCCCAATACCTCCTATATCAGGGCGGTGAAGGTTTTGTCGGCTGCCGGGGCTTACTGGCGGGGTGATGAAAAGCGTCCGCAGCTGACCCGTCTTTATGGCATCACCTTCCCGAAGAAGAAGATGCTCGATGAGTATCTGCTGATGCTCGAAGAGGCGAAAAAACGCGACCACCGCAAGATCGGCAAGGAGCTGCAGCTGTTCGCCTTCTCCCAGACCGTGGGCGCGGGGCTGCCGCTGTGGCTGCCAAAAGGTACGCAGCTGCGGTTGTGTCTCGAGGATTTTCTGAAGAAGATACAGCGCGAGTTCGACTATGAGCAGGTGATCACCCCCCATATCGGGAACAAGCAGTTATATGTCACCTCCGGACATTATGCCAAGTACGGTAAGGACTCGTTCCAGCCGATCCACACCCCGGAGGAGGGAGAAGAGTTCCTGCTGAAGCCGATGAACTGTCCCCACCACTGCGAGATATACAAAACGTCCCCCCGTTCTTACAAGGATCTGCCGTTGCGCCTGGCAGAGTTCGGAACCGTGTACCGGTACGAGCAGAGCGGTGAGCTGCATGGGCTGACCCGTGTGAGGGGCTTCACTCAGGATGATGCCCACATCTTCTGTACACCTGATCAGGTGAAGGATGAGTTCCTGAAGGTGGTGGACATCATCTTTATCATCTTCAAGGCGCTCGACTTTGAGAACTTCGAAGCGCAGATCTCGCTGCGTGATCCGGAGAACAGAGAGAAGTATATCGGGTCGGACGACAACTGGGAAAAGGCGGAGCGTGCCATTGTGGAGGCTTGCCGCGAGAAAGGACTCAAGGCAAAGGTGGAGTTGGGCGAAGCTGCCTTCTACGGGCCCAAGCTTGATTTCATGGTGAAGGATGCGCTGGGACGCCGCTGGCAGCTGGGCACCATTCAGGTGGACTACAACCTGCCGGAGCGTTTCGAACTGGAGTATACCGGTGCCGACAACCAGAAGCACCGGCCCGTGATGATTCATCGTGCTCCCTTCGGCTCCATGGAACGCTTTGTGGCGGTGCTCATTGAGCACACTGCCGGCAAGTTCCCTCTGTGGCTGGCTCCCACACAGGCTGTCGTCCTGCCGGTGAGCGAGAAGTTTAACGACTATGCCTACCGCGTGGTGAAAAAACTGAAGCAGTTCGATATTCGGGCCGAGGTGGATGACCGTAACGAGAAGGTAGGCCGTAAGATTCGTGACAACGAGCTCAAACGAACGCCTTACCTGTTGGTCGTAGGAGAGAAAGAGGCAGAAAATGAAGAGGTTTCCGTAAGAAAACAGGGAGGAATTGATCAGGGTTCCGTAAAATTACGTACATTTGCCGAAGAGATCGCTCGGGAAGTGAAAGCGATGATGAATCCCGGCGTGAAAAATATCTGATCGTTTGTTATATATCAACATAAATTAAAAGAATCAATCACAGAGAAAACTTTAACATCACTGAATGAGAAAAGACTCCAAAGACCAGCACCGGATCAATGAACGGATCCGGGTACCGGAAGTCCGGTTAGTAGGCGATAACGTGGAAGAGGGAATCTATTCCACCCGTGAAGCAATGAAGATTGCCGAACAACAGGAACTGGACCTTGTTGAGATTGCCCCTACGGCCAAACCTCCCGTATGCAGGATCATCGATTACAAGAAGTTTGTCTATCAGCAGAAGAAAAAACTGAAAGAACAGAAAGCCAAAGCCGTGAAGGTGACCGTCAAGGAGATCCGTTTCGGACCCCAGACCGATGATCACGATTACAATTTCAAGCTGAAACATGCAATAAATTTCCTGGGCGAAGGCTCCAAAGTGAAAGCCTATGTGTTCTTCAGGGGACGCTCCATCCTGTTCAAGGAGCATGGAGAGGTGTTGCTGCTCCGTTTTGCCAATGATCTGGAAGAGTATGCCAAGGTGGAGCATATGCCCATCATGGAGGGGAAACGCATGTCGATCATGCTCTCGCCCAAAAAGAGTGCTCCTGCTGTAAAAAAGGATAACAAGGAGAAGAAGGAGGACAAGAAAGACTGAAAGATTGAGCTGAACTCTTTTTCAGGAAGAATCGAGCCGGCTATTGTAAATAGCTGGCTTTTCTGATGAAATATCTGCAGATGTTTGGTTAATTGAAATAGAATCATTACTTTTGCAAACTTTTTCGCTTGACCGCGGAAGAAAAAGAATTATAACAATCATAAATTCGAGGACAGCAAAATGCCAAAAATGAAGACTAATTCCGGTGCCAAAAAGAGGTTTACCCTTACCGGAACAGGAAAAATCAAGCGGAAACATGCGTACAAAAGTCACATTTTGACGAAGAAGACCAAAAAGCAGAAGAGAAACCTGACGCAGACAGGCCTTGTTTACAAAACTGACCTGAACAGTATCAAGACGCTGCTTGCGTTGAAATAACTTACGCAAGGAGTTTCCGGTAAAAGATTTCGTAACAGGATGTATGCACCGAAGAGCTCTGCCCGACAGAGACGCTATCATTCACAACAAGTAACATTATGCCAAGATCAGTCAATCATGTTGCATCACGCAACCGCAGAAAAAAAGTTCTGAAACTTACAAGAGGCTACATCGGTGCCCGCAAGAACGTATGGACCGTAGCCAAGAACACGTGGGAGAAGGGTCTGACCTATGCCTATCGTGACCGCAAAAACAAAAAACGCAACTTCCGCGCATTGTGGATCCAGCGTATCAATGCAGCCGCCCGTGATAACGGAATGTCCTACTCCCGTCTGATGGGTGCGTTGCACAAGCATGAGATCGAGATCAACCGAAAGGTGCTTGCCGACCTGGCAATGAACCATCCCGAAGCTTTTAAGGCGATCGTGGACAAGGTGAAGTAATCATCACCGGTTGACAAAGGATAGAAAGGGAAAGGCTCTCAAGGTTTTTTCCTTTTTTTATTTTTATCTTTGCGGCGAGAGATGAACAGAGTGCATAAGATCATAAAAACAATCGCATGAAAACCTATCCGGTGGAAGAATGGGAGCGTATTGAAAAGGTGATTCGCTCCTGCACCTTGTGTTACGTAGGGATGGCTGACGGTGAGGGGAACCCTTACGTGCTGCCGATGAACTTTGGATATGAGGAGGGGGTGATCTGGCTCCATTCGGCTCAGGAGGGCCATTCCATCACCATCCTGGAGCAGCATCCCAAGGTATGCATCACCTTTTGTACCGACCCGAAACTGGTGTGGCAGCATGAGGAGGTAGCTTGCAGCTACCGGATGCAGGCAACCAGCGTGATCTGTCGCGGCCGGGTAATCTTCGTGGAGGAGGAGGAAGTGAAAAAAATGGCACTCCATAGCATCATGCGCCAATACTCCGGCAGGACATTCAGCTATTCCGCTCCCTCGGTGAGAAACGTAAAGATCTGGAAGGTAGTGGTGGAGGATTTTTCGGCAAGGGCGTTCGGCGTACCCAGTCCAAATGCACTCAGGTATAAAGACCGGCAGCAATTCTGAAGGGCGGTGTATGACAGCCTTGGCGGAACATTTTTCGGTCTCCGCTGTTCATATAGATATTTGAAGCATCACACAATTATTGAAGCAGATGAAGAAATTTGGAACCTTTTTACCGGCACTCTTTCTCCTGATGCATCTCTCAGCAGCGGTGCCGCAGGGTAAAGAAACCGCAAAACCGATCGAGCTGACCAAAGCGGCCTTCCTGGAGAAGGTGTTTAACTTCGAGGAAAACCCGCAGGAGTGGAAATACAACGGCGACAAGCCGGCCATTGTCGATTTTTATGCCACCTGGTGCGGTCCCTGCCGCATCACCTCCCCCATCCTGAAGGAGCTGGCAGCCGAGTACGGGGATGAAATCTATATCTATAAGATCGATGTGGACAAGGAGCCCGAGTTGGCAGCGATGTTTGGCGCGCAGAGCATTCCCCTGTTCCTCTTTATTCCCATGAATGAGAAACCGCAGGTGGCAAGGGGCGCACTGCCAAAGAAAGCTTTCCGGGAGGCGATCGATACGTTCCTGCTGAAGAAAGAGGAGAAAACAGCACTTTCAACCTTGTAGCCGATGATAACCAGCCTG
>Ga0265294_10005822_pt1 | contig 14967 bp, 10 predicted proteins | sample MunlanPumphouse3_FD_192504 | JGI IMG/M metagenome (GOLD analysis project Ga0265294, IMG submission 192504) | Groundwater microbial communities from a municipal landfill in Southern Ontario, Canada - Pumphouse #3 | ecosystem: Environmental > Aquatic > Deep subsurface > Groundwater | place... | reverse complement strand
AGCTCGAAGCTTCAGGGTGGGACGGCTTCCCCTCGGGGTAACCCCATTCTACCTGCCAGGACATCCGCTCCATCACGCCCCCCGGACAGGTTCAAACACAAACATACAAGGGTGGGCAGCGCCCACCGGACAATGCTCTTCCTTGCTCTGCGTTCTTGGCGGCCTTTGCGTCTTTGCGTTGTAACTTTTCAGCTCAACGGCAAGGTTTCCAGGTCGAAGCCGTCGGGGCGGAAGGAGAGCAGGCTGCCCTGCGTGTACCAATCGCCCAGCACAATGCGACGCACCGGTTGGCCGTCCAGGTCAAACTCGTGGACGGCCGGGCGGTGGGTGTGGCCGTGGATCAGCAGGCGGACCTGGTGCTCGCGCAGGGTCCGGTCCACCGCCTCCTGGTTCACGTCCATGATCTCGGCGGATTTGGCCTGTACCTCTTCCCGGCTGGTATTCCGCAGTTGCCGTCCCAGGCGCACGCGCTCCTCGAACGGCAGCGCCAGTATCTGCTGCTGCCAGCGCGGGTCGCGTACCTGCGCGCGCAGCGCTTGGTAGGCCACGTCGTCGGTGCACAGCACATCACCGTGCATGATCAGGGTGCGTTCGCCGTACAGGTCGATGACCGCGCTGTCCGGCAGCACCGTGCAGCCGGTCCGCGCCGCGAACTCCGGGCCGATCAGAAAATCGCGGTTGCCGTGCATCACGAACACCGGTGTGCCGCCCGCAGTGACGGCCCGCAGGGCGTCCATGACGGCGGCGCTGCCCGGGGACGGATCATCGTCCCCGAGCCACATCTCGAACAGGTCGCCCAGGACGTACAGCGCATCGGCGTTCGCTGCCCGGGTTTTCAGCAACTGGAAAAACAGCTCCGTGATGGCGGGTCGCGCCGGGTCCAGGTGCAGATCGGAAATGAACAGGGTCTCTTTCACTGGCCGCTTTCCACCACGGTGACTTTCTCGATGATGACATCCTCCACCGGGACGTTCTGATGGCCAGCCCGGGTCGTGGTGGGGACCTTGACGATCTTGTCGGCCACGTCCATGCCCTCCACGACTCTGCCGAATACGGCATAGCCCCAGCCCTGCGGGGTGGGGGAGGTGAAGTTCAGGAAATCGTTGTCCACCACATTGATGAAGAACTGGGATGAGGCCGAGTGGGGGTTCGGGGTGCGGGCCATGGCGATGGTGCCGCGGGCGTTGCTCAGGCCGTTGTCGGCCTCGTTCTTGATGGGCGCGCGGGTGGGCTTCTGGCGCATGCCGGGCTCGAAGCCGCCGCCCTGGATCATGAAGCCGGGAATGACGCGGTGGAAGATCGTGCCGTCATAAAAGCCTTCTTTGGCGTACTGCACGAAATTCGCCACGGTCTCCGGGGCCTTCTGCTGGTCCAGTTCGAGAACGATGGTTCCCTGGTTGGTTTGCATGTTGACTTTCACGGTGGCTCCTTTTGTTGCTTGCCCGGCAGGTTGCGCCATGGCGTTGAGGGAAACGGCTAGGCTCAGGAGAAGGCTGGACAGCAGTCTCTTCATAACGGTCTACTTTTTGTGCTTGGTTTTTCCGGGGTGCAGGATGGGTGAATGATAAAAGTTTTGGGCACGGACAGAAAGTTGGAATTCCGTTCTGTGCGCGCATGGGGGTATCGGCAGGGCACACATTGTGCGGGCTCGCCGCTTTTTCCAATAACGGAATTTTTCCGCTAACATGGCGCCCCTATGACGACTATAGCCTACAAGACCCGGTTTGCCCCCAGCCCCACGGGCTATGTGCATCTGGGCAATGTGCGCACGGCGCTGTTCAGCGCCCTGCTGGCACGACACCACAATGGAGTCTTTCTGCTGCGCATCGAGGACACCGACCTGGAGCGCAGCACGCCGGAATACACGCGGGCGCTGCAGGAGGATCTGCGCTGGCTGGGCCTGGATTGGCAGGAAGGTCCTGAGGTGGGCGGGGCCCATGCTCCCTACGCCCAATCGGAGCGCGGGGCGATTTACCAGGGCTATTTTGAAGCGCTGGAGCGAGCAGGGCTTGCCTATCCGTGCTTCTGCAGTGAACGGGAACTGGAACTGGCGCGCAAAGTCCAGCGGGCCGCCGGTCAACCGCCGCGTTATCCAGGTACTTGTGCGCGGCTGACGCCCGAGCAGGTGCAGGCGAAGCGGGATCAGGGGCTGCGGTCCACGCTGCGTTTCCGCGTGCCCCGCGGCCGCCGGGTGGAGTTCGACGACCTGGTGCGCGGCCGGCAGAGCTTTGCGACCGATGACATCGGCGATTTCATCATCCGGCGTGGCGACGGCACCCCGGCATTCTTCTTCTGCAACGCCGTGGACGATGCCCTGATGGGCGTGACCCACGTGCTGCGCGGCGAGGATCATTTGACGAATACGCCGCGTCAGATGCTTTTGCTGGAGGCGTTGGGGTTGCGTGTTCCCGCCTATGGTCACATCGCCATGATCGTCGGGCCGGATGGCAGCCCGCTCTCCAAGCGCCACGGCAGCCGCAGCGTGCGGGAGCTGCGCGCGGCGGGCTACCTGCCGGGCGCGGTGATCAATTACCTGGCGCGGCTCGGCCACTACTATGAACGGGATATCTACATGGATCTGGACACGCTGGCCGCCCATTTCGATATCGCCCGTCTCGGACGCGCCCCGGCCCGGTATGACGAGAGCCAGTTGTTACGTTGGCAGCGTGAGGCGGTGGCGCATGCACACGCCGATGGCTTGTGGCTCTGGATGGGCGCCGAGGTGCATGCGCTGGTTGGGCAGGACGCCGTCGGCGAATTCGTCGAGCTGGTGCGGGAGAACATCACATTCCCAGCCGACGCCCTGCATTGGGCGCGCGTCATGTTCACCGACCAACTGGAATTGACCCCAGAGGCGGAAGCGATAGTGCTTCGGGCGGGACAGGCGTTCTTCAGGCATGCGCTGGATACCTGGGATGTCCATGCGGGCGATTTCAAGGACTGGACCACAGCCCTCAAGGACGTGGCGGGCGTCAAGGGCAAGGCGTTGTTCGAGCCGCTGCGCGTGGCGCTCACCGGGCAGGTCCAGGGCCCGGAGCTGCGCCGGGTGGTGGAACTCATGCCGGCGGCACGGGTGCAGAAGCGTCTGGAGACCTGTCTGACTCTGTGTGCAGGGCACGCATCGCTCACCTGACCTCATGCGCTCGATCAGTCGATCCGTCTAACCGCAGGAAACCGTACCATGCTGCAGATTTACAACAGCCTGACCAAACGCAAAGAACCCTTCACGCCCATCGAGCCGGGCAAGGTGCGCATGTACGTCTGTGGCATGACGGTCTACGACTACTGCCACATCGGCCATGCCCGGGTGTGGGTGGTGTTCGACACGGTGGTGCGCTATCTGCGGGCGAGCGGCTATGAGGTCCGCTACGTGCGCAACATCACCGACATCGACGACAAGATCATCCGCCGCGCCGCAGGGCGGGGCGAGCCGTTTCACGAGCTCACCGCCCGCTTCATCCAGGCCATGCACGAGGACGAGGCGGCGCTGAACGTGCTGCCGCCCGACGAGGAGCCGCGCGCCACCCAGTCCATCGAGGATATCGTCGAGATGATCCGGACGCTGCTGGAGAAGGGATACGCCTACCAGGCCGCCAACGGCGACGTGTATTACGACGTGAGCCGCTTCGGCTCATATGGGGCGTTGTCTGGCAAGCGCCCCGAGGATCTGCGGGCGGGCGCCCGTGTGGATGTGGACGAGGCGAAGGACGATCCGCTGGATTTCGTGCTGTGGAAGGCGGCCAAGCCCGGCGAGCCGAGTTGGGAGTCGCCCTGGGGGCCGGGACGCCCCGGCTGGCATATCGAGTGCTCCGCCATGTCCAAGCGCTGCCTGGGCGACCACTTCGACATTCACGGCGGGGGTATGGACTTGCAGTTTCCGCACCACGAGAACGAGATCGCCCAGTCCGAGGCGGCCACCGGCCACAAGTTCGTGAACGTCTGGATGCACAACGGGTTCGTGCAGGTGGATGAGGAGAAGATGTCCAAGTCTCTGGGCAACTTCTTTACCGTGCGCGAGGTGCTGGAGAAATACCGGGCGGAGGAGATTCGTTACTTTATTCTCTCCAGCCACTACCGCAGCCCGCTCAACTACACCGCGGACAACCTGGACAAGGCGCGCGGGGCGCTGAACCGGCTCTACACGGCATTGCGCGGTCTGCCGGCGGCGGAGCCTGGGGCGGGGGAGGCTTACGAGCAGCGCTTCCGCGAGGCCATGGACGACGATTTCAACACCCCGGAGGCCTTGGCCGTCCTGTTCGAACTGGCACGCGAGATCAACCGGCTGCGCGACGAAGACCCGGTGCAGGCCGGGCAGCTCGGTGCGCTCCTGCGCCAGCTCGGCGGTATCCTGGGGATTCTGGAGCAGGATCCGGACGAGTACCTGAAGCAGGCGGCGGGCGCGGCCGCAGGGCTGAGTACGGAAGAGATCGACCGACTGATAGCGGAGCGCCTCGCCGCTCGCAAGCAAAAGAACTGGGCGGAGGCGGACCGCATTCGCGGCTATCTCAAAGAACACGGGATCGTGCTCGAGGATACGCCCGGCGGCACCACCTGGCGCCGCGAATGAGCTGCGGCCCCGTCTCGTCCGGGGCCAGGAGATTATTGGGTGTGCTGGTCGGCGGCGTGCAGGGTGGTGAGAAGCAGCATGGCGATGGTCATGGGACCGACCCCGCCCGGGACCGGCGTGATCCAGCCGGCGCGTTCCTTGGCGGTTTCGAATTCCACGTCCCCCACCAGTTTCCCGTCCGGGAGGCGATTCATGCCCACGTCGATGACCGTGGCGCCGGGCCGGATCCATTCGCCCTTGACGAGCCCCGGCTTGCCGGCGGCGACCACCAGGATTTCAGCGCGTTCCACATGAGCGCGCAGATCCTTGGTGAAGCGGTGGCAGGTGGTGACGGTGCAGCCCGCCAGCAGCAGCTCCAGGGTCATGGGACGGCCCACGATGTTTGAGGCTCCTACCACCACGGCCTCGCGCCCGTAAAAGGTCTCCCCGGTGCTTTCGAGCAGTTTCATCACGCCATGGGGCGTACAGGGCCGCAGCGTCGGCATGCGTACCGCGAGGCGGCCGATGTTGTAGGGGTGGAAGCCGTCCACGTCCTTGTCTGGATGGATGCGCTCGATGACGGTCTCGGGATCGATGTGCGCCGGGAGAGGCAGTTGCACCAGGATGCCGTCGATTTCCGGGTCGGCGTTGAGGTTGTCGATCAGCGCCAGCAGTTGCTCCTGAGGGGTATCCTCGGGCAGGTCGTACGCCTTGGACACGAACCCCACCTCCGCACAGGCCCGACGCTTGTTGCGCACATACACCTGCGATGCCGGATTGTCGCCCACCAATACCACCACAAGCCCCGGCGGCCGCGATCCGGCAGCGAGTCTTTGAGCGACCGCCTGTTTGATTTCCTGTCGAATTTGTGCGGCGATAGTCTTGCCGTCGATAAGCCGTGCCGTCATGGGAGCCGTAAGGAAGGTTGTTCAGGAAGCGGCAAATCTTCTCATGGGCGCCATGGCCGGGGCAAGTTCGCCGTGCAACAGACCGGACCGGGAAGAGCCCAGGCGATGGAATGGAATTGCAATGGTATACTTGGCTCCGCAGCTTGATTTCGCGCCTGAATAGGAGGCGCCGGATTGACGGCACAGGTCGGAGCGCGTATTATCGCGTCCCTTAATTTGTCGCGGTGTCAAACACGTAGTATGGCACGGCCGGCGAAAGCTCTCCGGGGTATAGCGCAGCCTGGTAGCGCGCCTGCTTTGGGAGCAGGATGTCGGGGGTTCAAATCCCTCTACCCCGACCAATATCTGCTGCGCGGGGTAACGCTTCGGGCGCCCGTAGCTCACTCGGATAGAGCATCGGCCTTCTAAGCCGAGGGTAGCAGGTTCGAATCCTGCCGGGCGCGCCAATGTTTCAAGCGCACTTGGCGGCGGGTTCGGCAAGTGCCGCAGGGTCGTCATGATTGGTGACGCGTGCTGCATGGTTTCGATGGTGAGCGTAGCTCAGATGGTAGAGCCCCGGATTGTGGTTCCGGTTGTCGTGGGTTCGAGTCCCATCGCTCACCCCAGATCAGAACGCCGATTCAGGGATGTTGAATCGAGTTGGCGGAATGTGTTTCACTATATGAGTTCTACGGGCCGTTAGCTCAATCGGTAGAGCAGCGGACTCTTAATCCGTTGGTTGTAGGTTCGATTCCTACACGGCCCACCAATCCCTCTCAGTCCCGTCTCCGGACAGCCGGTTTCCCCCAGGTTTTCAAACCCCTTTCAGGGCTACGCGGCGCGCGTGCTAGCCTGTATAATGCCGCCCTTCGGGCAGTATTTCCCTGTGCTCGGGATTTTCAGGCGCGAAAGTGGCGGAATTGGTAGACGCGCTGGATTTAGGTTCCAGTGGGGTAACCCGTGAGAGTTCGAGTCTCTCCTTTCGCACCATGCTTGGGTGTTTGAGTTGGAGCCCTTCTTCGGACTGTCTATCCAGCCCAGTAGGGGTGGCAGGGGCTCGAATGTGGGCTAATGATCTGATGGATTGAGTAAAACCGGCATGCCGCTCATGCCGAAGAGGTGTCTAGATGCAAGTTTCTGTTGAGGCGACCGGTGGGTTGGAGCGTCGGATAACGGTTCAGGTTCCTGCGGAGCGCATTGAAAAAGAAATAGACGACAGGCTGAAGTCCCTGACCCGCACCGCGCGCGTGGCAGGCTTCCGGCCAGGCAAGGTTCCGTTCAAGGTGATCGAGCGCAAGTACGGCGCTCAGGTGCGGCAGGAAGTGCTGGGCGAAGTGGTCCAGTCCAGCTTCTATGAGGCGGTCGCTCAGGAGAAGCTGCGTCCGGCGGGTGGTCCGAAGATCGAAGCCGGCAAGGTCGAGCCTGGCCAGAATCTCGAATATTCTGCTACTTTCGAAGTGTACCCCGAGATTCACTTGGCGAGTCTGGAGGGGGTGAGCATCGAGCGGCCGGTCGCCGAGGTCACCGACGAAGATGTCGAACGGGTGATCAATACGCTACGAAAACAACGTGTTACCTGGAATGAGGTGGATCGTCCCGGGCAGAACGAAGACCGGCTGGTCATTGACTTCGAGGGACTGATCGAAGGCGCTCCGTTTCCCGGCAATACCGGCAAGCAGGTGGCACTGGTGCTGGGATCCGGTTCGTTCATTCCGGGTTTCGAGGAGCAGCTGATCGGGGCCAGGGCGGGCGAGCAGCGCACATTCGACGTGCAGTTCCCCGATGACTACCCCGCCAAGGAAGTGGCAGGCAAGCAGGTACGGTTCCAGGTCAATGTGAGTTCCGTGTCTGAACCACAACTGCCGGAAGTGGACGAGTCTTTCGCAAAGAGTTTCGGCATCAGCGACGGCAGCGTTCAGAGCCTGCGCGATGAGGTTCGGCAAAACATGCGGCGCGAGCTGGACCAGACGATCAGGAACAAGGTCAAGCAACAGGTGATGGACGCCCTGCTGGAGAAAAACAAGATCGATCTGCCCAGCGCATTGGTTGAGCAGGAGATCGACCAGCTTATCGCTCAGGCTCAGGAGCAGTTCCGCGACCCGGCCAGACGGCAGAACCTGTCGCTGCCGCGCTCGCTGTTCGAGGAGCAGGCCCGGCGTCGGGTGGCCCTCGGCCTGATCATCGGAGAAGTGATCAAGGCCAACGAAATCAAGCTCGACCAGGCCAGGGTCCGCCAGATGGTCGAAGGCTTGGCGTCGACCTACGAGCACCCGGAAGAAGTGGTGAACTGGTATTACTCCAATAGAAACCTGCTGTCGGGTATTGAGGCATTGGTGTTGGAGGAGCAGGTGGTGGATCTGCTTCTCCAGCAGATGAATGTGACCGATACGCCTACCGAGTTCGATTCCCTGATGAACCCAGGCAGGAATCCGCAAGCGTAAAGGAAGGATGACGATGGCCGATAAGTTTGGTAGCGGTGGAGCTATGGCAGCCCAGGCATTGAACCTCGTTCCAATCGTGGTCGAGCAGACGGCGCGCGGTGAGCGTTCCTATGACATTTATTCTCGGCTGCTGAAAGAGCGGGTTATCTTCGTTGTCGGCCCGGTGGAGGATTACATGGCCAACCTGGTGGTGGCCCAGTTGCTGTTCCTCGAGTCCGAGAACCCGGACAAGGATGTGCATCTTTATATTAATTCGCCGGGCGGCTCCGTAAGCGCGGGGCTCGCCATTTACGACACCATGCAGTTCATCAAGCCGGACGTGAGCACCATGTGCGTGGGACAGGCGGCGAGCATGGGGGCGCTGTTGCTGGCGGGCGGGGCCCCTGGCAAGCGCTTCTGTCTGCCGCACTCCCGCATCATGATTCACCAGCCGCTCGGCGGGTTCCAGGGACAGGCCACCGATATCGATATCCACGCCCGGGAGATCCTGTTGATCCGCGAGCGTCTCAACCGGATTCTCGCCAAGCACACGGGCCAGCCCGTGGAAAAGATTCAGCTCGATACGGAGCGCGACAATTTCATGGGGGGCGAGGAGGCGGTCGCCTATGGGTTGGTCGATGCGGTGCTCAGCCAGCGCCAGGTGATGGCGACACCTTGACGCGCGGATCGCGTGGAACGGACACTTGAATTGAGGCGATACCCAGCGTAGTAATCTACAGCATGCATATATACTTGGGAGTACACGAATGTCCCATCGATTTCCGGGCATTTGCTCCTGAATGATTCGCAGAACCGTGATCGAGTTGATGGAAGCGACAGGGAACTGGCGTGTCTTATTGGGCTGGAAATGCCGGCCGAAAATAGTAGTAGTTTAGTCAGGGGTTGCATTTCTCAAGGATTCAATGCAAGGTGGGCTGGCGATCGGCCAACGTGAGGTCTGGTTATGAGCAACGATAAGCACGGCAAGGGTGATGACGGCAAATTGCTGTACTGCTCTTTCTGTGGAAAGAGTCAGCACGAGGTACGCAAGCTGATCGCTGGCCCGTCAGTTTTTGTCTGTGACGAATGCGTCGAGCTCTGCAACGACATCATCCGCGAGGAGATGCAGGAAAAGTCGGCCACCAGTGGCAGCCGGCTTCCCAAGCCTCACGAGATCAAGAAAGTTCTTGACGAATATGTCATCGGTCAGGAACGGGCCAAGAAAATACTGTCGGTAGCGGTTTACAACCACTACAAGCGCCTCGACGCGCGACATCGCAAGGACGACGTCGAAATCTCGAAGAGCAACATCCTGTTGATCGGTCCCACCGGGTCGGGCAAGACCCTGCTGGCGGAAACACTGGCCAAGCTGCTCAACGTCCCCTTCACCATCGCCGATGCCACCACCCTGACGGAGGCCGGCTACGTGGGCGAGGATGTGGAGAACATCATCCAGAAGCTGCTGCAGAAGTGCGATTACGATGTCGAAAAGGCTCAGACCGGGATCGTCTACATCGATGAGATCGACAAGATCTCGCGCAAATCCGAGAATCCCTCCATTACCCGCGATGTATCCGGGGAAGGGGTGCAGCAGGCGTTGCTCAAGCTTATCGAGGGCACGGTCGCTTCGGTGCCGCCCCAGGGTGGCCGCAAGCATCCACAGCAGGAATTCCTGCAGGTCGATACGGCCAATGTCCTGTTTATCTGTGGCGGCGCCTTTGCCGGTCTTGAAAAGGTCATTCGCGGGCGCTCGGAGAAAGGCGGTATCGGTTTTTCCGCTGAGGTCAAGGGCAAGGACGAGCGCAAGAGCGTCGGCGAAATCCTCTGCGATGTGGAGCCGGAGGATCTCATCAAGTATGGGCTGATACCCGAATTCGTCGGCCGGCTGCCAGTGGTGGCGACGCTTGAAGAGCTGGACGAAGAGGCTCTGATGCGGATCCTGGTGGAGCCCAAGAACGCCATCACCCGACAGTTCCAGAAGTTGTTCGAAATGGAGGGCTGCTCGCTGGTCTTCCGTGAAGACGCGTTGCGGGCGGTGGCACGCAAGGCGATGGAACGCAAGACGGGCGCCCGTGGACTGCGCACGATCCTTGAGCATGTATTGCTGGATATCATGTACGACCTGCCTTCCATGGAGAATGTCGCCGAGGTCGTGATTGACGAAGGCGTAATTACCGGAGATTCAAGACCTTACTTGGTCTTCGAGGGGGCGGAGCAGCAGCGTGCTGCCTCGGACTGACCCAAAAGTCCGTGAAATTTTCTGAAAAGCTGGACTCGGGCCGGAGATGTAAGAGCGCAGAGCCAGCCCGATCCTGACAAGTGTGCGCCCCGCACTTGAAGCCAGTCTAAGACATCCTCATATAATGGACAGAGAAGGCGGCAGGGGGGAAATAGTTCGCCTTGCCTTCATCGCCAAGCTCTGGTCAGTCGCGCAGTCGCGGCAAACTTGTTGAATTTCAATGAGGAACTCCGCTATGGAGAAAGACAAGACATCCGAAGTGACCGCAAGCAGGCTGACGGTAGTTCCCATATTGCCGTTACGGGATGTGGTGGTCTATCCCCACATGGTAATCCCGCTGTTTGTAGGTCGGGAGAAGTCCATTCGCGCCCTGGATGTGGCCATGCAGGACAACAAGCAGATCCTGCTGGTGGCCCAGAAGAGCGCCGAAGTGGACGATCCCCAGATTGAAGATATTCATCGCATTGGCACCCTTTCCAGCATCCTGCAGTTGCTCAAGCTCCCTGACGGGACGGTCAAGGTGCTGGTGGAAGGGGCGCAGCGGGCACGCGTCGTGCATTTCCTGGCGAGCGGCGATTATTTCTCCGCCCAGATTGCGCTGCAGGAAACGGTGGCAGCGGTGGAGCCCAGGGAAGTCGAAGTGCTCATGCGTTCCGTCGTCGCCCTCTTCGACCAGTACGTGAAGCTGAATAAGAAGGTGCCGCCCGAGATCCTCACCTCGCTATCCGGTATCGATGATCCGGGCCGGCTCGCGGATACCATTGCGGCCCACATGGCGCTCAAACTGGATGAGAAGCAGCGTATCCTCGAGATCGAGGATGTGCCTGCACGTCTCGAACATCTCATGGGACTCATCGAGGGAGAAATCGAGATCCTTCAGATCGAGAAGCGCATCCGCGGTCGCGTCAAGCAGCAGATGGAGAAGAGCCAGCGCGAGTACTATTTGAATGAGCAGATGAAGGCCATTCAGAAGGAGCTTGGCGAGCTGGAGGACGCGCCGAACGAGATCGAGGAACTGACGCAGAAGATCGAGAAGGCCGGCATGTCCAAGGAGGCCAAGGCGAAGGCGACCTCGGAACTCAACAAGCTCAAGCTCATGTCGCCCATGTCCGCCGAGGCCACGGTGGTGCGCAACTATATCGATTGGCTCGTGAACGTGCCGTGGAAGAAGCGCACCAAGATCCGTCATGACCTGAGCATGGCGGAATCCGTGCTGGAAGAGGACCACTATGGCCTGGAGAAGGTCAAGGAGCGCATCCTTGAGTACCTGGCGGTACAGCAGCGCGTGAAACAGCTCAAGGGGCCGATTCTGTGCCTCGTGGGACCGCCGGGAGTCGGCAAGACCTCGCTCGGACGCTCCATCGCTCGTGCCACGAACCGCAAGTTCGTGCGTATGTCCCTGGGCGGAGTGCGCGACGAGGCGGAGATTCGCGGCCACCGGCGTACGTACATTGGCTCCATGCCGGGCAAGATCGTGCAGAACCTAGCGAAGATCGGTGTCCGCAACCCGCTGTTCCTGCTGGACGAAATCGACAAGATGTCAATGGACTTTCGCGGTGATCCTTCCTCCGCGCTGCTTGAGGTGTTGGATCCGGAGCAGAATCACACCTTCAACGATCACTACCTGGAGGTGGATTTCGACCTCTCGGATGTCATGTTCGTGGCGACCGCCAACTCGCTGAATATCCCTGGACCGCTGTTGGATCGCATGGAGGTGATTCGCATCCCGGGGTACACCGAGGACGAAAAGGTCAATATCGCGACGCGCTATCTCATCCCGAAGCAGATCAAGAGCAACGGTCTGAAGAAGGAGGAATTGGCGATTACGGAAGAGGCGATACGCGATATCATCCGTTATTACACGCGTGAGGCCGGCGTCCGCAACCTCGAGCGGGAGATTTCCAAGATCTGCCGGAAGGTCGTAAAGGGAATCCTGCTCAAGCCGCGCAAGCGCAAGCTCACGGTTACGCCGCGCAACCTTGAGGACTATCTGGGCGTGCAGCGTTTCCGCTATGGTCGCGCGGAGGAAACGGACCAAGTGGGCCAGGTCACCGGACTGGCGTGGACCGAGGTGGGCGGCGAACTGCTCACCATCGAATCCGCGGTGGTGCCCGGGAAAGGCAAACTGACCCACACCGGCCAGTTGGGCGACGTGATGCAGGAATCCATCCAGGCAGCCATGACCGTGGTACGCAGTCGTTCCGCACTGCTGGGTATCGATCCGGACTTCTATCAGAAGTACGACATCCACATCCACGTGCCGGAAGGCGCAACACCCAAGGACGGACCGAGCGCGGGCGTGGGCATGTGTACCGCACTGGTATCGGCGTTGACGAAGATTCCGGTGCGCTCGGATGTCGCCATGACGGGTGAGATCACATTGCGTGGTGAAGTGCTGCCCATCGGCGGATTGAAAGAGAAATTGCTGGCGGCGCACCGTGGCGGCATTACCACCGTTCTCATCCCGGAAGAGAATCGCCGGGACTTGGTTGAGATTCCGAAGAACATCCAAAGCAAGCTCGATATTCGGACGGTGAAGTGGATCGACGAAGTTCTCCAGGTGGCGCTGCAGCATATGCCTACGCCGCTGCCGGAGAGCGCGGCCCAATCCGCCGAAGAAAAGATCGCCGGCGATGCCAAGAAAGAAAGCCCGTTGCGCGCGCATTAAGGAAATGTGTTGACGGCTGTTGACGAGGTTCTGGCCCCTTGGTATAAAAGCGGACGTTTTGCAGGGCGGGTCTCGTTGACAGCCGGTTTTGCTGGGAGTCGGGGATCGACCCTACGCCAAAGGGGATAACAATAATGAATAAATCAGAACTGATTGAGGCAGTCGCCAGCGCCGCTGATATTTCCAAGGCGGCCGCCGCGCGGGCGGTGGATGGCATGATCAATGCCGTTACCAAGGCTCTGAAGAAGGGCGAGCAGGTAACGCTGGTAGGTTTCGGCACTTTTTCCGTGCGTAAGCGCGCTGCGCGTACCGGCCGCAATCCGCAGACCGGGGCAGCGATCAAGATCAAGGCGGCAAAAGTTCCAGGTTTCAGGGCTGGTAAAGCGCTTCGGGATGCCGTAAAATAAACGGCTTCCTAGGGTGCTTAGCTCAGCTGGGAGAGCATCGCCCTTACAAGGCGAGGGTCGGGGGTTCGAACCCCTCAGCACCCACCAGCCGAAGGTTAAAATTGGAGTGGTAGTTCAGTCGGTTAGAATACCGGCCTGTCACGCCGGGGGTCGCGGGTTCGAGTCCCGTCCACTCCGCCATATACAGAAAGGGCGCTCAGGTGACTGGCGCCCTTTTTCGTTTTCCGGCCCTTCCCCTCACCACATCGTGTACACTGTTCGAATTATTGAATTGACAGACGCTTTACCTGCCAACGGATAGCGAACGCCATGCTGCAAATCATTCGCGAACGAGCCACGGGCGTGATTGCCTGGATCATCGTTATTCTTATCGCCATTCCATTTGCCCTGTGGGGAATAAACGACTACTTCGGTAGCGACGTCAAGTTGTACGCCGCGAAGATCAATGACAGGGAAATCACGCTGCAGGAGTTCCAGCGCGCTCTCCAGCAACAGCGGCAGCAATTGCAGGCGCTGTTGGGCGACAGCCTGAATCCCGAGTTGCTGGATCAAAGTGCATTGAAGCAGCAAGTCCTGCAGCAATTGATCGAAAGCGAGTTGCTCTTGCAGGCGGCAATCGATGGCGGCCTGCGCATCAGCGATATGCAATTGGCCGCGGAAATCCGGGCTATTGAAGCATTCCACAAGGACGGCGCGTTTTCCGGTGAACAGTACCAGGCCCAGTTGCTGCGTGCCGGTTTGGTACCGGTGGAATTCGAAGCACAGCAGCGCAGCGCCATGCTGGCGCAGCAGTTCTATAGCGCGATAGCGGATACCGCTATCGTCAGCGCGCAGGATATCGATCAGGCAGTGCGCATACAGCGGCAGCAGCGTGACGTCAGCTATCTTGTGCTGCCCGTTGCGGCCTTCAGCAAAGACATAGAAGTGAGCGACCAGGAGATCGCCCAGTATTACGACTCCAATACGGGGCGGTTCATGACTTCTGAACAGGTGAATATCGAGTATCTGGAACTGAATGCGGCAGGGATTGCCGACTCGATTCAGCCGGATGAGCAGGAACTGCGTCAGGCCTACGAAGAGTCGAGTGCGCGCTTTACCACGGAGGAGCAGCGGCGCGCGAGCCATATCCTGGTTCAGGTGCCGGAAGATGCTGATGAGAAGGTCCTGGCGGCGGCGCGGGAGAAGTCCGAAAAGCTGTTGCAGCGGATCCGGGCTGGCGAGTCGTTCGAGGAGCTGGCAAAGGAGTTTTCGGACGACAAAGTTTCGGCTGCGGAGGGCGGGGATCTGAATTTCTTCGGTAAAGGCGTGATGGTGCCGCCTTTCGAGGAAGCGGTGTTCGCGTTGGAGAAGGGACAGGTGAGCGATCTGGTACGGAGCCAGTTTGGATTTCACATCATCAAGCTGACGGACATCAGGCCGGGAAGCAAGAAGAGTTTCGAAGAGGTGCGTTCGGAGCTGGTAAAGCAGGTGCAGAACCGCAAGGCCGAGGAAGAGTATTACGCGCTGGCGGATCGGCTGGCGACCCTCGTATACGAGAATCCGGACAGCCTGGAACCGGCCGCAGAGGCCCTGGGGCTTGAGGTCATGGAGGGCGGTTGGATAACACGGGCGGGTGCCGAGGGCGGACCGGCAGCCAATCCCAAGGTGGTGGCGAGCGCCTTCAGCGAGGATGTGCTGGAACGCGGGCTGAACGGCGAACCGGTGGAAATCGCGCCGCGGCATCTGGTCGTGGTACGGGTCAAGGAACACCGGCCGGCGACGCGGCGTCCCTTGGACGAAGTGCGTGAGGATATCGTGGCC
>Ga0265294_10005821_pt1 | contig 14968 bp, 13 predicted proteins | sample MunlanPumphouse3_FD_192504 | JGI IMG/M metagenome (GOLD analysis project Ga0265294, IMG submission 192504) | Groundwater microbial communities from a municipal landfill in Southern Ontario, Canada - Pumphouse #3 | ecosystem: Environmental > Aquatic > Deep subsurface > Groundwater | place... | reverse complement strand
TGGGGAGATTATCTTAAGAATTCTTTTGGTAATTGGAAGTTTGCTAATTATAAAAGTAATATGAATAGTTTTGATAGATCATTTTTTGGTGAAGAAACAACTCAATTAATCGAAAAAGATAGATATAGAAATGATAAAGTATGGTACACACCTAGTGTAGATGAACTATTAGAACTAATTAATGTTAATGAACACTTAGTTGAAACTAATAATGATTATGTATCTTTAATATTTAATGGAACATATTGGTCATCTCATACTGGTTGTTCTGGAACATATAGATGTGGAACAGCCATATCAGTAGAATATGGTGAAAAATATAGTTTAGATAGCGAATCTGAAAGAATTATAAGATTAATAACAGATTTTTAAAAAAAAGAGGGATTATTCCCTCTTTTTTATTACTTTTAAAAATTAAATAAACTCGTCAATACACTTAATCTTTTATTAATAGGTGGTAATCCTAGTGGCTCTATAAATTTATTTACTATTGTAAGAAATGTTTTATCAAATTGTTCATCTATATCTATCATAATTTTTTCTTTTTCTACAATTTCAGTTGGGTGAAAACTTCTCAAATATCCAAAAACATTATTTACACTATGTTTACAATAATAATATTTGATTCTACCTGATTTAACCATGTCATATTTAGTCTTATATTCACTATTCTTATTAAGTAGATAATTATGAAAACACGCTGCCTTCACACCAAAATGAGTACCTTTCTGTACGTTTACACCAGTAGTATCATCTAATACTTTATTGTCATAATTAGTGCAACTTGTAGTCATACTAATATCTTCTATATCTGCTAACTCAAATTCTTTCCTAATTTGTTTTACTATTTTTAAGACATCATAAATGTTAATATTATCAGGGTCAGAAAATAAATAATTTATCACTCTATAAATATTTCTTCTTACAAATGGTGGAGTAGATGATCTAATAATTTCAATACCTTTAGGGTAAAAATATGATAAAGAATCATAATGAACACCATCTTCATAAACTATATTATTTAGATAATGTTTTTTCTTTAAAAATAATGCAGATTTACTAATTGTTTCCAACTCAAATTCATGTAAGTTTTTAACATAGAATTGTTCTGCATAGTCATCCAAAAATCTCTTGAACAAATCTTTTACATGTACTTGGTCAATATGTAATATTAAATTTTTAGTTATTCTCTCATCATCACTATAATCAAATCCAACAGAATTCATTATAGGAGACATTGTAACGTACAAACTATCCGTATCTCCATATACAACTATCTGGTTATCACCATCATATTTTTCTCTACCTTCTAATTCTCCCCAAATAGGATTATCATCTAATGGGTTTACATTATCAAAATTCCATAAATTATATTGATATATAATCTGAATATCATCATGTTCAAATTTATATTCTTCTAATTCATTTAAATTTATTGTTTTGTGTTTTAATAAATTTTCTAAAGTGTCATACCCATAATCTAGTTGTTTAAAATCCATTGAAAAGGATGTATATTTACCATTTAATATACCTATATATTCTACACCTAATTTACTATGTATATCTTTATCATTATGCCACTTCTCGTAAAAATATTTTTCAATTCTTTCCATCATATATTGATTAACATCCCTACCATGAGCAGTAATAGAGTTTGCAATATCGGCATTAGAACAAACAAAATATTTATTAGCGAAGGCCCCGTAAGTTCCATTTATGACGAGTTTTAACGCTAATTGCATTGCCTTATAATAATCCTTTTCTCCTTTTTTTTGTTCTATTAATTTCTTTAACTCGTTTATTTTTTGTCTTTTTTCTCTATCATCCATATATAATATAATATTTTTATAATTATATAATGGATTTTAATTATTGTTTACATATTTATATACAATATACCCTGAATCATTTATTTCTAGTATATTTTTTAATTTCTTATTCTTAGTATAATTAATTTTATAATTATTTTTAATATAATTAGTATTTGGTTCAGTGTATTTTATTATATGAAATCCCATATCAGTAAATATATCATCATTAAAATCCCTAATAGCACACACTATTACATTATTAAATTTATTTTTTTGTTTAAAAAAATTAAATATTTTATTATACCCATTTATTATTTTAAAATAATTTTTAGTGCAATAATTTAATATCTTATAACTTTTATAATACTTTTTAAATGATACTAATGAGTAAATTTCATTATTATACAATAACCCTATATTAACATCACTTTTCTTATAATCATACATACTATTTATCTTTATGAAATCTTTGACTTCTGTGTTATTTAAAATTTTTATTTCCAAATTATCTGAATTTATAATATTTTTATAAATTTTTAATTTATTAAGAATATTTGATTTTAAAATATCATTCATATTTAACCATTGGTATTCATATATATGAATAAGTTCTATATTATTATCAATACACTCTGTTAATTTATTTATATGGTAATATTTATCTTTTTTTAAATTACTATGCCAATAACTACCATTAAATTCAAATGCAATATTTATATCAGGTAAATAAATATCTAATTCTTTACCACCTAATAATTTTTTACTATTAAGAATAATATTACCATTATAATTATTTTTAATAAAATTAACTAAATCTTTTTCTAATGATGATATATTATATGATATGGGGTTACAAATTGGACAAATAGTTAAATTATTATTTTTTCGATAATAATAAATATTATAGTCTAATTTGAAATTATGATTTTTATCACAAATAGCATTTATTATATTATTTTCTATTTTTATTATATTAAAATTATGTTTATTTAATTTTGTTCTTGACATTTTATCCCAATTATTAAAATATGGATTTCCATATTTTTCCTTTTTAGTATTTTTTATTTTATTGCGAACTATGGGTGATTCTGATGCATTAATTGTTCCATATTTTTCTAAACATGTTTTATTAATTTTTTTCCTAATTTGCGGTACACTTAAAGCGCAATTTGTTCCATATTTTTTTATACATGTTTCTTTATATTTTTCTAAATTATTATAATTTTCATCACCATATTTTTCTTTTTTTGTATCTTTTCCTTTTTGTTTTATTTCATCACACTTCATTGGATTATCAACACCATAATTATTTATAAATGTTATTTTCTTTTTAATTGTTGAACATTTTTTACAGGTATAAAAACCATATCTTTCTATATTATCTAAACATTTATGATATGGTAAATTATTTATAATACCACATTCTGAACATTTTATTTGAACTTTTAATCTTGAATTTCTAGCTAAATCAATAACATCAATTTTTAATTTTTCATTCAGTATCGGTTCATAACCCTTTTCTTTGAAGTATGTTATGTTTCTTACAGTAATATTCACATCTACAAACTTGTCTAAAATCATAAAAATATGTTTTACTTGTATATATTAAATGCACCATATATTTAAATAGAAAACATCATATATTTTTCATTTTATTTTTTTTATATATACATTTATAAAAAAAATCATAATTATGCCATTAACAAAAGAATTAGAATTAAAAGCAAAAAATGATATAATAGAATCTATAAATAATTTAATTGATAGATATTTAAGGGAAGGTGTATCTATATATGATATTAAAAAATATTTTAAACCAAATAGGATATTTAATATATTATTAAAAGATATACATTACGTAGGTAGAAATTTATTTAATGAGGATGAAGATTATGATTCTTATGTTAGAAAATTATTTAACGATATAATATTAGATAGGATATCGGAAATAGATATGAAAAGTATGACAGAAAGAAAAATAGTAAAATATGATAAATTTTTAAACGAATCAGTAAAATTATATGATATACCGATAGATATATTATATAATAATGTTGAATACTCTGATAATGATATGGATATTATTTCTGATTATTTTAAAACAAGAAAAGAATATATATCTAGTAAGAATCCTAAATATTGTACATATACAGTAACTGATTTTACAAAAGATATAACAAATAATAGAATAACATTTGATGTTTTAATTTTATCAAAAGAACAAATACACAAAATAACTAATAATATTATTAAGTTTATATCAAATGGAATTTATTCTAATTTACCTGACTATGTTGAATTTATGAATATTAAAATAAAACCAATTACATTCATAGATAAACCATCATTAAAAGAATCAATATCAAAATTATTATTAGATAGTGATGTAATAGATTATATATCATCTATAACAAATTATAAGTACCAATCTGATTATGGTGATTATTATATTTGGAAAAAAACAAAATAACGATGAGAATAAATAATTTTAGCGAATTTAAAATGTTAGAATGGTTAGGTGAAGGTAAATTACCTAGACCAGAATATATAAAATATTTAGATAGTTTACAAGAAAAAATAATAAAAGAAATTAAATTACCAAATGGATTTAAATCTGATTATGATAGAGGAAGAAGTATTAAAATCCATACTGGTAATAAAAATGATTTAGTTATTGATGTTATTGTAAAAAACGACAAAATACATTATAATACAAAACCAGTTAAAGGTATAGAAAGTGGTATAAATATACCATTTAATAATGATATTAATAATATATTTAAATTAATTGTAAATGATCTAAATGATAATAAAGGAATAGAATACTATAAAGAACAAACAAAAACCGATAAACCCACAAGTGACGATAATGATGACATCATGATTGATATAGATAAACCAATACTTAAAAAACCAATTAAAAGAAAAAGAAGTATATCAATACCAATTATTATGTCTGTCTTGGAAGATGCATTTATTGTTGATGATATAGATTTAAAAAATATATCTGTAGAAGAATTAATTAGAAGAATGTTAATCGCATCTAGAAAATAATTTGATTATTTTAAATTTATTTCATATATTTGTAATTAAATATAATGAAATGGGTAAGTATTTAAAATTGACATTAAAAGTTGATTTAATAGACGATGGTAAGGTTAGGTTTGAATTATTATTTGCGTGTAAGGAAATACACGAATCACAATATTCAGTACTATTTCAAAGTAGAACAGGTTATGTATTTGAAAAGTTAAATTATTTCAAATATAAGTTAAATAGAATGATATTACCATATAAAATTGAAAGAAATAGACAATATGTTGATATTATAGATTTTAAAAATGATAATAACAGACGTTATATTCTTAAAAAATTATCAAAGGAACTAATTGAATTCTCAAAAAGTGATGTTTTTTGTAATAAAGAAAAATCTAAATTTTTAAGTAACACACTAAAAATGAATAAAAATTATTGGTTTCTTTATTAATCATTATTAATTGATCTATATTTGTCTTTCATAACTTTATAATAAGTTATATCAATATTGGTATTTAATAATCGTTTTTTAATCTTCTTTAATAATTTAATATTATCATCATAATAATAAATTTTATCAAAATTACCAGTATTATATAATTCTAATATTTTATCAGATTTCCATTCATAAGGTAATTTATTTGTTCTATTTGGATACATAAAAATACCATAATTTGGTTGTTCTAACCCATATTTATCTAATGTCTTTTCAACAGTATGTAATAATTTTTCTTTTCTGGCAGTTACAATTGATTTATTTTCAACTGATTTATATAATTCTATAATTTTATTATTTGGATTATTTGGTAATCCCTCATCTGTTAAATAATACAAATCTGGCTGTTTTAAATATAATCTTTCCTTTTTTCTAACCCAATCTGAATTAATAGGTATTATAATATTATTATCTATAACGTCAATATAAACTCTACCATTATCATATTTTAAATCTTTTATACTTGCACCTATATCACTTAAAGATTTATTTAGAATATCAATTGGTCTTATTTTTTCATTTATTAAATGTTTAATATTATCTTGAAATGAGTCGCTATAAAATAAAGTATCATCAAAATCAAATATATACAATATATTTTCTTTTTTTTCTAATAATCTTTTATTTGTTTTTTTAGGAGTATATATTGGGCTTGGTCTACCATGTTTTATTATACATTCAATATATTTTGAATCATTGTGATTAAAAATTCTTGGTAATATTTTACCACCTTCTGAAATACATTGTTCAATATAACTATTTATATTACCCTTTAATGATCTAACATCCTTTTCAAGTAAATATTGTATTTCCATATTAAAAGTTTCAGCAAACAAATACACTTTATCGTTGTTAAAATACCTAACACCGTCTTCATCTCTTATATCAATACCCCAACTAAATCCGTGTTTATATAGATTCAATTGTATTTCTTTGGATTCTATATCATTATTTGAAACAAATACAAAGATATCATAACTATTACTATTATTTTCTATAATTCTACGTATATTTTTAGGTATATATGTAGGTTTTTTATTTATTTTTTTATTATTTGTTAACATCCACCACCCAATTGACCAATCATCATTACCAAATTGATATCTCCTTAAAATTGCTCTTTTATCTTCGTAATATGGTAAATTTAATTCTTCTTCAGTATAAGGAAAAACCGTACCTAACATTTTATCCATTTGACTATATTCTGCAACATCGTCATCCCAAGACACTATCATATTAGTTGATTCTTCTCTCCAATTTTCACCATAATCTTTTATCATTTCTTCTTCTGTTTTAAATCTATAAGGATACCATATATTATTTTCCAATACTCTTTTATTTCTTTTTTTTGGTTCATATCCAATAATTTTAAAAATGTCATCATCATCAACATAAGCATCAAAACTAAAATTTGTAGGATTATTTAATAAAAATTTTTCGTCTATTAATAGTATTAATGATAACCATTTTTTTCTAAAACTTAAATATAATTTTTCAACTACCTTAAATTTTAATCCAATGTGTTTATTTATTTCTTCTAATTCTTCTGTATCCATTATATATGTTCTTAATGGTATTCTATGAAAATATACTATATCACCTATTCTGTATTTAGGGGGGGTTGTATTATTTATTTTTAAATATCTATCAAGTGAATCATTATTATTAAAAAACATAATTATAATATAATTTTTTGTACAATGTTGTTAATTTTTTCTACTAATACCTCATTTTCAACGTTTTCTATATTATTGATGTTTTCAGTAGAAGTAAAAGTAGGTACTTGTTTTTGTAACTCTTTTAATTTTTTTTCTTTTTTAATCATATCTTGTATTGAATCCTTTTCCTCGTAATCTGACGGATAATATATATTTTTTGATTTTTTTATATCAACTTGTTTTATTTGGTTAATATACATAACTCTTGCATCAATTGGTGTTTCTACAAATACGTCATTATCTTTTTCGATTGGATTTTCCCAAGATAATCCCAATGACCAAGGAACTTTAGATAAATTATGTATAATATAATTTTTTATTATATCAATATATTTTATTCCATTAAAATTTGATGACGGGTTATCAATATATTTACTAACTCCTATATTACTAATTGACCCTATTCCTTTGTGTCCACCTGCTATTGTATTACTATTATCAAAATTTAAATTTATTTTCATTTTATTCAATACATTAACACAATATTTTTTTAAGTCGTTAATTGGTTTGCCTTCTTTTGTTTTTGGTAAATCATCATCATCATACTCTTCTATTTTATTCATACTTACAATTTGTAAAGTATCACCATATTGTAACATTATCCATTTAATATTTTTTGCTTCTTTTGGTAATTTACCACTATTTATATCACGTTGTATTATAGATCTTGCTCTAATTGCATTAGCCCATGTTCCAGTTCCTACAAATACTAATTCACCAATTACTACGTATCCATCTAATTTTATTATATTCATTGGTTTATTTGTTTTTGTGTCTATTATTTTTACTACATATTTATCAATAAAATCCCTTAAACTATTAATAACTTCTTTTTTATTAGATATACCACCTGTTCTTTTTTTAACTTGATCCATTCTCCATTTAGAACTTGATACAAAATCCATAGGTTGGTTAAATTTATTTATATTATTTAACGGATATAATATCTTAAATAAATTAAATATTTGATAAATTGATGGTTCTGTAGAATTATGTATAACTTCTATTATTGTTTTAAAATCACCCCTTTTTATTAATTGATTAAATGCACCTGCAAATAATAATTTAGCATTTGGTTTTTTTATAATATCAGAAACATTAAAATCTATTAAATCTTCCCATTTAACTCCATAATCATCATATTTTGCTGAATCTACCATATCAATAACATCTAATATAACAGAATCAACAGGTAATCCTAAAACATCCATAATACCTTCATATGCAGAACCAGTTTTTGTTTTTATTGCAGATTGTTTTTTAATATCTTCACCTTCTAAAAAATCACCATGATGATCAATATAAACATCAATGTCTGGATGATACTCTGCAAAATCAACGGCAATATTAATTATATTCTTTTTAATATCAATAACTTTCCACCCTTCCTGATAATTAACAACACCATAACCAATAATATTAAATCCTTTACTTATTAAATATTTTTTAATTGCAATTGCCGAAAAAATACCATCTAAATCATCGTGAGTATATATCATAACATCTTTACCATCCTTTTTTAACTTACTAACCCAATAATCATCACTATTTGGTATTCTTGGTGATGCTTCTTCTTTAATATATTGATTAAATTTCTTTATCATAGTGTTTTAATTTATTTTTGTAATCATCGTAATTTTCATTTTGTTTTGATGAATTTATTTTTCTTTTAGTTATACATAAATTATCTATATTACCAATTATTTTATAATCTATATTATTTATAAAACCGTTATATACAGATATTTTATGATCTATTGTTGGATAATTTTTATCATTTGGGTGTAAATCTAAATTTTGTTTAATATATTCATTATCATAAAAATCATTACCATCCCATTTATCAAATAAATATTTTTTATATGTTCTTGTAATTGACAATACATTTTTTCTATATAAAATATAAGGTTTATAATAATTTGGATTTATTTGTTTACCATTTTTAACTCTAGTTAATAACGATTTGTTTTTTATAATATTTGATTTATTAGGATATTCGTCACCATATTTATTTTTACACGTTTTTTTAATTTTATCTTTAATATGTTCATTTTGAAAAACATTTTCTGTTCCCCAATTTTTTAAATTAGTTTCAATTTTTTTATTTTTAATTATAATAGATTGTGATACGTTTTTAACTCCATATTTTTTTAAATTTGTTTTCTCTGTTCTTTCTGACTTAACACATAATTGACAATAATATTTTATTGTTTTATTTTTTGTAATTTTTATATAATCTTGATACTTTCTACTAAATACATTATTACATTTTTCACACTTAGCATCTATTTTTATATGTGACCCTATTGATAAATCATTTACATTAACATCTATCATGTCACCATATTTAACTTCATATCCTAGTGTTTTATAATGTTCCATATTATGGTTAATTATTTTAACTTTTATATTTTTGTTTAAAATCATTTTTTTAAAACGTTATTTAAATCATTTTTTAATTTATTAATAAAATCTAAATTAATGTTTTCAATTATAATAAAATTTGAATTACCTTTAGTTTTTAACCTTTTCAAAAAAGGCAATATTGTTTTATTTTTCTTATAAAAATCAAATAATCCTGATTGTAATTTATCAATCTCAAAGAATGCATTTTCATTATATTTGATTATGTGAAATTCTTTATTATCATTAAGTGTACGAGTATAATATAATATATCATTCTTATTTTTTAAATACTCTAATATATTTTCTAATGTGAAGTCTTCAGAAAAATGAACTACTTTTGGTTTTTCCATATTATTAATTTATGTTTAATGTATATATATAATTTTAAATATTAAAAAATAAAAAAAAGGATGATAATTATTATTATCATCCCCCTTTTATCATTATTAAATAAAATTAAATTTCAGCGGTTGGTGTTTCTCTTTGTGGTACTGCCTGAGCAGTAGTTTGTGCTGGCTGACCTTGTGGCTGACCTTGTGGTTGACCTTGTGGTTGACCTTGTGGTTGACCTTGTACTTGACTTTGTGGTTGACCTTCTGTTTGAATTTCATCTTCTACTTGTGTTTGTACTGGCATATCTTCCTCTGATTGTATAGTTGGTTCAGATTTAACACTAGTAGTAATAGATGTTGGTAAATTTTCAATTGTCATAAAAGCAGTTGTCACATAATTAGCTATTTCTTCTGCTAATTCCTGATCAGACCATTTAGATCTAACATTTTCACCAGTTTCATCTTTTACCTTTTTGATATAAGAATTTATTAGTGATTGTGGTATTTCAATTCTACTTCTAACTTTCCAATTGCCATCACCAAAAAGTTGAGCACTTTCATTTACAGATTCTACTGTAGATGTTTTCATATTCTTAAAATCGTTGTATTCGTGTAAATTATTCATATTTAATTAATTTATTTTTTATTATATATTAAAATAATAATGTCATTTTTTGATATATTATATATTAAAATGATAATGTCATTTTTTACCACTGAAATATTGTATATTGCCCAGTAATACCAATTGTTAATGCTGGTCTAGCATGAAATATATCATATCCTGCAGTTGCACCTATACCAATTGAAAATGTACCAGGAAACCATTGTCTTTTTTTAATTAAACTTTTAATATATTCATTATCATTAGGATCTATTAAAAACCCATCCATATTAGTAAAATTAATATCTTTTCTATTGGTTTCTGCAAATACCATTAATTTATCATCCACTATTTTTTGACCAAATACCAAATCAATATTAATTTCTTGACTTGTTAATTTACTACTAATATGTTTTAATTCTATTGAATTAAATAAAAATTTACTATCAATATTAGTATTATTAAATAATAATGTTCTATCTTTTATATTTAAACCTACTGTTGTAACTCCTCCAAATTTATCATCATATTCATTATCTATAAATAACCAATTCATAGAATATGTACTATCGTTTAATTTATATGGAGTTCCCAATATTGATATTATTCTATTTGATAGGTCGGTACTATCCTTTTTTAGTCTCAATACAGTTCTATTTAATGATAATACATCTCCATTTTGTTTTTTAATTTCATCATATAATGATCTATTTAAATCTTTCAATTCTTTTAAATTAGATAAAAATCCTGGTATAGTAGAATTTAATTTATTATACTTTGTTATATATGTAGATAATGAATCAGATAATGCTGATATATTTTGATTACTTTTTTTATTTTTTAATTTTAAGTCTTCATTATCTGTACACATATTTATCAAGAATGCACCAACTGATATCAAAATCAAGTATAGAAATACTTTACTATTTAAAAATTTCCATACTATTTTAAAAAAATTAATTATTTTATTCATATTTTTTATTTATTTTTTAAAACCTTCTAAGTTTAGGTATTTTTTTATTGTATGTAATATTATGTTGTATTAATTTTTTATTATATTGTGTATATGGTTTTCCTACATAATATCTAGATGGTATTAAATTTTCATCTTCTTTTAAATCACCTATATAAAATGTACCACCTGACCAAATTCCATTAAACTGACCATAATAAAAATTACCATTATACCAAATTGGATATGGTTCAACTCTTTCTCCTTCTTCATTTCTAACTCCAAAATATCCACCGTTAAATGATCCATCATACCATATACCGTCATGAAAATTACCATAATTGAATATACCATTATACCAAATACCATCATACCATTCTATATCATTAACAATACCATCATACCAAACACCATCATACCATTTTATGCCATTAGATATACCATAATACATTTCCCCACCATACCAATCAGTATTAAATATTGAACCATAATAAAATTTACCACCATACCAATCAGAATTTTTTATTTGTCCACCATGAAATACACCACCATACCAGTATGATTTAGTATCATTAGTATTATTTTCAAATTTATCTTCACCAAAAACACCATCATTAAATGTACCACCTGACCAATTAGATTTTTCAAATGTTCCATTATTAAATATACCATCTGACCAATTAGAATCTTTAATTAATCCATTATTAAATATACCATCTGACCAATTAGAATCTTCTTTAATTAATCCATTATTGAATGTACCATTCAACCAGTTAGAATTTTCAAATGTTCCATTATCAAATATACCACCATACCAATTAGAATTTTTAAATAGACCATCATTAAATGTACCACCTGACCAATTAGATTCATCAAAAGTACCATTTATAAATATACCATTATTCCAATCACCATTAAATATACCACTTACAAATGTACCATCATTCCAATATGAATTTGGGAATGTTCCACCTTCCCAAGTTCCATTTTCCCAAAATTTACATTTAAATGGGTTATCTACAATATCATCACTATTATTAATCCATTTTCCATTTTTCCATATTGTTAATGAACTAACAGTACAATCATTAAAAGTACCACCTTTTATAATATATCCATCATTTATATTACAATTATTTAATAAACCACTATATATATACTTTTTTAATGAAAAATCACCACCAGGATTATCATATAAAATTTTTATTTCATCACCGGTTAATATTTTATCGTAAATTCTAAATTCATCAATACTTCCCCTAAACGGAGCAGAAAAATCATTCTTTGATATACTTTTGTTATAACCAATTAAAACATCAAAAATATCACCATATTCTATATTATTAGTCATACCAGATATAAATTCTCCGTTTATATATTGATTTATAATACCATTATCATTAACAAATACACAATGATACCAGGTATTATATGTTATTCCATAATCTAAACTTAATATATTATCATTACTATCATTAACACCATTAACACCAAATTTCAATATTGGTGAACTACCTGGCTTATTTATATAAATACCAAAATTATAATTATCGTTTTCAAATGACAATACAGATGTTGTATATAATGAAGTATCATAACCATTATATCTTTCCAATTTAAACCAGACTGACATTGAAAAATCTGTATTATGGTTCAAATTAATATCATTTAATATACCTATTCCTGTACTATCAGACACTAAATATCTAAATACCGCATTACCTGATATACCATTTACTAAAACATCACCATTATATAATGTTATATCTTTATTTAAATTACCTAATATTATTTCACCACTTAAATCATCAAATGACCAATGTCCCATTAAATTATTATTATCTGGAAAATTATCGATAATAGTATTAGTATAAATATCACAATTATTTATAATACCATCATATATATCTGTACCATTTATATCTAATCTATTATCACTTAAATTTATAATAGTTAGCCCATTATCATAATTATTATAAGTATAATAGGATTCTATATTATCATCTATTATATCTGTTTTTAATATTAAATCTGATTTATTATATTTTTTTTCTAATATTGTATTATTTATGGTATCACCATTTAATTTAGACAATACACACTGCATTATACGTAATTTATCATTCTCGTTGGTATCTAATATTACATTATTTAATAATGCCGAATTTATATATCCTGTTTTAATAGTTGAATTTTTAATATAAACTGTACCGATATAACAGTCTGACTTTATAGTATCTATATTTTCAGATAAATCATCATATTTTCTATTTATTTTTATAGAATTTCCTATTTTATCTAACACTACAAATCCCATTTTATCACTAGTACTATTATAGTTATTAATACTATCTAAATACTGATATTCATCACTAGATGTATCGATAGCCATTATATACAATCTATCACCAATATCAAAAAAACCATCAAATTCAGTATATAATATAACATAATTATCTACACTATCAATCTTTGGTAATAATTTTACTGCATTTTTTTTATTAGACATAAATATAAACTTTAATATTTTAATGTATATATAAAATATTAAAAATTAATTAATGAATAATTTAGAAAAACTTTAAAAAACAAAATTTTTAAGAAAATTGTATACTATACAATCTGAAATATCAGAACATTGTGATGGTATTAAACACGTCAATATCCCAAATATTAAGATAATAATATCAAATATATTCAACAAATACAAAATTGAAAAATATAATATAGAAATAGATTATAATAATGATGATTATATATTTATTATAAAAACCGATAATAATTAATATATAAATTAAAATAAAATAAAATATTATGGATAAAGATAAAATAGTTTTATCATTTATTGAAAACCTAAAAGAATCATTTATAGATGAATTTGATAAAATTGAACAATCAAGACAATTAGTAAACAAATATTTAAATGAAATAGATTTTAATTTTGAATACGATTATAATAACTTCTGTGTAGATTTTTTAAACTCTAGTGAAAAAATATTAAGAACATTAACAGATGAAGAAATTTTATATTTAGATATTAATGACTTAGTATATGAATCTTTTATGTATATGATAAAAACAAAAATATTTGATAGTGCAAAAAACGATAGTGACAAACAAAAATTAATATTATTACATGAATTAAAACAGTTTTTAATTAAGAAAGATATAGATGAAGAAGATTAAAAATGAAATATTCAAAAATAAATCATATAAAATTCATAATAATATTTATGACTATTCATTGGTAGAATATATTAATTCTTATACAAAAGTTAAAATAATTTGCAAAGAACACGGTGTTTTTGTACAAAGACCAAATAATCACTTATCTGGACAAGGTTGTCCAAAATGTAAAATAGATAAAAATAAAAAATCTATTATTAATATAACGGAAGAATTTAATAATATACACGATAACACATATAATTATTCATTGGTAGAATATATTAATTCTCATACAAAAGTTAAAATAATTTGCAAAAAACATGGTATTTTTGAACAAACACCATCTAATCATTTAAAAGGTAAAGGTTGTCCAAAATGTTACGGTAATCATAAAAAGAGTAATACTTTAATAATAAATGATTTTAATTATGTGCATAATGATGTA
>Ga0265294_10005820_pt1 | contig 14968 bp, 13 predicted proteins | sample MunlanPumphouse3_FD_192504 | JGI IMG/M metagenome (GOLD analysis project Ga0265294, IMG submission 192504) | Groundwater microbial communities from a municipal landfill in Southern Ontario, Canada - Pumphouse #3 | ecosystem: Environmental > Aquatic > Deep subsurface > Groundwater | place... | reverse complement strand
CTGATCATAAGCGATCAGCTGTGACAACCCTTTCTTCGACAAAATTGTCGTAATTGCGGCAGTCAATGTTGTCTTACCATGGTCAACGTGACCAATTGTCCCAATATTTACATGGGGTTTTGTTCTTTCATATTTTGCCTTAGCCATTAATAATCCCTTCTTTCTTTTATAAATTAAAATTTTAAAGTTTAAATACTTTTTCCCTGGCGTTTAGTGATAATCTCCTCCGTAACATTTTTAGGTGCGTCTTCATAATGAGAAAACTGCATCACATAAATGCCCCGCCCCTGTGTTTTAGATCTTAAGTCTGTAGCATAACCAAACATGGCGGAGAGAGGAACAAAACCTCTAATTACTTGGGCCCCAGCCCTAGCTTCCATGCCTTCTATCTTTCCACGCCGCGCATTAACATCACCGATCACATCACCCATATACTCTTCAGGAACGACTATTTCTACTTTCATGATCGGTTCTAAAAGTACGGGATTCGCTTTAGCAACTCCATCCTTCAAGGCCATAGAACCGGCAATTTTGAAAGCCATCTCTGAAGAATCTACCTCATGATAAGAACCGTCATACAGCGTAGCACGCAAATCAATCAGCGGATATCCTGCCAAGATTCCATTTTCCATAGCCTCTCTAATTCCGCTATCCACATGAGGAATATACTCTTTAGGAATAGATCCCCCCACGATTTTACTAACAAACTCATACCCAGAACCTGGTTCTAAGGGCTCTAATTCAATTTGACAATGACCGTATTGTCCATGACCTCCTGACTGCCTAATAAACTTACCTTCCGCCTTAACTTTAGAACGGATAGTTTCCTTATAAGCAACCTGAGGCCGCCCCACATTGGCATTTACCTTGAATTCTCTAAGCAGACGATCCACAATAATTTCCAGGTGCAGTTCCCCCATCCCCGAAATAATCGTTTGACCGGTTTCCGGATCCATGTGAATCCGAAAAGTAGGATCTTCTTCAGCTAAACGCGCCAGAGCAACCCCCATTTTTTCTTGGTCAAGCCTAGTCTTTGGTTCAATCGCCACATCAATAACCGGATCCGGGAATTGCATTGATTCGAGAATAATCGGCTTATTTTCATCGGTAAGAGTATCACCTGTTGTAATCTCTTTAAAACCAACAGCCGCCGCAATATCTCCGGCATATACCTCAGTAACTTCTTCACGATGATTAGCATGCATCCGTAGAATACGGCTAACCCTTTCCCTTTTCCCTGTCGTCGAATTATAAATATATGTTCCTGCTTTTAATACTCCCGAATAAACGCGGAAAAAAGCTAATTTCCCTACATAGGGATCGGCCATAATCTTAAAAGCTAAAGCCGAAAATGGCTCATCATCACAAGGATGTCTTTCTTCCTCATTACTCGTTTCCGGGTCTACCCCCTTAATCGCAGGTACATCTAAAGGGGAAGGGAGAAAGTTGATTACTGCATCCAGCAAGAATTGGATTCCTTTGTTTTTGAAAGAAGAACCACAAACGACAGGAATAATTTGGACACTTAAGGTTGCCTTGCGCAGGCCTGAAATCAATTCTTCGATCGTAATCTCTTGTCCTTCAATATATTTCCCTAAAAGCTCTTCATCGGTTTCCACAACTGCTTCCAACATTTCTTCCCGATACTTCTTGGCTAATTCCAACATCTCGGCGGGAATTTCCTTCTCCTCGCTTTTTGTACCAAGGTCATCAAGATAATAATGCGCTTTCATTTCCAGTAAATCGATAATCCCTTGGAATCTTTCTTCAGCACCGATAGGCAACTGAATAGGTACAGGATGAGCTCCCAACCTTTCTTTAATCATCGTAATGCCTCTAAAAAAATCTGCCCCAACTCGGTCCATCTTGTTAATATAAGCAATCCGGGGCACACCATACTTATCAGCCTGACGCCAAACAGTTTCAGACTGTGGCTCCACCCCTCCTACCGAACAAAAAACAGCTACGGCACCATCCAACACACGCAAAGAACGCTCCACCTCTACGGTGAAATCAACGTGTCCAGGCGTGTCAATAATATTAATCAAATAATCTCTCCAATGACAAGTAGTCGCCGCAGATGTAATCGTAATTCCTCTTTCCTGCTCTTGAACCATCCAATCCATAGTAGCAGCGCCGTCATGCACTTCACCAATTTTGTGTACACGACCGGTATAAAAAAGAATTCTTTCTGTAGTCGTCGTTTTCCCGGCATCAATATGTGCCATAATTCCTATATTTCTTGTCTTTTCAAGCGGATTTTGTCTAGCCATGACTTTAGCCCCCCTTTCTTAGACTGAATGGCCATTCTTCCCCTGTTCTAATTAACTAAATTCAACGTCAATCAGCATATTACTGAGGAGAGAATTTTTACCACCGATAATGAGCAAAAGCCTTATTGGCTTCAGCCATCTTGTGGACCTCTTCCCTTTTCTTCACAGCTCCGCCAACATTATTAGAAGCATCAAGAATTTCTGCGGCTAATCTTTGTTCCATTGTTTTCTCCCCGCGTTTACGAGCAAAAGTAACTAACCATCTTATTCCCAAAGCCTCTTTCCGGTCAGGGCGAACCTCTACCGGGACTTGGTAATTAGCCCCACCTACCCGACGTGCCTTAACTTCCAAGACAGGCATAATGTTTTTTAAAGCCTGTTCTAATACTTCTAGACCATCCTTGCCCGTTTTTTCTTCAACAGCCTTTAAAGCACTATAGAATGCTTTTTCGGCTACTCCTCTTTTCCCATCAAACATTATTTTATTAATGACCTTCGTCACCAATTTAGAATCATAAATAGGATCAGATAAAACCTCTCTGACAAGAGTATTCCCTTTTCTGGACATCTTTCCCCCCCCTTTTAACACATGAGGCATTAATACGTTAATATTATTAGCTATTTTTCTTCCTACTTTTTAGCAGCAGCTGCCTTAGGCCGCTTCGCGCCATATTTAGAACGACCTTGACTGCGGTCTTGCACTCCGGCAGTATCTAAAGCGCCTCTAACAATATGATACCTAACACCTGGCAAATCCTTAATTCTACCACCACGAACCAAGACCACAGAGTGTTCCTGAAGATTATGACCAATACCAGGTATATAAACGGTAACCTCCAGACCATTTGTCAACCTAACCCTAGCCACTTTCCGCAAAGCAGAATTAGGCTTTTTAGGCGTCGTTGTAAACACCCTCGTACAAACACCCCTTTTTTGAGGGCATTCTTTTAAGGCAGGAGCCGTTGATTTTTTTCCAATCACATCTCTTCCCTTTTTTACAAGCTGATTAATCGTTGGCATATCACCCACCTCCTTCCTCAAAATGATAATTCATAATGCAGAATTCATAATTCATAATGAAAAGAAAAAGAAAGAAATTCCGGAATTATGTTCTCATTGTGCATTATACATTATTAATTATAAATTGTCCTTTAGGATTGCTGCGGCAGAAGCTCCCACCTGAATAGCACAGGCTTTGCCTAACTCCAACATTGTTGCCACTTCCACAACCGGCACTCCCTGCGTTGCGGATATCTCGAAAAGAGGTAAGCGAATTTTCTCTGCCCCATCTTTAGCTACATAAACCACAACAGCCCGCCCTCTTTCTACCGCTTTAAAGGACTGTTTAAAACCTATTACTTTTTTTTGTGCATCCTTAAGCCTGTGCATTAAAGCTTTACCCCCTCTAAATACGACGTAAATAATGCACACTTACGTATTTTATCACTGCGAACTATCCACTGTCAAGATTCTTCTTCAGTTATTGTGGGGGAAGTTTCCTGTGTTACCTCAATATCAAGATTGCGATACCGAGACATCCCCGTACCGGCCGGAATTAACTTCCCGATAATAACATTTTCTTTTAAGCCCAGCAAAGGATCCATCTTCCCTTTGATGGCCGCTTCCGTAAGCACACGAGTTGTCTCCTGGAAAGAAGCTGCTGATAAAAAGGATTCGGTAGCCAACGAAGCTTTTGTAATGCCTAAAAGCACCGGCTTAGCCGTAGCCGGTTCCCCGCCTTTAGCAAAAACCTTAGCATTTTCATCCTCAAATTCAAAAATATCAATCAAACCACCAGGCAAAAGTTCCGTATCACTAGGATCTTCAACTTTTACTTTCCGCAACATTTGTCTAATGATAACCTCAATATGTTTATCATTAATATCCACACCTTGCAAGCGATAAACTCTTTGCACTTCCCTTAACAAATAAGCCTGAACACCGCGAATACCCTTAACCTTCAAAAGTTCATGAGGATTGATCGAACCTTCTGTTAGCTCATCCCCGGCCTCCACGGACTGCCCGTCTTTCACTTTAACCCTAGAACCAAAAGGTATTTGATAAATGTATTTATCATCACCGGAATGAACTATTTCAACTTCTTTACGTCCCTTCAGGTCGTTAATACTTACTTCACCATCAACTTCAGTAATCGTCGCTTGCCCCTTAGGTTTCCGCGCCTCGAAAAGCTCCTCAACACGAGGTAACCCCTGAGTAATATCATCACCGGCCACACCACCCGTATGGAATGTGCGCATGGTCAGCTGTGTCCCGGGCTCACCAATAGATTGGGCCGCAATCGTCCCTACCGCTTCCCCAATTTCTACTCTTCGCCCTGTAGCTAAGTTCCGGCCATAACATTTACAGCAAACGCCATACCGGCTTTTACACGTTAAAACTGAGCGGATATAAACCTCCTTGATCCCCGCCTTCATAATATTTACAGCATCTTCTTCGGTAATTTCTGTTTTTGCAGAAACAATTATTTCTCCCGTTTCAGGATGAACAATATCGGCCATCGTAAAACGCCCAATAATTCTTTCTGCTAAAAACTCGATAGCCTCTGGGCCATCTTTAATTTCTTTAACATAAATCCCCGTATTTGTTCCGCAATCATCCTCACGCACAATCACATCCTGAGCAACATCAACAAGACGACGCGTCAGATACCCCGAGTCCGCCGTCCTCAAGGCCGTATCAGCTAATCCTTTACGAGCACCATGTGTAGAAATAAAGTATTCCAAAACGGCCAAACCATCGCGGAAATTTGATTTAATAGGCAACTCGATCGTACGCCCGGATGGATCAGCCATCAAACCACGCATCCCTGCTAATTGACGAATCTGCTGAATATTACCACGCGCCCCTGAATTAGCCATCATATAAACCGGGTTAAAATGGTCAAGGTTATCTAACAAGGCTTTCGTAACATCCTCTGTGGCCTTATTCCAGACACCAATAACCAGCTGATAACGCTCTTCTTCTGTAATCAAACCACGCCTAAATTGATTTTGAATTGTTTCTACCCTTTTTTCTGACTCAGCTAAAATTGATTTCTTTTCTTCAGGAATAACAATATCCGTAACCCCAATAGTGATACCTGCTTTAGTGGAATAAGTAAAACCAAGCCGTTTAATCTCATCCAACATTTTAGCGGTAGCTTCATTTCCCAAGGTATAATAACATTTTGTGACGATTTGCCCCAACTGTTTTTTACCCACAACTTCATTATAATAACCTAATTCAGAAGGTATCGCCTGATTAAAAATAATTCGCCCCGTAGTAGTTTGGAAAATCTGACCATCCTTTTCCACTTTAACAGGCTCATGCAGAGTAACAGCACCTGACTCGTAAGCAAAGACAGCTTCCTCATAAAAACTAAAAACTCTCATCTTTTCCCGGGCAAGGGGTTTTTCCGTAGTCAAATAAAAGGATCCTAAAACCATATCCTGAGTGGGTGTAACTACAGGTCTGCCATCCTTAGGATTAAGGATATTATGCACAGATAACATCAATAACCGGGCCTCAGCTTGAGCTTCTGCGGAAAGCGGTACGTGAACAGCCATCTGGTCTCCGTCAAAATCAGCATTATAGGCCGTACAAACCAGAGGATGAATCTGCAGAGCTCTACCCTCTACCAAAACCGGTTCAAAAGCCTGAATCCCTAAACGGTGCAAAGTAGGGGCCCTGTTCAAAAGCACGGGATGATCCTTAATGATTTCTTCTAAAACATCCCAGACCTCATCACGCATTCTTTCCACCATACGTTTGGCACTTTTGATATTATGAGCATGGTTGTCTTCTACTAACTTTTTCATCACAAAAGGCTTAAAAAGCTCTAAGGCCATTTCTCTAGGCAAACCACACTGATGTAGTTTTAATTCCGGACCCACCACAATCACGGAACGGCCTGAGTAGTCAACACGTTTTCCCAATAGATTCTGGCGAAAACGTCCTTGTTTTCCTTTCAGCATATCACTTAAAGATTTCAAAGGCCTATTCCCAGGTCCTGTGACAGGACGACCGCGTCTCCCATTATCAATTAAAGCGTCTACCGCTTCCTGTAACATTCTTTTCTCATTACGCACAATAATATCCGGTGCTTCCAAATCTAACAGCCGTTTCAAACGATTATTACGATTAATTACCCGCCTATACAAATCATTAAGATCGGAGGTGGCAAACCTGCCGCCATCCAACTGCACCATTGGCCGTAATTCCGGCGGAATTACCGGAACAACTTCGAGAATCATCCACTCCGGACGATTTCCCGAATTTTTAAAAGCCTCGACAACCTCTAACCTTCTGGTTGCTCTAACTCTACGCTGACCAGTAGTTTCACGCACTTCTGTTCTGAGTTCGGCAGCCATTTCTTCTAAATCCATCTCTTCCAGAAGAATCTTAATGGCCTCTGCCCCCATCCCAGCCTGAAACCTATTCCCATATTTCTCTTTATTCTCTCTATATTCGGATTCCGTTAAAAGTTGCTTTTTCATTAAAGGTGTATCCCCTGGGTCAGTAACCAGATAGGAAACAAAATACAACACCTTCTCTAAAGAACGAGGGGAAACATCCAGAATTAAACCCATCCGGCTAGGGATCCCTTTAAAATACCAGATATGAGAACAAAGTGCCGCCAGTTCAATATGTCCCAATCTTTCTCGGCGCACCTTTGATTTAGTAACCTCTACTCCGCAACGGTCGCAAACGATGCCTTTATAACGCACTCTTTTGTATTTTCCACAATGACATTCCCAATCCCGTGTAGGACCAAAAATCTTTTCACAAAACAAGCCTTCCCGTTCAGGTTTTAAAGTACGATAGTTTATGGTCTCAGGCTTTTTTACTTCTCCACTTGACCAAGCACGAATCTGTTCAGGAGAAGCTAAACCGATTCTCATCCGATCAAAATTATTAACATCCAATAGGAGACTCTCTCCCTTCCATGTTATATTTCCCGCAAAAACATACCTTTAACTAACCACTTTCCTCATCGTTTTTCGTCTTCGTCCAACTCGTCCGGCTCATCTGGTTCATCCAACTCATCCAACCCATCCAGTTCATCCGGTTCGTCCGGTTCATCTTGCTCACCCGGCTCCTCTTGTTTTACAAACGAATCTCCCAGTGTCTGAATATCCAAGCCCAATTCCTTAGCCGTTTGGCTAATATCATCATCACCTTCTTGGATCTCTATTTCCTGGTCATCTTCAGAAAGAACCTTTACATCTAAAGCTAAACTTTGCAATTCTTTAATCAGAACTTTAAAAGATTCAGGCACACCAGGTTCAGGGACATTTTCTCCTTTAACAATAGCCTCATAAGTCTTCACTCGTCCCACAATATCATCAGACTTAACAGTTAAGATTTCCTGCAAGGTATAAGAAGCGCCATAAGCCTCCAAAGCCCATACTTCCATCTCTCCGAAACGCTGTCCACCGAATTGCGCCTTGCCTCCTAAAGGCTGTTGTGTAACTAAAGAATAAGGACCGGTAGAACGAGCATGAATTTTATCATCGACTAAATGAGCTAATTTCAGCACATACATATAACCCACTGTGATTTCGTTATCAAAAGGTACCCCTGTTCGCCCATCATAAAGAGTTGATTTCCCAGTAAGAGGGAGCTTTGCTTCCTGCAAAATCTCGACAATATCCTCCTCCGTAGCCCCATCAAAAACAGGCGTAGCCACCTGTATGCCCAAAGCCTTAGCCGCCCAACCTAAATGTGTTTCTAAAACCTGTCCGATATTCATCCGTGAAGGAACCCCCAGGGGATTAAAAACAATCTCAATAGGAGTCCCATCAGGTAAAAAGGGCATATCTTCTTCCGGAAGAATACGTGAAATAACACCCTTATTACCATGGCGGCCAGCCATTTTGTCACCCTCGGAAATTTTCCTTTTCTGCGCAATATAAACACGAACGATCTGATTCACGCCGGGAGCCAGTTCATCCCCGTTTTCTCTAGTAAAGATCTTTACATCAACGATCTTCCCCGCTTCACCATGAGGAACACGCAAAGAAGTATCCCTTACCTCTCTGGCTTTTTCACCAAAAATAGCCCGCAACAATCTTTCTTCCGCAGTTAATTCCGTTTCACCTTTAGGAGTAACTTTGCCTACCAAAATATCTCCCGGACGAACCTCAGCACCTCTTCTAATAATGCCGTGCTCGTCTAGATCCTTCAAAACATCCTCACCCACATTAGGTATATCACGGGTAATTTCCTCCGGTCCCAATTTTGTATCACGAGCATCACATTCATATTCTTCGATATGGATAGAGGTGAAGTAATCCTCCTTAACTAATTTACTGCTAATCAAAATGGCATCTTCGTAATTATAACCCTCCCATGTCATGAAGGCGATCAAAACATTTCTGCCTAGAGCTAATTCTCCTGCATCTGTAGACGGACCATCAGCAATAATTTGCCCCTGTTCCACACACTCGCCCTTTTTAACAATAGCCTTTTGATTAATACAAGTGCCTTGATTAGAACGGGCAAATTTCACCAATTTATAGTGTTCTACTTCTCCCTGCTCAGTTTTAATGTTTATTTCACTAGCTGTAACCCGCTCCACAATCCCGGAACAGCGGGCAGACACTGCTACTCCGGAATCTTTAGCCGTTCTGTATTCTTCACCCGTACCGACAAGAGGAGCCTCTGTTTTTAAAAGAGGGACGGCTTGACGCTGCATGTTCGCCCCCATCAAAGCACGGTTAGCATCATCATGCTCTAAGAAAGGAATCAAAGCCGTAGCAATGGAAACTACCTGTTTGGGGGAAACATCCATATAATCCACCTGAGACACCGGAACCTCTAAGATCTCATCAGCATAACGAACATTAACCTTAGGGTCAATAAATTTACCTTCATCATCCAAAAGAGCATTAGCCTGAGCAATGATATAATGATCCTCTTCATCGGCAGACATATAGACGATTTCTTCTGTTACCCTGCCCACAGTCTTGTCTACTTTGCGGTAAGGTGTCTCGATAAACCCAAATTCATTAACCCGCGCGTAAGAACTTAACGAGCCAATTAAACCGATGTTAGGTCCTTCCGGCGTTTCAATAGGGCACATCCTCCCATAATGAGAATAATGCACATCACGGACTTCAAAACCGGCTCTTTCCCTAGACAAACCGCCAGGACCCAGAGCGCTTAACCGTCTCTTATGGGTTAATTCAGCCAAAGGATTCGTTTGATCCATAAACTGCGAGAGTTGGCTCGAACCAAAAAACTCCTTAATTGCCGCGACGACAGGACGAATATTAATCAACATTTGTGGAGTGATGACATCAACATCCTGAATAGTCATCCTTTCTCTAACCACTCTCTCCATCCGCGATAAACCTATCCGAAACTGATTCTGCAGCAATTCACCCACAGAACGCAAACGCCGATTACCTAAATGATCAATATCATCCGCTTTTCCTTCACCGTTCATCAAAAGCAAAAGATACTTCACTGTGGCTACAATATCTTCTTTAGTTAAATGTTTTATTTCAGGAGCGACATCTACCTTTAACTTTTTATTAAGTTTATATCTACCCACGCGGGCCAAGTCATACCTGCGAGAATCAAAAAACATCGAATAAAGCAAAGACTTAGCGCTATCTACCGTAGGCGGCTCTCCCGGACGCAATCTTTTATAAATCTCCACTAAAGCCTCATCTTCCGATTCTGTATGATCACGTTCCAGAGTCAAGCGAATCCGCTCATCATCTCGGAAAAGTTCAGCAATCAGTCCATTGGTACCATAACCAATAGCACGCAATAAAACAGTTACGGGGATTTTACGGGTTCTATCTACCCGCACATAAATATTTTCATTAACATCAGTCTCGAATTCTAACCAGGCACCTCGGTTAGGGATAATCGTCGCCCCAAAAATCTTTTTCCCACTTGTATCTATTTCTTCGGTATAATAGACACTAGGAGACCTTACTAATTGACTAACAACAACTCTTTCCGCTCCGTTAATAATAAAGGTCCCTTTTTCCGTCATCAAAGGGAAATCGCCCATAAAAACCTCTTGCTCCTTAACTTCACCGGTTTCTTTATTGATAAGTCTTGCCTTTACCCTCATCGGGGCATTATAAGTAACATCCCGCTCTCTGCATTCAGGCACAGAATACTTTGGCTCATCCAATTTATAATCAATAATTTCTAACACTAAATTACCCGTGAAATCTTGAATAGGAGAAATGTCATTAAACATTTCTCTAATCCCTTCTTTTAAAAACCACGCATAAGAATTCTGCTGTATCTCAATAAGATTAGGCATTTTTAGCACTTCTTTAATCCGGGCAAAACTCTCTCTTGTCTTTCTTCCCACTTGTACTGGCTGACGCATTAAAACCTTCACTCCTCAACCTATGTTTTCAATAAAAACACCTAATAGCAAGGTGAATACCTTGCTATTTTAATCCATTCAATTAGTCTACCCTTTATTTTGGTCCCTTATCCCCTTATTTCCATTACCAACATTGTTTCAGACGACATTACCCCACTATTATATATAAATCACATTAACAAATCTTAGCATAAGTTCCCAGCACTGTCAAGAAGATTTTTAATAAATCTAAACTTTCTAGATTGCAATATTAATTGCCTTGCATATTTCTACATCCTCTGTTTATGTATTAAGCCACCAACTCTTTGGGTGTTTTGTAATATAAAGGAAAACAAAGGGGTTCCCTAACTGCCTTATTGAACCCCTTTATCCTTAGCTTAATTTTACCTCTTACACCAACTAAAAACTACTTCAAGTCTACAGTAGCACCGGCTTCAGTAAGTTTTGCCTTAATTGCTTCGGCTTCTTCCTTACTAACATTTTCCTTAACAGGCTTAGGTGCTCCGTCAACGAGGTCTTTCGCTTCCTTCAATCCTAAACCAGTAATCTCGCGAACAACCTTAATTACATTGATTTTCTTTTCGCCAATAGCGCTAAGAATAACATCAAATTCCGTTTTTTCCTCTTGGACCTCAGCAGCGACACCAGCTACAGGAGCAGCAGCCACAGCTACAGGAGCAGCAGCAGATACCCCAAATTCCTCTTCAAAAGCTTTTACTAATTCAGCGAGTTCCAAAACGGTTAACCCTTTTACCGCTTCAATAATTTCATTAATTTTAGACATCTTAAAAATTCCTCCTTAAAATCTTTATTATTATAAATATCATTTACTTACTAAAATCAGCATTTTCTTATGCTATGCCTGTTCTCTCTCTTTTTTGAGAGCTTCCAAGGCATAAACAAACTTGCGCAAAGGACCCTGTAAAACATTGGCCATCCCAGAAAGCGGACCTTGTATTCCAGCCAAGACCTGCCCCAACAATACTTCGCGTGAAGGCAACTCAGCCAAAGCCTTTACCCCCGCAGCATCAAGAACCTTATTTTCTAAAACGCCGCCTTTAATCACTAACTGCTTATGAGTTTTAGCAAAATCCAATAAAATCTTGGGACCGGAAACAGGATCCTGGATACTGAAAACCCCGGCGGTAGGACCTTCTAAATATTGCTTAAGCTCAGCAACCCCATGAGCCTCGGCAGCGCGTTGGGCCAAAGTATTTTTAAATACTTTCATTTCTACTTCTGTTGCCCGTAATTTCGCCCTTAATTCTGTAATTTCCCCTACATTTAACCCACGGTATTCAACAATGACCACCGACTGAGCTCGAGCAAAACGGTCTTTAATCTCAGCTACAGCCTGTTTTTTTAATGCGAGGCCACTCAAAATAAAACGCCTCCTTTCTTCTTAATCATAAATTTAGCTACAAAACCAAAACCCCCGTAGCCATACGGAGGTTAAGACCTGTTACCAGTTCCCAACCAACCTCGGCAGGCTTTTAAATTTAGGTCCGTTAACGGACACCTGCTGTCTACAGTCGGAAAATATTTTTTATTTTATCTTAAAAAAAAGAGAAAGTCAACCTTACAAGTTTACGCTTGAATTAATTTAAGCGGATTTAATTTTACAGCCGGCCCCATCGTGGAAGAAAGAGTAACACTTTTAACATACTGTCCTTTAGCAGCTTGTGGTCTAGCCTTAATAACAGCCTCCGCCAAAGTCTGGAAGTTCTCTTCTAGTTTTTCTTGAGAAAAAGAAACCTTCCCTATCGGAGCATGAATAATTCCGTTTTTATCTACCCGATATTCTACCTTACCTGCTTTAATCTCCTTAACAGCTTTAGCCACTTCAAAAGTAACTGTACCTACTTTAGGGTTAGGCATTAACCCTTTAGGGCCTAACAATTTACCTAATCTGCCCACTGTCCCCATCATATCCGGAGTAGCCACAGCCACATCAAAGCCGAACCAACCTTTTTGAATTTTAGCTACCAATTCATCGGCACCCACAAAATCAGCGCCTGCTTCTTCTGCTTCCTTGACCTTTTCCCCTTTAGCAAAAACCAGAACTGTACGATTTTTTCCTGTTCCATGCGGCAAGACGACAGCCCCACGAACCTGCTGATCCGCATGACGCGGGTCAACATTAAGCCTGATCGCAACATCTACAGTCTCATCAAATTTAGCCTTGCCTAAATCCCTCACAAGCTTTAAGCCTTCCTGAGGTTCATATAATTCTTTTTTATTAATTTCTTTAACGGCATCTTCATACCGTTTTCCCCTTTTGCTCATTCTTTGTTCCTCCTTTGTGGTTATGGCGGATTTCTCCTCCCACCGAAGGGTAAAGATTACCCTTCGATAATTTCAATGCCCATACTGCGAGCAGTTCCCTCAATCAAGCGCATCGCGGCTTCCAGAGAAACAGCATTAAGATCCGGCATTTTAGTTTCCGCAATCTCCCGTACTTTAGAACGGGGAACCTTTGCTACTTTTTTCTTGTTAGGCTCGCCAGAGGCTTTCTCAAGCCCCGCCGCTTTTTTTAAAAGAACAGCCGCAGGTGGAGTCTTGCAGATAAACGTAAAAGAACGATCCGCATAAACCGTGATTTCCACAGGTATTAATACCCCGGCCTCTTTTGCTGTTCTCTCATTAAACTCCTTACAAAACTGCATAATATTAACTCCATGCTGACCCAAAGCAGGTCCAACCGGAGGAGCAGGAGTAGCCTTACCAGCCTGACACTGTAACTTAATAAAGCCTACAACTTTCTTCGCCATTGTAGGTACACCTCCTTCAACATAATGTGGTATTTAAACGGGTTTTAACCCTCCCACGCCAATGAAATTTACTGCCGATAATCCTTAGTCCATTTTTTGAACCTGACTATAATCTAATTCTACGGGCGTTTCCCTGCCAAACATAGCCACAAGAACCTTGAGCTTGCCCTTCTCCGGATAAACCTCTTCAACAACTCCAGTGAAATTATGGAAAGGACCTGAAATAACCCGAAGATTCTCTCCCGTATTATACATTTCCTTAGGTTTAGCTTCTTCTAAGCCCATATGCTTAAGAATATTATCGATTTCCGCTTCGGCTAAAGGGATCGGTTTAGCACCTGTACCGACAAAACCTGTTACTCCCGGTGTATTTCTCACCACATACCAAGAATCATCCGTCAAGACCATTTCCACTAAAACATACCCTGGGAAAATCTTTCTTTTAATCATCTTCTTTTTACCGTCTTTAACCTCCACGACATCCTCCATGGGCACTAAAATACGGAAGATTTTGTCGCCCACATTCATAGACTCTACCCTTTTTTCCAGGTTAGTCTTGACTTTATTCTCATATCCAGAATATGTGTGAATAACATACCAGTTTTTCTCCATAACCTATGAGGCCCCACCGGGTAATTGGACCTCTCCTCCTTTATAACCATCTTTATAACCATTAATTATTAAATAATTATTTACTTACAGGATTAATTGGATAAGATAACTAATGCCCGAATCAATAATCCAAATAGCTACCCCTACCAGAATAACAGCGACAAGCACCACCAAAGTATAAGTAGAAATTTCCTTTTTGGTAGGCCAATGTACCTTTTTTAATTCTCCTATTACCAACCTAAACCATCTTTTTAATCCACCCAAAAACCCGAGCTTTTCTCCTTTAGCGACACCCATACATCACACATCCTAACCTTTACTTATCTATAACAACCTTAACAAAATAAATTTATTTTGTTTCCTTATGAGTCGTATGAGCCTTACAAAACTTGCAGTATTTCTTAAACTCCAAACGATCGGGATTGTTTTTTTTGTTTTTATTAGATGTATAATTTCGCTGTTTACATTCCGTACAAGCGAGAGTTATTGTCATCCGCATTATTGCCACCTCCCAGATGAACTTTACATTACCAGTATTTCATCAACAACACAACTAATTTATCATAATCATCATGCCCTGTCAATAATAGTCTACGAGAAAAGAAGATAAGCAGGAAAGATTCCTGCTTATCTTTCTATCCATTCCCTAAACACTAAAAACTAAACACCAAACCCTACTCCATAATAATACCCGTGACAACACCGGCACCCACCGTATGTCCGCCTTCACGAATAGCAAAACGCAAGCCTTCTTCAAGGGCAATCGGGGTAATCAGCTCGATCGTCATCTTGATGTTATCGCCGGGCATACACATTTCTACACCTTCAGGTAAAGTAGCTACACCGGTAACATCTGTTGTCCGAAAATAAAACTGGGGCCGATAACCGTTAAAGAAAGGTGTATGTCTGCCGCCTTCTTCCTTAGTCAAGACATATACTTCAGCGGCAAACTT
>Ga0265294_10005819_pt1 | contig 14968 bp, 16 predicted proteins | sample MunlanPumphouse3_FD_192504 | JGI IMG/M metagenome (GOLD analysis project Ga0265294, IMG submission 192504) | Groundwater microbial communities from a municipal landfill in Southern Ontario, Canada - Pumphouse #3 | ecosystem: Environmental > Aquatic > Deep subsurface > Groundwater | place... | reverse complement strand
GCCGAGGAAAGACAAGCACAGACGATCTGAGCGAGCTGGAACTGGCGCAATATAACGCGCTGCGGGACTGGCGTAATGAACTGGCGTCCGGCGAAGGGATTCCGGCATACATCATCATGTACAATTCCCAGATTCATGACATTGTGAAGCGGCAACCGAAAGCAAAGTCCGATTTTGCTTCGATTAAGGGAATGAAGCAAAAAGGTGATAAGTATGGCGAAGCGATTATTCGTATCTTGCAGGAGGTGGAGCTTGAACAGCAAGAATAACTATCCCTTGTATGTGAAGTGGCTGGATATCGTGCCCTGGATCATGGCAAGGACGGAGCGGTTCCCGAAGAACTTGCGCTATTCCTTATCGCAGAAGATAGACAACACCTGTCTGGAGGTTTTGGAACTGATCGTGCAGGCGATTTATAGCCAGTCAAAGCGAGAAACCCTGCAAAAGATCAATCTGAAGTTGGACCTGCTGCGGGCACTTTTACAGATGTCCTTCAAGATGCAGCGGCTGAGCGAAAGCCAATATGAGTATATCAGCCGTGAACTTATGGAAAGCGGCAAGATGGTAGGGGGTTGGCTGAAAAGTGCCTAAGCGAGTTGGTTTCCTCTATGATGACTTGAGCTCCTGGTCAAATCTCTATCTGGCATATAAAAAGGCATGCCGGCACAAGAAGAGTAAGGCTGAAACCGCGGAGTGGATGTATCACTGCGAGAAGAACCTGTTCGAATTGCAGGCAGAGCTGAAAGAACACCGTTATCAACCGCAGCCCTATCGATATTTCATGATCAGGGAGCCAAAGCAACGGGTCATTAGTGTGGCTGCTTTTCGGGATCGGGTGGTGCACCATGGCCTGGTGAATATTATTGAGCCCTTTTTTGAGGCGATGTTTATCAAGGATTCATATGCCACCCGTAAGCATAAGGGCTTGCATCTGGCAGTAAGCGCAGCGCAAAACTATTCACGCAGGTACCAATGGTATATGAAGCTGGATATCCAGAAGTTTTTTGCCAGTGTGGAACACGAGATTTTGCTGGAATTGATCCGGCGCAAGATCAAAGATAATGAAGTGCTTTCCTTATGTGCTACCATCCTGAGTAACCAGACCGAAAGCATGAAAGGATATGAGGGTTCAATAGCAAATGCAGCAAGGGGATTGCCGGTGGGAAATCTCACTTCGCAGTTTTTTGCCAATATCTATCTGCATAAGCTTGATGGCTATATCAAACAGCAGCTTGGTTTCTCTGCTTATGTGCGGTACATGGATGACTTTATCCTGTTTTCGGATACTTCGGATAGGTTAAAGTGTGCCCTTGCTCAAATAGAAGAATTTCTGGCAGACGAGCTTGCCCTACAGATCAAGCCCAAGTCCGTGCAAATCAATCGCTGTGATAGAGGTATTCCGTTTTTGGGCTATAGAGTTTTTCCGGGGGTAATCCGGCTGCGTCATGAAAACCTGAGCAGGTGTATCAAGGGTATGGCAAGCACCGAGCATGCATTCATCCTGGGAAAGATCACTGCTGAACAGTTATATCAAAGCACTCGCAGCCGTCTGGGCTTCATCGGCTTTGCAGACAGCGATCATCTTTCAAAAGCAATTTGGGGTAGAAATCGGCAAGCGGATCAAACCGTGTGAAACGCGGCGGTAGCTGGAGCAACAATGCCAGCAACTGCACTGTTTCGAATCGTAACAACAACAATGCGACGAACACGAACAACAACATAGGCTTCCGCGTTCTCAGTATCTTCGAGAAAAGAATCTGTCCTGGTTACACGGCAGATCATCAAAGGGAAATCCAGATTTCTATCCTGCTCCCGAAAAGGGACAAAGAGAAACGACAAGCCCGGCTTGGTAGACATTTTGCTCGAAGAGCCGGGCTTCCTATTTTTAACGATCCAGAACCGTTGTCGTCCTGCATTTCCAATGAAAGGGTGGGAACGGTGTATGCGCTCCGGAGACGCCTACAGGGTTCATCTCCGAGTCATATTCGATCTGATCGTCCTTGATCCAGGGTGCAAGTGCTTTGATGTATTCCCGGGCATCATCCAGGCTGCTGAACTTGGTATCCAGAGCCATGAGGTTGTCCATCACCTCCAGGGCGTCGTCTAGTGGATAGACTTTATCCTGGGCAGCCAATGCCCGGCAGAAGTCACTGGTGCGATCATCCAGGATCACCACGAGCTTGTAGTATCTGGCTTTGGCTTTCTTGTAGCCTTGCAGCCTTCCGAACTCCCTAATTCGTAGGGCTGTATGCTCTGCGAGTCCCTGCCAGTAGTTGGATGATCTATTGGCGAGGTCATTGAACTGGTCTTTGAGGGTATTGGCATGCATCTCCTTAGTATATCCCTTCTCGATGGCTTTTTAGAGAGTGTCTGCGAAGTTCTGACGGATGTCTGCATCGAAGTGATTTCCGATCCAAAACAACTGCTGCTTTTGAATTGTGGATGACAAGTGCTGATCTTCAATGCCCCAGAGCCCGATGCTGGTCTTGGTTGGGGCTTGCACTTGGGTATCTCTCAGTCCAAGCCGCACACAGCGGTCTATTATCGCCTTGGTGGGCTCATTGACCAGTGTAGCGAAGTCATCTCCCAGTTGGTTATTGATGATGCCCATAAGCTTATCTAATGAGTTCTGGTTAAGTTTCTCGGCTCGGGGCATGTCACTCAGCATCTGGATGGCAAGCCGGGTCGCATCTCTAATCTCGGTCTTCCAGGCATTATTCAGGACCCGGTAGTACTCAAGCATAAGCTGATCATAGTAATTCATTAGAAACTGAACCTCCGTACCTTGACTCTGTTCCTGCCAATGTCGTATTCAGAGAAGCGTTCCAGACATCCGGCAAGAGCGTCACAGCCATCAATATACCCATCAGGATAAGTGAGGAACTGACTTATGAGGGTGGGAGTATCCTGTCCATCCGGAAAGAGTACCTTGGCCGTCTCTATGATAGTTTCGGTTCTCTCGATGCGGAGGTTCTTGTTGTCTTTGTTATCGATACGCTTGATTCTGTGACTAATTGGTGGCAGATGATTGTCAGTTGCCCACCGATCGAAGTCAGCCAGGATACGAGCTTGTCCATAGGTGGTTTCACAGGCTGCCCTGGCTTTCACTCTGTAGATTCTATCCAATTCCTGATAAGCATCATAGTAGTATCTGAAGAACTTGGTGTTCTCAGTCTGACGTATCCAGACATGAAGCACGTAGAAACGGTTTCCATCATAGCCTATGGAGATAACAGCCTTGTAGCAGCCCTTCTCTCCCCAGGCTGGATCGGCATAGAGCCAGACCCGCTTCATCTGGGATGGTTCTGGTAAGGTTCTATACTTGGTGAACCAGTGGTTCTTGAAGATGTTACCTTCGATTACCGGCTGTCCAAGCATCTCCCTCTGATAGCCGGTATGACCGAACTTGGCTCGCAGGTTTGGCAGAGTGGCAGTAGGGTATTGCTCCTCCCAGATGGACTTACCATGCATATCTTCGAGAGAGAAGCGTAATATCGCCTTTTGGTGGGTCTTTAATGCAATCTGGTAGGTAACGTCTAATTCTGGATTATCTTCCCGTAAATCGCCTAATATGAGCTCCTGAAACTGGCAGATTGAGTAATTGGGGTGCACCAGGTTACCGAGCCAGACGATCTTGCCATTTCCCTCGGGTGAGAGAGCTCCGGCAAGCTCCTGGGTGATCTTCTCCATGCGTCTCTTACCGATGGACTGGTTACCCATGTTCTCTTCTTTATCGATATCATCACAGACAATGAGCCCGGGACGCTTGGCAGTCTTGGGATTGATCGTTCCACGATGACTCTGTTTGATACTCCTGGCTCTGATCCTGGCTTTATTCTTGAGATAGAAGTCCAGATCAAAGGCATCCACTGGTTGCAGCTCAGGATAGTCCATTGTGAGCCGCTTATTGTTCTGAAGCTCATGTAAAGTAAACGCTGTGCGCTCCTGTGCCAGATCTACGTCTGCAGCAGTATGGATCACGTATCGTTCGCCTTTGATGATTCTCCAGATCGGATAGACCACACCCATGAGTACCGTTTTGCCCAGCCCACGAAAACCCGTTATTCCGATGATACCTGAGCCCTTATCAGTCTCATCGAACATAGTCTCATGTGCTGGGCAAAAAGGTAGGGGGAAGATGTGCGGGAAATAGGTATGGCAGAAGAACGAGAAAGCATCCCAGCCCTCTCCGGTGGTTCGCTTGATCCTGTCAGACTTGGCTTCAGGATTATCGTCTATAAAAGGCAAGACGGAGATCGTTTTTGAAGCGATCTCCGCCAGTGCCTTGTTATGTCGCTGAATGAACTTCTTAGGCATAACCGGGTATCACCCCAACCCCCAGCAAGCTGTTGGTCGGGGACCCCGAGTTTCCGGAAGGATCAGCGGAGCCGAGGGGATCGGCTCCGCTGTCAGGCAGGCAGGATGTCGTGGAGCAGGAGGAAGCAGCTCCACTCGTTGGAGGGTAGGCAGGATGGCTTGAGAGGCGTGTTTGGAGGCAACCATGTCCGTGGCTGTAAATCTATCCATTTCTGTTCCTCAAGTACTCGGCAAGATCTATCACGATGCTCTGAAACTGCTTAAGCAAGGTCTCGTGCCCTTTCTCGATCATGAAGTCGGTCACCTGATCCAGGAAGCGGACGATATAGTCGTTCAGTTCCTTGGATGGCTCAGCGTCTTTCTGGTTCTGCTTGATCAGACTTACGAGGCTCTGCAAAGCAGTATCTGCTGGGTTCTTGGCATATTCCCGGAGAGCTTGGATGAGCGCTTTCTTGCGAGCCAAGTTGATCTCATGGTCGAGTTTACGCTCTTCCTTGAACAACTCGTCCCACTTGCCGTTCCTAATCCACTTGCGGACGGTGATATCGGATACTCCGAAGATCACCGCCAGTTCAGTGGGTTCGGTCTTGCCGTTCAGATAGGCTTCTTTGCAGTTGTCCCGCTTGATGCGGAACTCGATGGAGTTACTCATATTCGGGCTTAACCTGATTCTTGAGGACATATTGGTTGAGGTCTTTCCCGGAGCAGCGCAGCTGTCCGTTTTCAGTAGTACGAAAGGCTCGCAGAGGGTTGGCAATATCTCTGATCCAACGATAGACGGTTTTCCTGCTCACTCGGAGAGCGGCAGCCACTTCGTCAGGCCGGTAGTTGCGATTGATGTCGAACACTTTCATTGGCTCCTCTGCTGTTATCGATTCTATGGATGCCATTTTTCAATCTCCCTTGCTTTGATCAAATCAGGATGGGCTATCATGAGACAGTATCTACAGGGCACTGAAGTTCAGCACTACCTTGTTGTAGTTACCGGCCTCGTCTCGCACTGCGAAAGAGATGTATTGCTTAGTAGAAGTGACGAGGATGGCTTTGTCAATCAGTTCCATAGCTTCCTTCCAAGTCGGGTCTTTGATCTTGTAACGGCGCAGAGCGAAGATACGGTAACGGGCAAGCTGTCCGCGTTTATCCACCTGGAAGGCTTCATTGATGATGGCTTTGAGATTGTCACTGGAGTCAGCAGACCAGGCTTTGATGCACTCGTCTATCTTCTGCTTGGCAAGCTGCAGTTCGATGCCAAACTGAATCTTCTCCCGGTAACGGATTTCGATGCGGTATTTCTCATTGAAGCTGATCAGCAGGGCATTACCCTTCCACTCGAGTCCATTACGCCTGGCTGCTTCACTCAGGTAGTCCTCGACGATGCTGATGATCTTCTGTTTGTCTGCGATGATACGTTCTTGCAGTTTGAGAGCACTATCCATCGCTTTGTTGATGGCTGCTTCCCGTTCAATGATGTCTTGGTGGAGCACCTTAACGGATATCTCCCGTCCTTGGGCATCGGTGAGGGTGCGTTCTTTGGGGGCTTTGGTAGACTTTCTACTCATTTGAATCCTCCTTAGGATTAATTGCTGTATCTTGATTAGATTGCTTATCTGCTTGTTTATTGGCATACTTCTGGAGCATGGCGATGATCGCCCTGCGTTCTTTGGAATCGAGCAGGTTCCAATGGGTCTTTTGGTAGTGGATGATCATGAAAGCCCGCAGGTCTTTCTCTGTCCATCCGGCAGACTTCATCAGGGCATGCATGAACTTGCCTTGTCTGTCATAGTTGAACTCCAGCGGTCTGCCATGCTTGCGGTATTTGGTCATGAGCGATTTCAGCTCAAGGAGCTTATCTTCATGTAGTGCAGTTAGTGATTCTCCGAAGCCGAGACCGTTCATGATAAACTTGAAGCCATCCAGGGGCCAGTGGAACTTCTTGACCCTGATAGCATGGATTTGTTGACGTAGTTTTCGTTCCCTAAGTTCCTGTTCCATAGAATGCTCCTGTATATCCTTAGATTTTCAGTTTAAACTTCTCGAACTCAGCCAATCTTGCGCGTGCTTCAGATAACCTTCTGAGGTGAGTCTCCTCATCCTCTCCATGCACCGGCTCATAAGTTCTCGGTCTTGGGGTTGACCTGTATCCCAGATCATTGAGAGCACCTTTTTTGACCACTTTACCGATCTCTTTCAGATTATCTCTGGTTCTAACGACATAGCACTCTTCGTAGTCTAAGATTCCCATTGAAGCCAAAGCTTCCATATAGACGAATACCCACTGCCGACTGCGGGGAAAGTCTTTCGCCACTCCTCTGACAGACGTGTAACTGCCTTTTTCGATATGATCAAGAAGAGCAGCAGCAGCCTCCGGTTTAAATTGCCAGTTACCTTTCTGGTGGTAACATACACTGGTAAGATAGCGGTTATCCCGCACATAGATGCCTTGCTCCGGATCGACTAATTTGATCTGCTTGGCTGTGAGCAGTTCAGCAAGCACAGGCTTCACAGACCTGGGAGAACGACCTATCAATGAAGATATCGTTCCCAGATCAAATGGCTTGTTGAACTGGCTCACAAAGTTTTGTGCCAAGTCTTTAGTGGTCATTGGGCTTCCTCAAGAAGTTGTACCGGTACGGTGCCATTGGATAGGTCGAACTCTCCCGTTTCGATGCCATGCATGATCTTGATGGCACGTCTTAAGCTGCCCTTGGCATGTTCATAGATGCGGTCGATGAGTGAGGTTTCCACCGGGATATCCATGATCTCATCGGCTAAGAGCCTGAGGTCGAGCTTTGTAGGCGGTTTGAACTCATGGAAGGCATTACAGCGGTCGAAGTAGTATTCACTGATCTGCGAGAGGCGGTCTTTGGCATTCTGCATACCGACCAGGATGATGATTGTCAAGGTCTCGTCCACTATGTCCCGGATGGCACCCAGGATTTTATCGAGCTTGAACGCATAGTCGATCTCATCGATAATGATCACCGTATCGGGATGCTCATCGAGTATCTGCATGCTGAGTTTGAAGAGGTTGTTGGTCGATCCACTGGGGATAAAGTTGCCGAGGTCGAACTTCCTGTATAGTGCGGTAAGGAGCATGGTGGAGAATGCTTTGGGTGTGGTCATCGACTCCAGCCTGAGGTAGACATAGTTCCTCTGGAAGGCAATGCGTTGAGCATAGGTGGTCTTGCCGAGTCCGGGTCTGCCATAGATCAGTCCCAGTCCCACCATCTCCATCTTGGGTCTGCGCAGCAGGTATTGGATGCACTGGTCGGCTTCCACTACGTTGCTTATCTTTACGAGCTTGTTCTGTTTCATGGTTCCTCCTACTTGATTCCGATAAACTTGAGCATCTCATCGAAGCTCTTTTGCTTGGGTTTGATCTCGCCATCGATCAGGGTGGGGATATCAGTTTGCTTTGGCTCTTCCTCTTGGATGGGGATCTGTTTGATCACCTGCTGTTCCAGTTGCTGCATCAGCTCTTCCGATTCTCTGGTAGGCTGAGTCAGGATGGGAGCTTGTTTGAAAGTGGGATTGCTTTCCAAGGCAGGCAGGGGCCTGAGCAGTCTGTGGACTATCTCCTGCGAGTTCTTGACCACCATCTTGGTGCGGGTGGCTATCTGCCGTTGGTGCCTCTTGATGGCTTTGTATTCTTTCTGATACTCGGCATGGGAGATGGGATTGTCCATACTCAGGTGGATGAAGGGGTCTTGAGCCTTACGAACCTCAGCCTGGCAGAGGAAGTTGTCCTGCAGGTCATAGACTGCGATCCATCTTAAGTCTGCCAGATCGTACCTGATTACCACTTCCTTGCCGATATGCTCCATCAGGGCTGTATCCCAGTATTGCAGTTTATTAAGCATGATACCATTGTTGCGGAGCGTTTTGCGGACAGCGGACATCATCAGGTAGTTGAGTCGATTGGTCTCAACTTTGCGATCTTCCGGCAGCATGGCTTTGCTGAATACCTCATAAGGCTTCCTGCCGTTCAATCCGCCATGCGGGTTCTCACCATAGATGTATCTGACATAGAACCCGATCATCTGCATCGCTTCCTCGATAGTGGGAGGAGTAGCTTCATACATCTTCCTTGCCCACTTCTCGTTACGCATCAGGGTGGCAGGTTTATCAGCTATCGAAGCACCCCGGAAGGTGCCGATGAAGCGTTCAAACTGCTCCTGGAAGGTCTTGAAGAATCTCTCGATGATCTTGGCTTTGGCATTATAGCTCTCTGCGAAGGCTACCTGTATCCCCAGTCTTGGGAAGATGCCTGCCAGGTCACTGGAGAGGTCATGCTCCTGCCATTTCTCATTGAACAGCTTGGATCGGAAGGCTTTGCCATTATCCAGATAGACATACTTGGGTAGGGCACCCCAATTGAGGAAGCCGTTTCGGAAGGCAAGTTGGATGTGCTGACTGTCCTCGGTAAAAGCAAGCGATGCGCCCACCGGATATCTGCTTGCCCAGTCCATCACCATGATCATGGTCATGCGTTGGGCTTTCCCGGTCTTGGGGTTAATGATATCAAAGGCAAGGGTATGTCCGTCTGCCACCCATACATCACCCACATTCAGCAGGCTATTGTCTCTATGGATGGTTTTGACGATATCCTCTGCCACTGCCTTGCTGCCAAGTCTTGCCTGGGTCCAGACCGCTTTGTTATTGCTAACCCAATCATCACACCAGCGCACCAGAGTCGGTACCGAACTGGGTGATTCCAGGGCTCCCATACGGGCGTAGGCTTTGATAGTGGTTACTGCGGTATATATCTTAACCTTCTGAGGAGTGAGTAGCAGCTTTAACAGGAAGTGCTGTTCGAGGTAGGTTACCTTGCGTCCTTTATTCTGGCTGCGGCTTTTATGGATCAGAGAGAACATATTACGGTTGGTCTCTAAGTACAGGTCGATCCACTTTCGCAGTGAGCGTTCCGTTCTCTTGCCCCGCATCTTGAATAGCTCCGGCACCAGCTTACCACTGTTGTATTCCTCAGCGATCAGGTTCCAGGTCTCGAGTCTGGCTTCACTGTCCTCCAGCCTCTCCAAGACCGTTTCGCAGAATTGGGCATAGAGTTGAGCCTCAGCCATGCAACTGAGTAGTTCTTTTGCTTCAGGTTCAAGGTTAATGTCGGCATCCACTTCCTTATATAGAGGAGCGGGAATATCTGGCTCAGGGATACTGGAAGATTCGATTATCGGTTCTGGTAGATTTGAAACCATGCGATTCGCTGTTTTGATCAGTTTCTTATCCGATTGGATAGATTTAGGAGTGCCTGCAGTAGGCTTAACTATCGTAATCTTGTGCCCAGCTCTCACCAGTGCCATGATCTTATCGGCTTCCCGGTTGTAAGCTTCTTTGTCTATATTGTTCAGGATATCATCATAAGTAGCCATCATGCCTCTCACACCCTTATATATGATGTGATAAACAGGCAGTCTCGCAGATCGGAGCCGATGTCTATCCGCTCCGGAGCCAGACTTACTGCCTGCTGACCATGATTAGTACGGTAAGCCATCTCGATGTCGAGCAGCTCACCGTGTACAAAGATAAAGGTCTTGGTGGTATGGCACTTGCCACTGGCTACAGTTCTATTAACTGCTGCCAGGCTGCCTTCCTTCACCAGCCTGCGTATCGTCTTTACCGATTTGCCTGAGATCTCAGCCACTCTTGCCAAGGGTAGCCAGATCATTACTTGGTCGTTCTCCATTACTTCACCTACCGGTTTTCCATTCTTTGATTTTGGACTTGGACAAAGCTCAGAGTTTGGACTTGGACATTTCAATCCTTTCGGACTTGGACAAACTGCCGGACTTGGACATGGACTTGGACATTTTTCGTAGCACTTGGACACAAATTCCGCAAAAGAACGGATATTATGCCCGGAAGCTATACGCAGTGAGTGTTGGATGCTGTTTTGTCCAAGTCCGATCGGAATAGTTTGGACTTGGACATTCTGCATCGAGCAGGCATCGCAGCCTGGTTTTCGACTCTGTTTAGCGTTCATTTTCACCTCTCTGTATAGTATTGTTGGGGTGCTAACTTCCATACATCCAATATCTTGGGAAGTCCTTTCCACCTCTTGGCGGAACTTTCCGGAACATTTCTTAGGGGGTGCTAATCTTGACGGCACGAATGCCATCAGAGTTTCTGTTTCGGGAAAATACTTGATCATGATCATCTTCATCCCGCTATTTAGCTTGATGAAGGTATCCCGATCCTGATCTTTTACTCAAAATGCAGGAAACCGAGATTATCGAAGCTTGTCTTTAAACCTGTAAGGGTACGACCCATATTGTGAAGGATTTTGACGGGTGGATGAAGGAGAGACTGGAAGAGAAAATGAAAGTGGTCGACAGTCGCACGGGCTAATCCAAGCCCCTACAATCGATTACACTCGCACGATTATCCTGCAGATTCTTGGCGAAATTTCAGCCGGACCGCGAGAGGATATCAGAGATGCTCGGGATTTAGGCGAGAATATTGAACTGGCTCGTTCACTGCTCCCCGGTAGCGCCGATAACTATATGGCATTTAGAGTAAATGGACATAACTTGGAGCCCAACATTCTATATGAGGACATTGTGATCATCAAACAGGAGATGTACTGGGAAATGGCAAATGAAAAGGTCAGTACGGTACGTGACAAAGACGGGGTCGCACTAAAGAATGTGGAACTCGACCCTGTCAATAAACGTATTATCTAACAGCCATTTAATTTAGACTACAAAGTGCAGATTATAGACCAAGATCAGGGTCTCGATAAATTTCTGATCGGAGTTTTGTCACTTCAGTTGCGGCTTTTTTAATTCGGTAATTTGGGCTGGAGGTGGCAGATGTCCAAATCCAGTCCAAAATCAGCGCTATTTGAAGTTATCGGTGATTAAATAACGTCCAGAAGCGTCCAAATTCCCAATGTCCAAGTCCAAACATAGTCCATTATATATCCGCACCGCATAAGGCTTTATCCCCATTTGTCCAAGTGAGGACGATTTGAAGTTTGGGCTGAGGGTTTATAGATAGTTATGGCAAGATTTCCGGGCTTGACTTATCATATCTCAGGCTGCTTGAAATATTCATAAGCAGTCAGTAATATATATTTTGAGGTGAAGAACTGCAAGTTTGTTTTGGTGAAACAAGACCTTGTTAAAAAGCGGGTATCGTCTTGACCGGAAACCGGAGAAGTGATTCCAAATCAGGAGATAAAGGCTGATTGAAGTAATAGCCCGAAAGTGCATCAGCTGCACAGCCTGCAAGTGCGCTTGCATCTACGATGCCATTACGATGCAGGAGCATATTGCCGTGATAGACCTGGATAAATGCACCCTCTGCGGTGCCTGTGTGCCAGCCTGCCCGGTAGATGCCATTGTGATGCAAAAGGTTGTCCACAGCAGCGTGAATACAGCGGACTATCAAGACATCTGGGTCTTTGCCGAGCAAAAGGACGGCGTGATCTGTTTGAGATCGTGGGTGATCTGTTTGAGATCGTGCCCGCCCTTGTCAAACAGCTAAAGCGCTGGTAGAGTTGCTGGATTGCAGGCGTCTCGCCTGCAGAGCACGGGACGTGCTCAATTTTCAAGGCCTCCGGCCTTGCTGGATGCGAGACGCATCCAATCCAGCAAGCATCCAATCCTGGGCCGAGGCAATACTTTTTATGTCTATAAGATCAGCCATGTCAGTCTCCTTAATTGCTGCGACTTATCATACTGTTTATGTGATAATCGAAGTCTCATGCCTTTGCAAGATGAGATATTAGCCGGAGGATGGCAGATCTCACTCTTGGCGCAAGCCCATACCTTCAATTTAGTTTTAACTTGCGTTTAACTCGAGTCCACTCGAAGCTTCGAGTCAGCTCGAGTTAAACACAAGTTAAAAACAAGATCAAAAGTAAGGCGTGTGACAGGAATCACATCGTAGCCGGAGGATGCCGGACTGAGTGCAGCCCAGAAACCGTGACCACAATCTGCAGATTTTTGGACGCTTGCTTTGATAAAAGGGCTGTTAAGCTTTAACGGCTCTAAGAATTCATCCTGGCGTTTCCTTTCAAAACGGGGTCCATATCTTACTCCCATATCTATGCCCAAGAGGAAGTCTTTGTTCAAACCTATATCGAATGAAAGTGGAGCATGCCCAAAATATTCGTTGGACTCTGCGGCATGGATAGTGCTGTTGATTTCTGCCGGTTCGAAGACATGTAAGGAATATAGGGGCGTAGCATTAGTGTAGCCCAAACCCATGACCTTTTGCCCGGCATTCAGTGGAACCGCACTGCGCAGATGGCTATTGTCGTTGTAAGCGCATCCGGCCAAGAGCAGCAGCAACAGCCCAAAGCAGAACGTATGTTTTCTCACAGTTCAAGTCTGCATCACTTGGGCAGCGCAATTTCTTTGTTGATCAGCTCTTGAATGCGTTCCAGTCCTGTTTTCCTCTGTTTGTTATAGCCCCAATTCGAATATCCACCCGCAGAGATGATCCACACCAATCCCCCCTGGGTATATTGATAGTTGCTGGCCTGGAGCTTAACGTCTTCATTTGTAGCCACACCCAGCTCATTCCACATTTCTTTGGGTAGAGTATAGCTGCGGCTCGATGGGGTCAGCTTTTTACTGTACGAGAAATAAATATTCTTGTCTATATACATGCTGAGATCGATCTGTTGTGCCCGTGGATTGCTCCCCAGAGTCCAGCTTACCGTGTAATCCTGTTCATTATCAAATTCCGGTATTTCGCAGGAGTATTCTGCCGGGGTCTGCAATAGCCCGCTTACGGTTTTGTGTTCAAACATTATCCGATAGGCCAGTTCTTCGTTGTAGTCACCGATAAAGGCTCCGTGCAGGCTCGAAAGATCAAAATTATATGAATAAGCTCCGGATGATTCCAGGTAGTTGAAACCATAGATGGGGAGCAGGGTCTCATTCAAACGCAGCGATTGCAGCCGGTACTTGCTTACAAGGTCCACGCGCATATTCCCGTAATCGCTATCGAGATCATTGTAATATTCCACTATCAGATAAAAATCCTCCTCGGGTTCAATGTATGCATCAAACATCGAGGGCAAACCTTTGCCGCTGCGCCTGTCACAGGATGTGAGGCACAAAATGGAAAGTAGCAGAGTGAACATAAATAGAGCTCTTTTCATGATTCCTCCTTGAATCAAACGATCAATTATCATCTGGGTAGCACTATCTCCCCACTGAGCAGCTTCTCAAGGCGATCCACCCCAGAGTCCCGCTGATGAGTCCCGGCATAAGCACCTTGGTATCTAAATGAAGAAATGATCCATACCAGACCGCCATTGGTGTAATGGTAATTGCTGGCTTCTAAGGTAAATCTACCCCTGCTTAGCCTTCCCAGATGCTCCCAGTCTGCCTTGTTCAGAGTGCAGTGCCGCTGATCAACCTTCAATTCTCTGACAAAATCAGCCCAGCTTCCACTATCGATGTTCAGAGAAAAACTAATGTTTTGCATCCTGGGATTATGCTGCAGAGTCCAGTCCAGCTCGTAATCCTGATCATGGTCAAATTCAGGGGGAGCGCAGTGATATTCGGAAGGAATGCGCAGAGTTCCGCGAGCTACCTTGTTCTCAAAAACTAAGTGATAGTCCAGCTCCTCATCATAATCGCCGATAAACACATTATCATTAAGGCCCAAACCAAAGACATACCTATAGTAACCCTGATTCGCATCGTAAGAAAAGTAGTCTGGCAGTAGTGGAATTTCGTTGAGAGCCAGCGAGCTCAATCTGTTTTTGCTGAGTAGCTCTATATACATGTCGATGTGCTGTACATCATGCTCTTTACGATACTCCAGGATCAAATAAAAATCTTCGCTGGGTTTCAGCATTACCTCCATCAAGGTAGGCATACCGCTTTTGCTGCTCTCCTCGCAGGATGTGAAACACAGGATGCACAAAGCGAGGCCTAAAAGAATGAGTGCTCTTTTCATGATTCCTCCCTTAGAATCTCTTTCAATTTTATTTAGGAATAACAGAAACATCAATCTCACAAAAGGTCTTATGAATCGGCGGCACATTGATATAGCCCTAAGGACAACCGCAACACAAAGATCAGACGTATCCCAAGTGGCAAGCCGCGTATGTCCCAGAGCCCAAAGGCCGCAGGATAAACACAGCAAGGCTCATTGCAGCGCATAGAAAATGCACTGGCAATATCATCGGCCGAATCAATCTTCCTTTTCATAAATCCTCACTATGGCGAGTTTTGGCTTTAGGTAAATAGTGTCAAGAATTATTCGTTCAGGCATTCCCCCATTTTACGAGAGTCTGATTATGGACTGGTCGGTGTTTGCTATCTGAAATGCCGTCCCTACAGGACTCTATAACATTGTGTAGCTGTAGGTTGCTATCTAAAATGCCGTCCCGATGGGACTCGGATTGGAAGGACATTAATGCTGGAATCATGAATCTTAACAGCCAAAAATATAAACTGAAATACATAGGCATAGATGATAGCTAGGATACTATCATTAAGTTCATTATCAAAAGAGTGACTCAATATTTTGGGGGAATGCCAGTTATTCGTTCAGGCATTCCCCCATTTTACGAGAGTCTGATTATGGACTGGTCGGTGTTTGCTATCTGAAATGCCGTCCCTACAGGACTCTATAACATTGTGTAGCTGTAGGTTGCTATCTAAAATGC
>Ga0265294_10005817_pt1 | contig 14972 bp, 16 predicted proteins | sample MunlanPumphouse3_FD_192504 | JGI IMG/M metagenome (GOLD analysis project Ga0265294, IMG submission 192504) | Groundwater microbial communities from a municipal landfill in Southern Ontario, Canada - Pumphouse #3 | ecosystem: Environmental > Aquatic > Deep subsurface > Groundwater | place... | reverse complement strand
AAATCTAATTGATTTAATGCTTTAGCTGTATAATTACCTTGATGTATTAATAAACGTGCTAAGGTATTCCACTCTAAAGCTGTTATTATTCCTCTTGGTCTTTCTAATGGATCAAAGTAGATGTATGGGAATAATAAATCACTCATATCTACTGGTATTGCTGGTAATGTTCTATCTTCATCTAATCCAATAGAATCTTCTGAAGATATTATAATTGTTAAACTTAATGTTTGTACTAAAGTACTATTTATGAATTGTACCACTAATACATCATCATTTTCTATATCTTCTATATAGAATGAATTTGATGTTAAACCTGCTGTTACTGGTACTTGTACTGCCGCACCACTATTAATTGTATAAGATAAACCTGTTAAACCAATGTTTGTCTCCCATATAACTAATACTGTATCATTACCTATTAGCTTAGCTTTTAAAGAAGCGGCTAATGAACCTGCTGCAGGTGTTGTAAATGATACTACTGGATAGTCTGTTGTTTCTACTGTGCCTGTTACAGAAATCATTTTAACTGTTACTGTATATGATGTAGAAGCTGTTAATTGATTTATAACAAAATAATCTGATAATTTACCAACGTTAGTTAAATCATTATATATTTCTGTATAATCTGCGTCACCTGAGAATTTATATCCTACCCATTTTATAGGGGTTGATGCACCCCACTGTATCGTAACGTCTGTTGATGTTACACGTGTTACGTTTGCTGTCGTTACAATAGACATGCTATTACCTCCTTATTATCTTGCATATAACATACGATATACCCATGTTAAATTTAATAACTCATATTTTACTTCGTCCATTGTTACTATTTTTAATCTAGGTGTGTAGCCTTTGCCTGACACTGGAATACGTATCTTCCAGTAATATACTTCTGGAAATTGTGATTTATCTAAACGCCAAGCTAATGGGTCTACATATTGTTCATCAGTTTGACTGAAGTACTCTAATGTTCCTAATTCTGTAGAACCAGGTATTAAACTACCTGCATCAACATCGTATACTCTTTGATATTGTATTTCACCATATCTATCAGAGCTAGGATTTAAATATTCCATAACCTCATATTTGAAATCATCTTGTCTTAAGTAACCGTCTAAAGAGAATGTTGTGTAGAATGTTAATGGACTTTGTTCTACATTGTTAACTTGTATTTGTAATTCTCTATAACGTTTTTTATAATCTGATTCTTGTTCTCTAGCACCTGTATCTATTAATTGATAGTTACGATATTTATTTTGTGTGTAGCATAACTCTTCAAGTTTGTAACGCTCTAAACCATAACGTTCTGGAGTCTGATATGGATAGATGTAAAAATCTCTTCTATCAGGATTTCTATGTAAGAATTGTATACTATCACTTACAACTTGATCTGTATCATCATATAATATAACTGGTACATAAGAAGCATAAACATTATAACCTGAAGTATCTAATCTAAATGGTCTAATTAAACTTTGACTTTCTAATATATAACTGGTCCAAGTTCTAGTTGTTGTATCGTAGATTAAATAATAGTTAATATATTTATTATCTAAATCTTTAAAGGTATAAACATTATATACACATTTATAATCCACATAGTTTTGGAAATGTACTAATCGAATATAATCTTTTTGACTATCATATTCAAGAGTCTTATAAACTGTTAATGATTTACCATATAAATCTTGTAAATTACTTTCAACTACTGTTGAGAAATGATCTAATAAATATTCTATATTTGTTGTAATTGGTGCTACTGTTATACCATTAGCTGTTGTTGAACTGGGTACTATCATGTAGAAATAATTATTAGATTTATAGAATACCATGTTTCTAATTGATTTAATAAATGTTGCATCAGATTCTGAGATATGTAGATTCTTCTGTAATGATGCTTGGGTCCAAGATGAACCTGTTGCATCTAATGTTAATAAATAAATCTCAGTTGTTGTAAACACTAATAAATGATCTAAATAAGGTACACATTTAATTACTTTATCTGGGAATGCGCATAAGCCACTTGGATATGGGAACCACGCTGGATTATTAGGTTCACTAATAAATATAGCTTGAGTTGCTTTTTCAGGACCCCACATTACTAATCTTTGTTTCCATGTACACATTCCAACTGCTGTTGTTAAATCATATGATGTATATTCTAATACTTTAGATGCATCTGGTAATTGGTCTGCAAAAGTTAACATTACTGGCAATACACTACATGCTATTGTATTGAATCCTGTTACAGATTCTATTTCTCTAGATGTTGGATTGTATTGATCGTAAGTCTCCCATTTGAAAACTTCTATTCTAAATATACAAGCTGTTGTATTAGATGTCCAATCTAAATATAAATCTGGTAATGTACTTAAAGTTTCCATATCTATTATATCTTCTTTAACAATATCAAAGTTAGATGATGAACCTGTTGACCAAGACCATCTTACCAAGTATTTACTTTGACCTTCTCCAAGTGTACAGTTGTATTGTAATTTTAATCTATAGCTATTATTTTTATATGTATAATACAATGGAACTGCGTTACCTGTTACACGATCAACTGGATATAATCCCATTAATGTAAACATAACTGATGTACTTAAATTTGTAAAACTATAAGGATCATCTAATAACATGTTATACATACCGTTAGTTGCATCATTTGCTGTAGCTTGATATGGTAATAATTTAGTTAATTTATACACTTTATTTGCGTCATCAAATTCAGTAAACATTAAGTGATCACCAACAGGATAATTTACATTATCTTGTTGGAATCCTGTTAGACTTCTCATTAAACAATAGAATCTTGTTGAGTTATCCACAGTTAATGTTGTACCTATTAACTCTGTTAATAAGTCTGTATTTTCTAAAGGAACATCGTGTATAGTTGATATTTCTGGCTTAGTACAATGTAAATTGTAGTTAAGACTTTTATTTTGTAACGTTGTTTCTACACTCTCATCAGCTACATTAACAACATTATTTGCAGATTCTTCTGATGTTAATCCTGTTAATATATTAGATAAGCATGTTACTTTTCCGTTACCTATTGGTGTGGTATTTGAATGTACTTCTGATAAAATAATTTGTTTATATACCTCACCATTTTCTTCTGTTATTTCTGTAGCTCTTAAAATTTCTTTATCTTTTAAATGGTCTGAAACATATGGGTCACATTCAGAAATAGGGCTTTGAGTAATCTCAAATGCCCTAATACCTTCTCTAGGAGTTAATGCCTCATTTTCAAGAGCTAGATCAATATTGATTAAATTTTTTACAGCACCAGTATTTAACGGATTAGTAACATATTGCATACCTAAACCAAATGGTTCATCTGTATACAATGTACGTCTGCGTCTATTATAGGTTTTATACTGCTGTTGTGAACTAGCTGAAAAACTTGCCATAATATGCCTCCTTTAAAATACGCCAAAGATTTCTGAATCTGTTGTATACTTGTCTCTAAAATATGGGTCTCTAACTGCACCAGTATTATTAGCTTGGAATATTGGTGGAACGCGATCTGCAAAATCTCTTAGCATTAAAAATCTGTTTGTGTCGTACTCTTGTTGAAATATTGGTGCAACTGAAGCACCTTCCTCATCAACACTATACCATTTATAGGCTGCTCCAGGAATAACAACACTTCTTATATACTTATCTGGAAATAGATCATAGTTGTTATACACAACGTTTCTTACTTCTAGATTAACTATAGCTTCACCTGTAACAGGATCAACTGTTGTATATAAATTCTTTTTATAGTCTGGGAATTGTGTTGGATTAAATTCTGAAAATGTTGGATATCTAGTATCCAGTGCTGTATTTATATCATCTACAGCACCGTCTAGATATGTTACACATTCATCATAACGTAACATTTCACCAGCTAATTTATTATTTAGTAATTGTTGAACTTCCCTTAAAATCATAATTTAGCCTCCTTTGACTAAGGTGTTACTTCTTCCAATGTAATTGTTAATGTAGCATCTTCAGTTACTGTAAATGCTTGATCTGTAACTGTTGTATAATCCTCAGCTGAGCATGTGTATGTGTAGCTTCCTGCTGCTAATTCGTATGTACCGTCTTCTTCAGCAGTAACTGTTACTGAGTTAGAATCTTTAACTACTAATGTAGCACCTTCTGGTGTAACAGCTGGTGTAATTGTAAATAATTCTGTTAATGCAACTGTTAATGTTGCGTCTGCAGTTACTGTTAATGTTTGAGATGTTAATGGTGCATAGCCTGTTGCAGAACATGCGTATGTATAAGTTCCTGCAATTAATTCATAAGTTCCATCTTCTTCAGCTGTCATTGTATTACCATTAGAATCTTCTATTACTAATGTAGCTGTGTCAGGTGTTAATGCTGGTGTAATTGTGAATAATTCATTTAATGTAACTGCCACATCTGTATTATCTGTTAATACAACTGTACCAACTTTATTTGCATAACCTGCTTTTGTAACTGTGTATGAATATGTTCCTGCAATAACTCTGTAAGATTTTCCACCAACTTCTACTGGATCTACTGTGTTATTAGCTGCATCTTTCAATACAAGTGAATCTACTGTAGCTGGTGTTGTTGTAAACTCTAATAAATATTCATAAGTTTGTGAATGTAATATTTTAGCTTTAGTTTTTACATCTGCTGCCTCTTGTGCTAATGTTGCATTAGCAGTATTAATGTAGCCTGATGTAACAGATTGTTTTGTACCTGTACCTAAGTTACCTGAGAAATTTTTATTATCTCTGATATCTATACCTTCTTTTCTAATACCTTCTAAATCGTTTTCTATATTTTGTGTTTTTGATTGATTATTTGGACTTGACATAATCTAATACCTCCCTTTAAGTAAAAAGGGAATAGGGTGATACCCTATTCTCCTTTGATTTTAATATAATTTAAGCTCACCAGGATTACTTTCATAATTGTTTCTAACATCTGCCATACGATTTTGTTTAGTTGTAATTGCGTCTACGCATCTACGTCTTCTATCAATTTCGTCTGCATATGTTATAGGTATATCCTGTTTTGATCCATCTATAGGAAATGAGATTCTTATACCATTAATTGAGATTACCATAACATTACCAAAATGTGGTCTGTATAATGGTGCTAAGTATGTTGTTACATGCTCTTCATCTCTATAATGTTTAATCAAATCTTTCCTTGCCTTATTTGCTCTAGCAACTTCACGAGCTGCCACAACCATTGGATCTTCTGCCTTTTTTTGAGCATTTATATTAGTTGTTACTGCATCTTGTGCGTCATCGGCTATAGGTTCTTTTATATTTTTAGCCATATTTTTTCCTCCTTAAATTTTAAAGAGCATTTAATTGTGATGGCACGCATATATAATCTACAACAGCTTCTAATCTTGTCGAACCAAAACCAACTGAGTTGATCTTGAATCCTATAGATTGTCTTTGATCAATTGGATCTAATACTCCTGCACTACCTTTTTCTTTAACATACATTTTAGCTGACTCTTCGCCAGATAAACCTGATTTTGTTAAAGCATCTTTACCAATTACTAAGATGTGTTGTGCTTTAAATTCTACCCAGTCTCCATCTTCATCTGCAGCGTTGTATGCATCTAAGTCCCAAACTTTTTGATTTGGAATATATGAAGCATCGTCGCCAGTTCTAGAATCTTTAACCCAACCACTTACTGTTGATAAAACTTTTGTAGATGTACCTGGAATAACTGTATCTTCATCAATTGTTCTATATTCATATACTTCGTCTGTTGAATCCCATCTATATAATCTTAAAGAATCTTTTGAAGCTTTAATAAATTCACCTGATGTTGGTACTAACATTGTCTCATAGAACTCCATGTCGAACATTGGTACTAACATTGTGTTTTCATACATACCTTTTGTGTTGTTATTGATTGTCATATATTTTTCTACAGTTGCATCTGAGATCATATCATAGAAAAATTCTGGACTACCTATAACGTGGAATCTACCATTCATTCTTGGTTTAACTAATGATTTCTTTAAGCTTAATATAATTAATCTCAAGTCTGTCATATTTGGTTTTGAAGTATTTGTTAATGCTTCAAAGTTTGCGGCAGATCCTGCAAAGTATGGATTAGCAATTGATAACAATGTTTCTTTTGCTAATAAATCTAATGTTTCCATTGCTACTAAAGAATATTCTTTTGTATAGTGGGCGATTACTGGATCTACAACTCTAAAGTCAACTTTATCTGTAAACTCCATGTATCTACCATATTGATATGCTGTGATTTCATATTTTTCTACAGAACCTTTATCTGAATTTGGTGGAACACCTTCATCTAATGGTTGTGTGTGTGCTTGTAAAGGCGCCCATCTTCTGATCATAATTTTATCAGCTTTTTCTTGAATAGGTGCAGAGTCTGCTAATCTGAAATATACATACTCACTTGCGTCATATCTAATTGTATCTAACAATTGTTTACTATAAAATGTCTCTGGGTTAATAACTCCAGGTCCTGCGTTTGTGGCCATCTCAACATAAGAGTTGATATCTGCTCTTGCGTTTAGTTTTAAATCTGGCATAATTTCCATCTCCTTTAATTTCGTTTAATCTCTTGTCTCTGTTATAACAAGCCTATTTTGCACCTTGCTCAGAAAACCATTTAGATAGTTCTGCAAAGGTGTCAACTTTCTGGTCATCTACAGCTGTATCTTCCTTACCTTTTTTAAGATTAGGTGTTGAGCTGTTACCAGCTTTTGCTGCTCTAGCTTGTTCTGATTGTATTCCTTTTTGTTCTGCAGCTTTTAAAAGATCTTCAAAGTGTTTTTTGATATACACAGATTCTAGGTCTATATTTCTAGTAACAAACGGATCAACTCCATCTGCTCTTAATTCAACTGCGAAGTCTTTTAATCCTTCGTCGTCTAAACCAAACTTATCCTTAACTTTTTGAAAACCTACCAAAGCCTGTGTGCGTACATCAGCTAACTCTCGAGATTGTCTGTCTTGTTCTAATATGTCGAGCTTTTTCAAAAGCTCCATAGGTACTTTTTCTTTTTCTGCTTTAGCTTCTAAAACTTTATCCTGTAATAATTGATTCAAATCCTCTACTTTTGCATTATCGGTATCTACACCTAATAGACCTAATAGATCTTTAAATGTTCGCTCATACTTTGTGTTTTCTACCCTCATCTTTGCAAACACTTCGGAAGCTTTTCTATTTGCTTCTCTTTGTTTCACAACTTTAGGGTCTTCAACTTGTTCTTGAGTTTTTGTCTCAGCTTTTGGTTCAACCTTTGCTTCAGGGTCTGTTTTAGGTTCTTCAGCTTCTTTAGATTCAGTATCTTTTTCTACAGTCGTTTCAACATTAGAATCTTCTGTAGTCTCTTGCCCGTTTTCTGTATTTTGATTTCCACCTAAGGCGTTAACCAAATCATCTAACGTAGCTTCGTTATCTTCATTATCCATCTACCTATCACTCCTTCACGTTATATATCGGCGTATATATAACAGAGTCGTAGAAATTACACACAAATTAAAGGTTGTGGACCTTATACTCTACTACCATTATTAAAGCACAAATCTAATTAAAATGCAATAGAAAAACAAAAAAATATGCAAAAATCGCATATTTTTTATATAATTAACCCATTGGATTCGCCATAGGTTCTGCTGTACCTGCTGGTATATATCCATTAATATCTGCCTGAGGAACCTCGCCTGCACGCTTTTTAGCTAATGTGTCAGCTGTCGCAGTAATAGCATCTTCAGGATTTGCGCCTTTTTGTATTAAATCAGCGTATTGGAATAATACTTGAGATACATCTTCTGTTGCATTATCTAATCTTTGTAATCCCATTCTCTCTAACATTAATTCTTTGAATGGTAAGTCTTGTAATTGTAACCATTCTTCTGTTGTAATTAAATCAACACTTTGTCCAGCTTGTTGATATTGCATTTGTTTTTCCATTAATAGATTTGCTAACTCAGCAATACGTTGTTTATTCTTAGGTAATTCTGAAGAAATAACTAATTCATAATCAAATAAAGTATCGCTATCTATTTTAGGGAAGTCAACTTCAATAGATTCCCATTTATTATATTTATTAGGGACCTTCTTAAAGTATTTACGTTTTGGACAATAGTTAACTAAATTCATTAACACTAATTGTGTTAATTGTTTAGCATATCTTTCGTACATCATTAACTTTGGAGCATCTATCATAGTTACACGATTCAACATTTCCTCTGTACCACCAGTTGTTATAATAGATCCAGTATCTCTACCAGTATATCTACCGTCAACACCTGATATTAATTGTATATTACTTTCTAACATATTCTGATTAGTAGGTAACATACTAGACACCTGAGGGAACTCTTGGTAATGTACTGCTCTAGTAGCGTCGCCATTAACAACAAAAGTTTTATCAGCTTCATCGCCGTGTTTACTAAATGCAACTACATTTAAACCTGATTGTGTATTAACAAATTTAGGTGGTCTTTGATTCCTATACTCAGCAGTTAATGCAATAGATTGCATCATATTATATGCAATACTATCTGCAACAATTTTCTGACATGGACTTGATCCAACTAATCTTTCACCAGGTGGTTCACAATATAATTCAACAATTGGGAACACAGCAGGTTTTAATTCTTTAAAATATAAAATCTCTGTATTATTAATAAGATGTATTTCATAAACTTTATTATATTCTTTTACCCAATATATAGTTAAAGTATAATAATCTTTATTAACATTATTAATTTTATCAGTGTTAAATTTTGGTACTTCAACAACAGATACATCTTTTGAATTTGATCTTAAGTATTCTTTAAAAGCTTCTTTATAATGTGGTGTCTCTTCAAAAACAGATTTATGATAATTGTCATATGTGCAACAATATCCTGCAGTTTCTAATGATATAGAAAATGGATCTCTCATAAATTTAATTGGACTAATATTTTTTAAACTAACTTTACCTTTATAAAATGAATTACTATTACCAGCTGTAACTGTGTCGTCCCAACCTACTTGAGTATAACCAACATTAAACAATGCAGCGTTACAACCTGCTAAGAATTGATAGTATCCAATATCTCCTAACGCCCATTCTCTATCTAATGCTATATTCAGAGTCTGACAAAGTTCTTTATCGTCTTCTGTTGTAGGTAAAACATCAGCACCTTTAGTAACAGTATATAAAGAAGCGATGATATTAGATTTGACATAGTTTACAAAATTAGTGTCTGGTAATATTTGGTAATCAGGAAATTTAACATTTAGAGTTTTCCATAAATCACCAGCGTCTATACCGTTTAATATTTTCATTCTCTTATGTGATCTACTATAATTAGATTTCATCAAGTCCCAATATTCAGTAAGTGTTTCTACTTTAATTGGGCATTCTTTTTTATTCTTACGTAATATAGTTTGATTTTTCTCATTCGGTTCTAAATTTTTATTATTTTGTTTATACGCCATACTAATCATCTCCTTCCATTATATCTTTTAATGAATTATAAGTTTCTTTTATTTTCTTAGATTGTTCGTCCAAGTCTTCTAATTCTTTTTGCTGCATCGCAGCACGTTCTTTATGATATTCTTTTTCGTACTCCAGACGTTGTATATCGCTCTGATCGTATTTATGAATATTAATATTTACTTCTGGTTCATATATAATGAATAAAATAAAGCAAATCAACAAGCACAATGAAATATAAAGCATTAATAATAACCTCCCTCTTTAATCTGGTCCTCTTCATCTTGAAAAATCCAATTCGCATATTCCTGTTCACGTTTCTCACTTTCTGTTTTAGTGAGGTCTTGACCTTGTTTATTATAAACCCCATAGATTAAATCTTTAGGATTTGCAGGTAGCTTCATCAGAATCCATTCAAAGGCTGAGATAGCGTGGTCGTTACCGTCTTTAGGTTTAGAAGTTAAAACGTTTTCATCTGAACGGTCTGTTTTAAATTTATAATCTCTAAGCTCGTTAATTAAAGTAGTACAACTTTGGTGGATTCTAACATATCCAAGTTCTATATAGGTATTTGCTCTAAATATTCTAGCGTCTTTATTAATGGCACCAGATTGAAAAGCGATACCGTAATCTAAGAAATGGTCACTAAGGTTTTTCTTATTATAGTCACGTTGTGGACCAGACTTAGGGTCTATGATAGGTGCGGTAAACATACCGCCTGAAGGTATATCTTTAATACCTTCAAAATACAATTTAGCTAATTCAGCAATTGATTTATCATTAGTAGCTATTTCTTTATAGAAAACAACTTTAGAATTTTCCTCATCTATAGCAGCGAATAGGAAAACAGACAGGTCGGCAAGTCCGTAATCGAACGCCACTACACGTTTCCAATGTTTAGGTATATCGGCATCTCCGACAACGTAGTTAATAACATTAGGGTAAACGAGTCCTGCAGCGTACTGGAAGGATCCGAATAAATATTTCTGAATCCACCAAGTTGCTTTTCCTTTAGAGTTTGTTGCTATAAAGTTAGCAGGTAAATATTCATTAACAGCTGAGGTACTAATATGTGCGCTAATTTGCGGGTCTTTAGAATCCTCGAGTTGTTTAAATAAATCGTTAACCTCGCCGTGTTTATAGATTTGGTCCGCGACCATAACGACGTCTGTTCTAATAAAGCCTGAGTCTGGGTTAGATTCTATAATTCCTCTACGCCAGTCTGCCTCCATAACAGGTATAGCCTGGTGGTTAACCGTGTATTTAAAAACAGGGTTTCCGTCTTGGTCTAGAGCCTGTAGGCCTGCAGCCGTATTACGCAAACGCGTCTTAAGCTGAGTAAGAACTTCAGGTTTACACTCAGACGCTTCCAAGATAACAAATGAAGTCAAGTTATAAGATCTTAATTTATTAACGTCGTCGAACGGTCTGAATAGAACCCTATGTCCGTTTTTAAAATCGTAGTATGCTTTTAACGCACTACTAGCTTTAACAAACTCCGCAGGTAAATCGTTTTCTATATCTTTTTTAATAGTCTGCTCGTACTGACTGCTAACGTTCGCTCCGATTAAAGTCAACCCGTTCGGTGTCAAAAATAAATGCTTGTAAAATTCTTCCCTCGATGTCAACGTCTTTCCAGAACCGTACCCTCCAAAATTCCCCGTTAGTAAATGCCCGTCCTCATGGAACGCTCTCTGATGGTCTTGTGGTACATATGTGTTTACATAAGTATTGCAACTTGAGTTACTACACATTAACCAATATTCAGAAGGCAGTCCTGAGATAGAGACTGCGGGTATTAGTGCGGAACGGCACCTTGGGCAGTAGTCGAATACTCTACGATACTGGGTGTTGTTCTGAGTCATGTTTCTCCACAGCTTTTCTCATGTATGCATTCTCTGCTTCTAACATCGCTTCTGTTGTTAGGTCTGGTCTTAACTCTTTGTCAGGTGCGTACATGCTCAATACTGTACTCGCGCCTACATTGTAATTGTCATACAGTAATGATCTTATACTCTCGTATGTCTCGTCGTCTGGCGCTGGTGTAGCTGTATTCAACATCGCTAATTGCACTGTGAATAAAACTGTCATTAGATCGTCTACTCTAATGTTCTTGTCTGATTTTAGTTCTACCGCGTTGGTGTCTTCATTTAATTCTATCATTAATTTCATTTTTAACCACACTCCCCCTTCTTTTATATGTCTAGTCTAACACAGTTATTTCGTTTTTGCAAGATGTAACTCTAAGATTACAAGATTTTTTTTTCGATGAGCGATTTGTTGAATCACTAAAGAGAGAGAAAAAAGAAAAATATATATATTTATATATATCGTATAGGCTAAAATGTGAAATTTTAAACCCTACCCCTGGGTCAAGAGTTTAAGATTAATATATTATAGAAAGGAAGTGATTAATATGAAGAAGATTACAATTAGAATGAAGAGTATTGCTGGTGTAATTACATTAGCAATAGCAACTACATGTATATGTGGTTGTATCAATAATAACACAGATACATTCTATGTTAATATAATTAGTGCATTAGTATTAGCATTAATGTACAATACAATTAGATTGAAATAGTATCTAAAGCTTAGTAAAAACTACTGAGAATAAGCTGTAAGTAGTCATATATATTATATTAAAAGGAGTGATTTATATGAAGAAATCAACAAAGAAAGCAGAATTTTTAAAAGCAGTATTAACAACTAAAGGAAATGGTGTTGTATTTACTACACCAAGTGGTGAAACATATTGGATAGGACTAGAACCTAGAGTAAAATATAGTCCATACACAGGTAAACAATATGTAAGTAAAGAATATCCAGTAATGAAATTGGAGAAACAACCTGAGAAAACAGTAAATAAAGAAGTACAGTTATAATGAATAGATGCACATACTGAACAAGTATGTGTATTCATTTGTTATAACATTGTCGTTCCACACAATGTTGTCACAAAGGAAAGGAGGAAATTGAAAATGGAAACATGACCGCACGAAAACAAATATCGGTTAACATAATATTCGCTAAAATTTATTATGTCAACAGTTGGGTTGGCTCCCGACTGAACATTTGTTTGTAAAAATTTACGAAATTTTCAAAACAGGGGTATGTGAATTTAAAAAAAAATGCATAAACATCTACATGTACGATAGACATTCGACATCGAATTTGTAGACGTATATCTTTTATATTAAAAACATATATACTTATATATATATATTATGCATAATATTAATATTTATATACATATCTATAAACCTATATATATCAATGGTTACAAGTGATTATGTCTACTGAAAATGTGACATTACTACTACATATAATATAGACATTTATGCAAGTTTTTAAAAAGAATAGTTCCCTGGGTGCCGTCGTCTCTTCACTTACTATGTCTTCCATTGTAACAAATCTCTCATGTTATAGTCAATCGACTTTCACGGCATAAACGCTTCGCATTTATTCCATGGTTCAATTGACAATAACCGAGATTTGTTGTCCTTGCCACATAGTAATAAGTAAAAAGAAAGGAGTTGAATTATATGTATAACATTTATTTTAATGATATCGATGGTTACTGGTACATACCAGGTATTGATATCTCTTTTGTATCAGATAACGATGCAATTGAGTATTACGAAGCAAACTTCTCTCGCTAACGGGAGAAGTCCGCTTCTATATTTATATATGCAATAGGCTGGAGATACCAGATGCGCATTAAAGGAGTTAAATATGAATATATTATTAATTAAATCAATTGAAAATCAGTTGGTTAAAGAGCTTAAAAGCAAAGCTAAAAGAAATGGTTGGCACATTACTGAATTAAGAATAGTACCAACAGTTTTAAATTATAATAATTTGTGTAACTTTTACAGAATTATTGACAATATGGATTATGTGGTATTTTGCAGAGATTATCTATCTAGGTCTGAGAAAGTCCTAGCTGATAAAGCTTTGAAATTTTTCAAAACTTATAAAAGAGTACTACATTACAAAGATAATGAAGCTTACTTCATTAAAATGATTACAAATACTCATTATAATAAATTTGACAATTATGGAAATATTACAGAAACAATCGATGGGTACTCTTTAGACGAAGAGCTTTGTCGTCCTGAATACGAGCCTTCAATAAATGAAGATACTAAAAATCAATATAGCAAATATGTGAAGTTATATGATATGGAGTATCCAAATAGTAATACTGAGTGGCTTAGAGCTATTCAGCAAATAGATTATTATATTAAAAATCAATTAGAATATCTTGTCTCGGAAGAAGAGCAAGAAAATATAATAAACTATTATGAAAAAATAGAATTATCATATAATGACAAGGCAACTTTAAGAGCTGCTGAGTTAGAAGAATTAATATGATAAACCGAGGCTTCGCCCCCTGGCTTTCGCGGGGGACGAATCCCCTATATGTTTTTTATATAAATTATATCAATAAGCTAGAGATACTAGATGAGATAAAGAAAGGAATTTATTATGGAAACAAAATTTAAAAAGAGTTTAAAAGGAAAGTTAGATACAAAAGTTATTGATTATAGTGTAGTTAATAACGACAAAGGTGGATATATACAAATAGTATTATCTACACCTGTAAGAAGTGAATATAAAGTAAATATATTCCCTAGTAATCTAGATTACTGGGCAAATAACTTATCAGTCATTGCTCAAATAGACACTGATGAGTTTATAGATGTATTAGAAAAATTAATTGCAGAGAAAACAGAATTTCCATTATATTATGGACTAGTTAGTTTCTCAGCAGATGGTAGACGCTTTAGCAATGGCATAAGCTTTAATGAGCCAAAAGCTACACCAACAACAATAGAAGAAATTGCAACAATCATATAAGAAAAGGGGTTATTCCCCTTTTTTTTTATTTTAATATTAATTAAATCACGATTAACGGACCGACCCGTGGTCCTTCGGACGGGGTCGTTCCTATGTTGTGGTTAAGGAGGTAAAAAGATGAAAGCAGGAGACATTATAAATTATCATAAAAGCAGAAAATGTTGTGCTAACGAAGATCAATTAGCTAAATGGACTTGTCCAGAGTGTGGTAGAGTCTTAATAGCTTCTGAACAATTCTTTTATAGAAACTCACATAATAATGATGGCTTAGACCATACATGTAAAGAATGTCGAAAAGCCTATGCAAGAAAAAGAAATAAATCTAAAAATTGATTTCTTGTATAGTTTATTATATAATAATAAAATCAGGAAGGAGAATTGTTTATGACAGAAGCTCAAAAAGAAAAACGAAGAGAATATCAAAGAAAATATGCACAAACACATAAAGAACAAATCAAAAAAGCAAGAGAAAAAAATATTGAAAAATATAGAGCAGCTTGTAGACAATGGAAACAAGAACACCCAGATAAAGCAAGAGAATATAATAAAAAATATTATCAAACACATAAAAAACAAATCGCAGGATACTACAGAGAATACTACAGAAAATATAGATTAAAAAATCGTAAAAAACCAAGTCTA
>Ga0265294_10005816_pt1 | contig 14973 bp, 12 predicted proteins | sample MunlanPumphouse3_FD_192504 | JGI IMG/M metagenome (GOLD analysis project Ga0265294, IMG submission 192504) | Groundwater microbial communities from a municipal landfill in Southern Ontario, Canada - Pumphouse #3 | ecosystem: Environmental > Aquatic > Deep subsurface > Groundwater | place... | reverse complement strand
TGCTCAACAATGGAAGAATGGCGAAAAGTTTTTTCAAATATGGTCTAACTTTTATCGCTACAGTACTCCTAAATGCTCATTATCAATCGAATATAGATATTTTTAAATTTTTGTCATGTACTTAGATATTTTTTATATAAACTTAAATTTACTAAGGTGACTAATATGGTTTTTTAAATTAACATTGTTTCATCGGAATATCACCACTTTCGATGATATTCAGCATTTTTTCTGTGGCTTTAATGGCTGCTACGGTTTGGTCGCCATCTAATCCTCTCGTTTTAAATGTCTTCCCTTCATACTGCCAGGTGATGATGGTCTGAACAATGGCATCTGTTTTTCCTCCGGGAGGAATCACTACTTCATAATCCAGCAACTCGGGTGTGGGTTTATTCAATGATTTGTAAATTTTGTACAATGCTTTTGAAATGGCATGATACTGACCATCACCGGAAGCCGACTGTTCATATACTTCACCTCTTATTTCCAGTTTTACGCTGGCCATTGGACGTAATTCCTTTGTAATTGAAAGGTTGTAGTTTAATATCCTGATTAAATGTTGGTCATGCGCACTTTTGATTACATCAGAAACAATATAAGGAAGTTCATCGATGGTTACCATTTCTTTTTTGTCACCCAACTCGATGACTTTTTGTGTAACCAATGCCATCATTTCATTATCAAGCTCAATACCAAGTTGCTGAAGGTTTTTCAGAATATTGGCTTTCCCCGAAGTTTTACCCAAAGCATAAACCCGCTCCCTCCCAAAACGTTCAGGGAGTAAATCGTTGTAATACAGGTTGTGTTTGTTGTCTCCATCTGCATGGATGCCAGCAACCTGAGTGAAAACATTATCGCCGATAACAGGCTTGTTGGCCGGTATCCTGATACCTGAGTAGGATTCAACCAATTTACTTACAGTATTTATCTTACTTTCATCAATTCTTGTCTTTTTCTTCAATTGGTCATGAATGACTGCAATTGTACTTGACAAAGGTGCATTCCCGGCTCTCTCTCCCAGACCATTGATGGTTACATGCACACCCTTAACCCCTGTTTTTACAGCCTCATAAATATTCGCAACAGCCAGATCATAATCGTTGTGTGCATGAAAATCAAAATGTAATTCAGGATAACGAGTAGTCATCTTCTGACAGAATAGATGAGTTTCCGTGGGATTCAAAATTCCAAGGGTGTCTGGCAGCATAAATCTTTTAATGGACTCATCTTTCAGACTATCGACCATAAAGAACACATAATCTTCAGAATTACGCATGCCGTTCGACCAGTCCTCCAGATAAATATTTACATCGATATTCATTTCCCGTGCATAAGCTAGCACCTGTTTAATATCGGCCAAATGTTCTTCCGGAGTTTTTCTTAACTGAAATTTACAATGATTTTCAGAACCCTTGCAAAGTAGATTCAGAACTTTACACCCGGCACCCTGAATCCATTCGAGCGATGTTTTTCCATCCACAAATCCCAACACTTCAACTTTGCCGATGTGTCCATGATCTTTGGCCCATTTGGCTACCTTTTTAACAGAGGCATATTCCCCTTCTGAAACTCTTGCTGAGGCAATTTCAATTCTGTCAACACGTAAGACTTCCAGGAGTAATCTGGCAATATTCAACTTTTCGGGAGTTGCAAAAGAAACCCCGGAAGTTTGTTCTCCGTCACGCAGCGTGGTGTCCATTATTTCTATCATGCCTGTGCATTTTAGTTTTAAATCGAAACGTTGTTTCTGATTTGAAAAATTATTTTTTTGATGCCTCGTATTGTTCGATCAACTCTTTTTTACTCAGCAGATAATCAATATCATCCAATCCTTTCAATAAGCATTCCTTCTTATAAGAATTGATCTCGAATGATTCAGATTTTCCATCAGCATTATTAGTAATAGTTTGATTTTCAAGATCAACTGTTAATGTTAGTTTTGGATCTTTATTGGCTTCATTAAAAATTTCGGCCAGAAACTCAGCACTAACAACAACCGGAAGTACACCATTGTTTAAAGCATTGTTTTTGAAGATATCGGCGAAGAAACTGGAAACCACAACCTTAAACCCATAACCATCAATTGCCCAGGCAGCATGTTCACGGCTCGAACCCGAACCAAAGTTCTTACCCGCAACGAGAATACTACCTCCATAAGCAGGGTTATTCAAAATAAAATTAGTTTTCGGACTACCATCTTTGTTGTATCTCCAGTCGGCGAAAAGATTATCTCCGAAACCTTCTTTATTAGTAGCTTTCAGGAAACGGGCGGGTATAATCTGATCAGTATCTACGTTTTCAATCGGCAGTGGAACTACCGTCGATGTTAATGTTACAAATTTTTCCATACAATTGTTTTTGAATAAAAATTAAACTCTTGGATCGGTGATTTTACCGGTAATTGCAGCAGCTGCAGCAACGAGTGGACCGGCAAGGATGGTTCTGGCACCGGGACCCTGGCGACCTTCAAAATTACGGTTTGAAGTTGAAACGGCGTATTTACCGGCAGGCACTTTGTCGTCGTTCATAGCCAAACAAGCAGAGCAACCAGGTTGACGAAGGTTGAAACCTGCTTCAGTCAGAATGTCGAGCAACCCTTCTTCACGAATTTGTTTTTCAACCCCCCAGCTTCCCGGAACTAACCAGGCAACTACATTGTCGGCTTTCTTTTTACCTTTTACGTAGTTGGCAAATACGCGGAAGTCTTCAATTCTTCCGTTGGTACAACTGCCCAGGAAAACATAATCAATTGGTTTTCCCAATAATTGTTCACCAGGTTGGAAGCCCATATAATCCAAAGATTTTTGAAAAGAAATGCGACTGGCCTCATCTACCTGATCAATAGTCGGAATTGATTCGAGAATACCCATCCCCATACCCGGATTGGTTCCGTAGGTAATCATCGGTTGGATATCTGCAGCATCAAAATCAAGTTCCAGGTCAAATTTTGCTCCTTCATCTGATTTTAATGTTTTCCAGTAGGCTAATTTTTTATCCCATTCGGCTCCTTTTGGGGCAAATTCACGTCCTTTTACGTATTTAAATGTCGTTTCGTCCGGAGCAATCATACCACCGCGCGCACCCATTTCGATAGAAAGGTTACATACCGTCATACGTTCTTCCATGGTCATGTTGCGGATGGCTTCACCTGCGTATTCAACGAAATAACCTGTAGCACCACCTGTGGTTAATTTAGATATGGTGTACAAAGCAAGATCCTTTGCAGTAACGCCTTTTCCAAGTTTTCCATTGTAGTTGATACGCATGGTTTTGGGACGGGTTTGCAAAACACATTGTGTTGCCAGAACCATTTCCACTTCAGATGTTCCAATACCAAAAGCAATCGCGCCAAAAGCGCCATGGGTAGAAGTATGACTGTCACCGCAAACGATGGTCATACCCGGTTGGGTAAACCCGTTTTCCGGCCCGATTATGTGCACAACACCATTTTTCTGATGTCCCAACGGATAATAAAGTGGCATGTTGAATTCTGCCGCATTTTTTGCAAATGTATCCAACTGATTGCGTGAAATGGGATCTTTTACCGGTTTGTCCTGATCAATAGTCGGCGTATTGTGGTCGGCAGTCATGGTGGTCAGTTCCGGACGGAATACTCTGAGACCGCGTGCACGAAGACCGTTAAAGGCTTGCGGACTGGTCACCTCATGACAGAAATGACGGTCGATATACAACTGTGTGGGACCGTTTTCTACGGTTGATACTACGTGAGCATCCCAGATTTTATCAAAAAGCGTCTTACTCATATAATTATTGTTATTATTTCTTTTTCTTTTAAACTTATACGTCACTACCTGACTTATATGGTTTGATATTATTTTACAAATTGATTGATGGCATTAATATAGGCTTCCACTGAAGCTGCTACTATATCGGTATTGGCACCGAAACCATAATACACCACTCCGGCGTGTTCCACCTGCATGTGAACTTTTCCAACATCATTACTCCCTTTATTAATTGACTGAATGGTAAATTCTTGCAAATTCATTTCCCTGTTGATGATTTTCTTCAGGGCGTTGATTGCAGCATCAACCGGACCGTTACCCGAAGCTGCTGCTTCAAATCTTTCATTGGCAATCATCAAACCAATGCTGGCAATGGGTTTAATCCCAACACCCGATGTAACCTGGAGATAATCGAGTTTGATGCGTTCTTTCATCGCTCTTTCCTTGCCGGCCAACATCAGTACATCATCGTCATTGATGTCTTTTTTTCTATCAGCAAGCAACAAAAACTCCTGATAAATACTGTCGAGTTTTTCTCCATCTACATCAACACCTAAAACGCCCAATCTGTGTTTTAACGCTGCACGGCCACTTCGTGCTGTTAATACAATGGAATTTTTATCGATGCCCACATCGGTTGGATCCATGATTTCATAACTTTCTCTGTTTTTCAATACACCATCCTGGTGAATGCCTGAAGAATGTGCAAATGCATTTCGACCGACAACTGCTTTGTTCGGCTGAACCGGCATGTTCATCAGGTTGGAAACCAACCGACTGGTACCGTATATTTTTTGTGTATTGATATTTGTTTCTATGTTCAGGTCTTTGTGACATTTCAAAATCATGGCAATTTCTTCGAGGGAGGTGTTGCCAGCACGTTCACCGATACCATTGATAGTAACTTCAACCTGACGTGCACCGTTCAATACTCCTGAAATGGTGTTGGCAGTAGCCATTCCAAGATCATTATGGCAATGTGTAGAGAGGATAGCCTTGTGGATATTGCTCACATTTTCCATCAAAAATTTGATTTTATCGCCATATACCCAAGGCAGGCAGTAGCCTGTTGTATCCGGGATATTTACAACCGTAGCGCCGGCTTTGATAACTGCTTCAACCACCCTGGCAAGATAAACATTGTCAGTTCTGCCGGCATCTTCACAGTAAAATTCCACGTCTTCCACATGTTTTTTTGCATATTTAACTGCTGCAACAGCCCGTTCTAGAATTTCTTCCTGGTTTGAATTGAACTTGTACTGGATATGATAGTCAGATGTTCCAATACCTGTATGGATTCTTTTCTTTTTAGCATATTGTAAGGCTTCTGCTGCAACTTCTATATCTTTTTGCACGCCGCGTGTAAGGGCGCAAATGGTTGGCCATGTTACTGCCTTGGAAATTTCAACTACAGAATTGAAGTCACCCGGACTTGACACGGGGAATCCCGCTTCGATAATATCCACACCCAGTTGCTCCAGCGCTTTGGCTACCTGAATTTTTTCTACTGTGTTCAACTGGCATCCGGGGACCTGTTCCCCATCGCGGAGGGTTGTGTCAAAAATAAAAAGTTTGTCCATAATCCATGTGTTTTTAAATGAAAAAACCTTTCTCACATCGAGTGAGAAAGGTTTTCAATATTTCTTATACTTATCTACATACCAAACTCACTCTTACTGCTTTTGTAAAAGAATAATAATACCGAGTAGTAAAATATGTAGAAAATTGTTATTCATTGCACATTACTTAGTTGCGTGTGCAAAGATACATTATTTTTATAAAACAACAAGTTTAAAGCAAAAAAAATAATATTTTTTTAGTCATACGACAAATAACCTACCGGATTGACAGGTTTTTGGTCTTTCTCCTTTTGCGATGCCAGCTCGGTTAATGCCTGATAAATTTCGTTGAACTGCATGTTGGTATCAAGTTCTAATTGCTTTATTTTTTGACTAAGTTCGTCATATCCGTGTACTAATCTTCTCAATTCAACAAAAGCCCGCATAATCTGGATGTTAATTTCTATTGCCGTTTTACTTCTTATAACTGATGATAGCATGGCGACTCCCTGTTCAGTAAAAGCAAATATTCTGCTAGAGCCTATGTTGTAACCTTGGGGTATCACAAATTGTGATACCCCTTTGTCTATCAGTGATATAGATTCATTTTTTGTGAGTTCAAACAAGAAGTCAGATGGAAATCTCTCAATATTTCTTCTAACAGCTTGTTTTTAAAACCCTGTTCTCAATTTGATATAATTCTGCCAGATGGAAGTCAAGCATCACTTTATGACCTCTAATCTCAAAGATTTTATTTTGAATAATTTGGAGTTCCATAGTCAAATTTGATAATGTGTTTGCAAAAATAATCTTGTAAAATTATAAGGGAAAGGGTTGCTGTGAATTCTTGACGTTTTGCATGAAAAATTTTACATTTTGCACAGTTTCCAAAATTATGTGTATCTTTGTCGCCGGAATTGAAACAAACCATATTGATTGTGTTTAATTCCACTAATTGGGGGTGCCTTTAATAAATACGGGCTGAGATCATACCCTTTGAACCTGGACGGATAATGCCGTCGAGGGAAAAAGCAAATCTCCGTTATCATTTTTGGACTCTCAGAATAAATTATTAATCAACAATTTAATTAATTTGTTATGAGAAAATTTTGTTTAGCAGTTTCTGTGCTGCTTGCTTTTGTGACCGTTACGGCACAATCGACACAGAAAAAAGATTCGTTGCACATCATGCTGGATGAGATTACAGTTTCATCCTTGCGTGCAAATGAAAAGTCTGCAGTTTCTTACAGCAATGTTTCAGCTGAAGAAATTGGAAAACGAAATGCGGGTCAGGATATTCCTTATCTGCTGTCACTCACACCTTCTTTTGTAGCCACTTCGGATGCCGGAACGGGTATTGGCTACACCGGTTATCGTATTCGTGGAACAGATGCCAACCGGGTAAATGTTACCGTGAATGGTGTGCCACTTAACGATCCTGAATCGCACGGGGTGTTTTTTGTGAATATGCCTGATTTTGCGTCGTCATTATCATCTGTGCAGATTCAGCGTGGTGTTGGGACTTCAACCAATGGCGCTGCTGCTTTTGGAGCCAGTATTAATATGCAAACAGAAAAACTAAATCCAGAAGCGTATGCTGAGATTTCTACTACCTATGGTTCTTTTAATACCAATAAAAATATGTTAAAAGCAGGTACAGGATTGATGAATGAGCGATGGGCTTTTGATGCCCGCTTGTCCAACGTTACTTCCGATGGATATATTGACAGAGCCTGGGTGGATATGAAATCTTATTATTTCTCAGGGGGGTATTATGGTGAAAAATCAACTTTGAAATTTATCACCTTTGGAGGAAATGAAAAAACGTATCAGGCGTGGAATGGGGTCTCTTCGGATCTTTTGCTAAGCAACCGGACTTATAATGAACTGGGTAAGTATGAAGATGCAGATGGAAATACTAAGTTTTACGACAATCAAACGGATAATTATACTCAGAATCATTATCAACTACACTGGAATCAGGTATTGAATGATGAATTGTTTTTCAATGCATCTGCTCATTATACAAGGGGGAAGGGTTTTTATGAAGAATATAAAACCAAAAGATATTATGATGAGTATGGGTTGACGCCCGATACGATCAATGGTGTAGCACAGCCTACGACTGATCTGGTAAGAAGAAAATGGCTGGATAATCATTTTGCCGGTTTGATTTGGGCGCTTAATTATCGGAAAAATAATGTAAATGCCTCATTAGGCGGAGGTGTAAACAGATATGACGGAGATCATTTCGGTAAAGTAATATGGGTGAAAAATGCTCAGCAACTGGATCCGGATCATGAGTGGTATCGCAGTCGTTCTGTTAAAGATGATGCCAATATATACCTGAAAACCAATGTTGTTTTTTGGGAGAAATTTACTGCTACAGCTGATTTACAGTACAGATACATTCAGCATACGATGAAGGGACAAAATGATAAGTTTGATTGGGATACTTATTCCATGCGTCCGTTGGACATCAACAAAACATTTCATTTTTTTAATCCTAAATTCGGATTGACTTATCAACTGACTAAAAACCAGGACGTCTATGTTTCCTATTCTGTAGCTAACAGAGAGCCAAACAGGAATAATTATACTGATGCCGGCAAGGATGAGCATCCGGTGAGTGAGAGGTTGTTTGACACAGAACTTGGCTACCGGGTCAAAAATCAACGTTTTACAGGAGGAATCAATGCTTACTACATGAAATATAAAAATCAGCTGGTGTTAACCGGTAAAGTAAGTGAGATAGGGGAGCCTCTAACATCCAATGTAGAAAATAGTTATCGTGCCGGCATTGAGTTAGTTGCAGGTCTGAAAATTATTTCAGGATTACGCTGGGATGGGAATTTAACCCTGAGTCAGAATAAAATACTGAATTATACGGATGTTGCTTATGTTGATTATAATCCGGATGATCAGGTAAATACATATCATAAATCAACGAATATTGCTTATTCTCCTGATGTTGTGTTTAACAGTGCTTTTAGTTATGTGTACGGAAATTTGGAAGCAGGCTTTAGTAGCCAGTATGTGGGAAAACAATATCTGGATAATTCCTCAGACAATGAAAAAGCAATTGATGACTACTTTGTTAATAATATATCTGTAAGATATTCATTACCTGTTAAAAATATTCGTTCAATAGATTTTCTTCTGATGATCAATAATGTTTTTAATGAAAGATATGAAACAAATGGTTATGCCTGGTCGGAGTTCTATTCGGGTGATGCTAAGCGTTATAACTACAAGTATTTTTTTCCACAAGCAGGAATCAATTTCTTAGCCGGTGTGACATTCAAATTTTAATCTGAAACAAACACACATACCATAAACAGGGTATGAAAATACCATCACCCTGTTATTGCAGCAGCTTTCGGGCTGCTGTATTTTTGTCTTGTCATCAAATCATAATTTAATTCAACCGAAATAAAACGAAAAAGTATGTCGAAAATAGCAAAGAATTTAACTGAACTGATAGGAAACACCCCCCTGGTGCAATTATCCAACTTCGCGGTTAATAAAGGATTAACAGCAAATGTGATAGCCAAGATGGAATCGTTTAATCCGTTGGGTTGTGTCAAGGAGCGTATCGCACTCTCTATGATTGAGGATGCAGAGGCAAAAGGAATCCTGAAGAAAGGAGTTGAAATTGTTGAACCTACAAGTGGAAATACAGGTATAGGTCTTGCTTTTGTAGCTGCAATCAAAGGATATAAACTGACACTTACCATGCCCGAAACAATGAGTGTGGAGCGTCGTAATCTGTTGAAAGCACTGGGAGCTAATCTTGTGTTGACTCCCGGACCGGAAGGAATGAAGGGTGCTATCGCAAAAGCAAATGAAATTGCCACTGAAAAAGGGGCATTTTTACCACAACAATTTGAAAACGCCGCTAATCCTAAGATTCATGCCGAAACAACCGGAGAAGAAGTGTGGAGAGACACGGATGGTAAAGTTGATATTTTTGTTGGTGGTGTAGGTACCGGCGGCACAATTACAGGTGTAGGTGCTACGTTGAAAAAATACAATTCCAATGTTCAGATTGTAGCTGTAGAGCCGGCAGATTCCCCCGTTTTATCGGGTGGTAATCCCGGTCCGCATAAAATACAAGGTATTGGGGCAGGGTTTATTCCCCAAAATTATAATTCCGAAGTGGTGGATGAAGTCATTACCGTATCCAATGATCAGGCAATCCTCACTGCCCGTCAGTTGGCAAAAGAAGAAGGAATGCTCGTGGGAATTTCTTCTGGTGCAGCTGCTTATGCCGCAACTCAACTGGCGCTACGGCCGGAAAATAAAGGCAAGAACATTGTGGTACTGTTGCCGGATACTGGAGAAAGGTATTTATCTACCTTATTGTATGCTTTTGAAGAGTATCCACTTTAATTAATAAAATAATCTTACAAATAAATTATTGAATATATGTCAGCAAACTATAAATTTGAAACCCTGCAAGTACATGCAGGCCAAGAAGTTGAAAAAACGACTAATTCGAGAGCAGTACCTATCTATCAAACAACATCTTATTTTTTCGATGATGCCCGACATGGAGCAGATTTGTTTGGGTTGCGTAAATTCGGAAATATTTATACCCGTTTGATGAATCCGACTACCGATGTATTTGAAAAAAGAATTGCAGCCTTAGAAGGTGGGGTTTCGGCTTTAGCAACTTCATCCGGACAATCGGCACAGTTTATTGCCATCACAAACATTCTTCAGGCAGGAGATAACTTCATTTCTACACCGTATTTATATGGAGGTACTTACAACCAATTCAAAGTTCAGTTTAAACGCTTGGGTGTTGAAGTACGTTTTACTTCCTCTGATGATCCGGCTGAATATGAAAAATTGATTGATGACAAAACTAAAGCAATTTATGTTGAAACCATTGGTAATCCTAATTTAAATGTGCCTGATTTTGAAGCAATTGCTGCCATAGCAAATAAATATGACATCCCTTTTATCGTGGACAATACTTTTGGTGCAGGGGGATATCTCTTCCGTCCAATTGAGCATGGTGCCTCCATCGTTGTTGAATCTGCTACGAAATGGGTGGGTGGTCACGGAACTTCTATTGGTGGAGTTATTATTGACAGTGGTAAATTTAATTGGAATAATGGTAAATTCCCTGTGTTTACTGAACCATCTGAAGGTTATCACGGATTGGTGTTCTGGGATGCGTTTGGAGCTGATAGTCCGTTTGGAAATATAGCATTTAATATCCGTGCACGGGTAGAAGGGTTGCGTGACTGGGGAAATGCTATAAGTCCTTTTAATTCATTCTTGTTATTACAAGGACTGGAGACCCTTTCTCTGAGAATGGAGCGACATGTTTCTAATGCGTTGACTCTCGCAGAGTGGCTCGAGCAACATCCTGCCGTTGAATATGTGAATTATCCGGGATTGAAAAGCAGTAAATATCACGAACTGGCAAAAAAATACCTGAAAAAAGGGTTTGGCGGAGTGTTAACCTTCAGATTGAAAGGAAGTGCTGATTTGGCGGATAAGTTGATAGATAATGTTAAATTATGGAGTCACGTGGCAAATATTGGTGATGCAAAATCATTAATTATTCATCCCGCTTCAACAACACATGAACAATTATCGCCTGAGGCTAAAAAAGCCGCTGGCGTTGAACCGGGTTTGTTAAGATTATCTCCTGGAATTGAAAATATTGAAGATATTATAGCAGATTTACAACAGGCAATTGAAAAATTGTAAAGAATAAGCGATTTGTGCAAGTCTAATAAGCCAATAAAACGGGTAGCCAGGAAAGAAAAAATCCGGCTACCCGTTTATTTGTGATAGATGTGTATTGCTATTTTATTTCAGGATAAGCAATTCTGGTGTGGTACATATTCATTATTTTTTCTTTAAAAACAGCTTTGACTGTTTCTACATCCCTGAAACTAATTGGAGCATCTTTAAATTGTCCGTCAGCAATCTGACTATTAATCATGTCTTCCACACAAAAATTGATGCTTTTTTCAGTATAATCTTTCAGACTCCTTGCCCTGGCTTCTACTCCATCAGCCATCATCAGTATGGCTGTTTCTTTGGTGTCGGGTAATGGTCCGGGGTAGGTGTACAGCGAATCATCCGGCAATACATTGGGATGAGCATTGATAAAAGAATTGTAGAAGTATCTCGTTTTACTTAAACCGTGATGGGTATTTATGAAGTGAATGATTTGTTCGGGTAAATGTTCTTTTTTTGCAATATCAATTCCATCGTAAACGTGTCCAATAATGGTTTTCGCTGCGACTTCAAAATCCAGCTCACTCAGAGGATTATTTCCTCCAAATTGATTTTCAATAAAAAATTCCGGATGTTTCATCTTGCCAATATCATGATATAATGCTCCGGTACGAACCAATAAACTGTTGGCGCCGATTTTTTTTGCTGCTTCAGTTGCCAGATTAGATACCTGCAAGGTGTGTTGAAATGTTCCCGGAGCTTTTTCAGCAAATTTCATCATCAGATCACTATTAATATTAGTAAGTTCCAAGAGTGTTACTGCCGATATCAGTCCGAAAATCTTCTCAAAAATGTATATCAATAAGTACGCGAAAAGTAAAAAAGCACTGCTAATCGTAAAATAAATCAGCGGTTGCCAGTTAACCCGTTGTAATTCTCCTTCGCGAATAAATTCCAACGCAAGGTAGATTAAAATATAAGCAATCAAAATTATCAGGGCTGTCTGGGCTAATTGAGAACGCTGTGTCATATCTTTCAAACTCGAAACTGCCGTCATGCCAATTGCAATCTGAATCAACAAAAACTGAAATGGATTATCAACCATCAAGGAAACGATTGCTATCATGATGATGTGAGCAAAAAGTGCTGTTCTCGAATCGAAGAATACGCGTATTATAATCGGCAACAATGCAAAAGGTATAATATAGTAGCTTACGGACGTAAATTGAATTACCACCGAAGCAAGTGCAATCATAATCAAAATCATCAGGTTGATGAAAAGCAGGTTGTTCAGGTTGTTGAAAATTCTCGGTCTGAAAAGATGCAGGTACAAGAAAAACAAAACAATCAGTCCTGTAATTACAATGATCTCTCCAATAAGAACCAGAGTCGAACGCTGAAAAGATGCCTTTCGTTTGTCGTATTCAATTTTCATTGAATTTAAAATCAGATAAAGTTCTTCGTTTACAATCTCACCACGGTCAATTATTCGTTCTCCTGCCTGAATAATTCCGGATGTCAGCGAAAGGTTCTTTAATAATTCTTTTTTCGATAAATCGGAAATGACGCTGTCATATTTAAGATTTTCAACAAGGTATAAATTAATATTGTAAGAACTAAAAGAAGGAGGAACAAGTTTCATCATCTCCTGATAAGCTGTTTTTGGAGAAAAGATGTCGTCTGTGCTGACAATATGAATAACTTTATTTGGTAAAATACAATTGATTTGTGAAGTTGTTTCTTCTTGTATTTTCTGATGTTGTTCTGCAGAAACTATTCCTTTCTGATAGATGGATTTAAATGTATTCCAGAGTATTTTCTCGTATTTTGGTTCCTCTCCGTGTTTTTCGTAATAATCTTTTTTCAGGCGATTATATTGTTCGTGTAAAACAGTGGTATCCAATTTATAATAGGGAACAAAGTTTTGTAATATGTTTCTTTTCTCTTGTTGAATCTGAGTTTCGCTTTTATATATAGGGAAATCAAAAGAAGATGTAATGAGGTCATATGACCAGGGCTTGCCTGTTTCAAACTGATACTTGAAGGTATCTTGGTTGGGTAATAAATAGGCAATTATAGTGATAATACCTAAAAAAAGAAAGATTTTCAGGAAATTATGCAGGTTGTTCTTTGAAAATTTTGGTTTCATTTTTATTGATTAATTTTAATCCAATTCATTGTATCGCTTAACGAGCGACTCTTTTGCATCAACATTGACAGTTTTGGCGCTCCGGCATTGTTTTAAATGATGAAAAAAGAGAATTAAAATGCAAATATATTAAAATTTAAGTACTTTTGTGAAATTCTTTCAGTTTATAACTAAAACTAATATGTACGGATTTATTACACTCCCTTTAGTGCCTATGCGCGCAAGTGATAGCGAACGTAGTGAAATGATTTCTCAGTTGCTTTTTGGAGAGTATGTGAAAATACTAGAAAAGCAGGATAAGTGGTTTTTTGTTGAAAACCTTGCTGATAATTACTCCGGATGGGTCAATAGTAAAATGATAACCGCGGTTGCTGAAGCGGATTATCATAAAAGTCAGAAAGCAAATATTAACAGATTATTTCGTCCTTTCAATATTATATATAATACCAGACAAAATCAAACAAAGTTTATTCCCGGAGGAAGTTTAGTTTATGATTTGAAAACAGATGATTTTATTGCCGGTGATGAAACTTGGAGTTTGATTGAACCAGATTCTGCTTTTGGAGGCAGGTTCAATGCTCATCGCATAATTGAAACGGCTATGCAATATATCAATGCTCCTTATTTATGGGGAGGTAAGACTGTAATGGGAATTGATTGTTCGGGATTGGTTCAGGTAGTTTATGCAATTGGAGGGCATTTTTTACCAAGAGATGCCTCTCAGCAGGTAGAACAAGGTGAACTTGTTGATTTTCTATCGGAATCATTACCCGGAGATTTGGCGTTTTTTGGTAATGATGAAGGCGTCATAACCCATGTGGGAATATTGTCTGATAATGCCAATATTATTCATGCTTCCGGATGGGTGAAAGTTGAAAGTATAGATTCTCAGGGCATTATATCTTCAATAACCGGGGAATATACGCATCAATTACGGGTTATCAAACGGATAATTTAGTCAGAATAAGGAAAATAAACTATATAGTGCACCAAATGATCCAATACAGATGATGATAATACCAATGATACGATTGATAAGTTTAATACCACTATAACTTAATTTATTTCTGAATTTGCTGACTAATAATGTCAGTAAACTCCACCAAAGTAACGCTCCGCCAAGAATTGATAGAATTCCAACGACGTTGTGAAATATTGTTGTGTTTTCATCCAAAAATTCAAGTCGTGCAAATAATGCAATCAGAATTAGCAATATTAAGGGGTTGGAAAAGGTCAGGATAAAAGAACTGATAAAATCTCCTATCAAGCTTTCACTTTTGTTTTGGTTGGGTATGGGTTGCCGGGCGGGATTGTTTTTGAAAATAAAAAGACCAAAGATAATTACAATCAGACTTCCGATAATTTGTATAAATGCTTTCTTATCTTCTATAAAATCGACGACAAAGCCAATAAAAAACAACGCAATTATGGTGTAAATCAAATCCGAGGTTGTTGCTCCCAACCCGGTTGCAATTCCATATTTACGTCCTCTGTTCAATGTTCGTTGAACGCAAAGCATTCCAATTGGTCCCAATGGAACTGATATGAATAACCCGATAATGATCCCTTTTATGATGGTTTCAATCATACACAATATAAAATGCGCAAAGATAATCTTTTTGTGGAAATATTATACTTTGTGACCAGGGATTCAAAGGGATATCCTATTTTTGTATTTTTCATTACAAATACTTTAAATTTTTTTTGATTTTTGTTTGGTTGTTTTGGAAACAGTTATTATCTTTGCACCCGCTTTTAGAGATAAGCACAGCTTGAATATATTCATCCGTAGAGAGTCTTTAGTCAGGGAGGAGGT
>Ga0265294_10005815_pt1 | contig 14974 bp, 11 predicted proteins | sample MunlanPumphouse3_FD_192504 | JGI IMG/M metagenome (GOLD analysis project Ga0265294, IMG submission 192504) | Groundwater microbial communities from a municipal landfill in Southern Ontario, Canada - Pumphouse #3 | ecosystem: Environmental > Aquatic > Deep subsurface > Groundwater | place... | reverse complement strand
TTATAGCAGATCCAGGCATTGCACATTTAGAAATAAAACCAGGAGACGTTATTAAAATTACAAGAAAAAATAAAGTAATTGGGGATGTAATTTATTATAGAAAAGTAATTTCTATATAATTTTTTATTATTAAAAAATAAAATTTAAGTTTAATTATAATTAGAAAAAAATGTGAAAAATTATGAAAAGTTTAGACAAGTGGTCAGTGGTTGAATCTTATAATGATATGTACAGTCCTGTTCAACAACAAATTAATTCTTTTAATCAGTTTGTTGACGAAAAGGTTTCAGATATTGTTGAAGAAAATGGATTTATCAGTTCTAACAATAATGTTGATGTAACATTATCTAATGTTGAAATAACAAATCCTCAAATCGTTGAAGCAGATAGAACTGCAAAATTTAGATTAATGCCAATGGAAGCAAGACTTAGAAATCTTACTTATTCTGGTTCTATATATTTAGACATTAAGCTTTATAGAAAAGGAGTTCTTCAAGATGAAAAAAGAGCATATGTTGGAGAAATGCCAATTTTAGTAAAATCAAATAGATGTAACCTTTATGGAATGACTGCAGAAGAATTAATGGAGAATGGAGAAGACCCAATGGATAGAGGGGGATACCTAATTGTTAATGGTTCTGAAAAAGCACTAATCACTCAAGAAGTTTTAGCATTTGATAGAATACTTCTTAACGAAACAGAAGAAGTAATTAACGCACAAGTAATTTCTGTTAAAGGAGCATTTAAAGGAAAAGTAAGAATAACAAGAACAGCAGATGGATTATTAACTGTAACATTCCCATCTTCACCAAGAAAATTATACTTAGTTGAATTACTTAATGCTATAGGTTTTTTAAAACCAAATCAAATCATGGATTTATTTCCAAATGATCAAACAATACAAAATGAAGTATTATTAAATTTAGATAAAATAGAACTACAATCAGAAGAAGAAGCACTAGATAAGATTGGAAGATCTGTTGCTCCAAGTCAAACTAAAAACTATAGACTTAGAAGAGCAAAAGAAGTTATTGATTCTTTTTTACTTCCACACTTAGGTCAAGAAGCAGAAGCAAGAACAATGAAAGCACACTTTATGGTTGCAATGTCTGTTAAGATTATGGAAAAAGCATATAACTTAAGAAAGCAAGCAGACAAAGATCATTATGCTAATAAGAGACTTGAACTATCTGGAAAATTAATGGAAAATCTTTTTAGATTTTCATTTAAACATTTTACAAAAGATTTAAAATTCCAAATTGATAGAACAATTTCAAGACACAGAAAATTAAACATTAACACAGTTATTAGACCAGACGCAATTACTGAAAGAATATTGTTTGCAGTTAGTACTGGTAACTGGATTGGACAATTAACAGGTGTTAGTAAATATATGTCAAGAGACAATTACATTACACCAGTAACAGATTTAAGAAAAGTTAAATCAACTTTAGATTCATCAAGAGAATTATATGAAGCAAGAGATGTTCACGGAACACACTGGGGAAGACTTTGTCCAGTTGAAACTCCTGATGGACCAAATTGTGGTCTTGTAAAGAATTTAGCAATGATGGCTAAAATAACAACAGATTCTGACACTGAAAACATAAAAAGAATGTTAAAGGCAGAAGATGTTACAACAGAATAATTTTAAATGTGATAAAGAATGGTTAAAGCACAAGGTAGAGCAAAAATTTATTTAAACGGTGGAATTGTTGGTTTCCACGATGAACCCGAGAAATTAAGAGCAGAGTTGATTAAGAAAAGAAGAATGCTTCAAATTGATCCTCAGATTAATATTTCTTTTAACAAAACTACAAATGAACTATACATTAATACAGATGCAGGACGTGTACAGAGACCATTGATTGTTGCAGACAAAGGTGTTTCTAAAGTTACTCCTGAAATCTTAGAAGAAATTAAATCAAAGAAATTATCTTGGCAAGATCTTTTATCAAAAGGAATAGTTGAGTTTTTAGATGCAGAGGAAGAAGAAAACGCTTATGTTGCTTTAACTGAAGATGAATTAACTCCTGATCACACACACCTAGAAATATCAAGTACGGGAATATTTAGTATTATTTCTTCAATGATTCCTTTTATTGAACATAACATGGGTGGTAAAGCAATACACGGTGCTAAGTTATACAAGCAAGCAGCAGGTATTCCTTCAGCAAATTACAATTTAAGATTTGATACAGAAATGCATTGTCTACACTATCCTCAAAAATCATTAGTTACAACAAGAACAGAAAAATTAATGCACATGGAAAAAAGACCAATGATACAAAACGCAATTCTTGCAATTATGCCTTATAGAGGATTTAATATGCTTGATGCTTATGTTGTTAATCAAGGCGCTATACAAAGAGCACTTGGAAGATCCTCATACTACAGATCTTATTCTGCTAACGAGATCAGATATCCTTCAGGTCAAACAGATAAGTTTATGGTCCCAACTGAAGAGGCTAGTGGATATAGAGGAGAAGACGCTTATAAAAATTTAGACGAAAACGGAATAATTAATTTAGAATCACACATTGAAGAAGGCGGAGTGTTAATCGGAATGACTTCTCCTCCTAGATTTGTTGAAGAAGTTTCAGAGTTTGGAGTTGTTACTGAAGAAAGGAGAGACACTTCTGTTTGTTCAAGAAAACACTTAGGTGGGCATGTTGACAGAGTAATGATTTCTGAAACAATTTCTGGAACTAAATTATGTAAAGTAAGAATAAGAACTTATCTTGAACCTCAAGTTGGAGATAAATTTACAAGCCATCACGCTCAAAAAGGAGTTGTTGGTGCTGTAATTAGTGAGGAAGATATGCCTTTTACAAGTGAAGGTATAAAGCCTGATTTTATTTTAAATCCACACTCGATTCCTTCAAGAATGACTCTTGGTCATTTGTTTGAAAGTGTTTCAGGTAAAGCTGTTGCAAGTAGTGGAAAAGAAATAGATGGAACTCCTTTCTTAAATGACAAAGATGCAATCTTTGAATTATTAAAAGCAAATGGATTTAGACAAGACGGTAAAGAAACATTTTATGATGGAAGAACAGGAGAAAAAATAGAGATGCCGATCTTTGTTGGACCTCTTTCTTTTGAAAGACTATTGAGCCACATTGTAGTAAACAGAATACAAGCAAGAGACAAAGGGCCTGTACAATTATTAACAAGACAACCAACAGAAGGGAAGCAAAAAGGCGGAGGTCTAAGATTTGGAGAGATGGAAGGCGAAGCTTTAGTTGCTCACGGAGCTGCAATGACTCTTCAAGAAAAGTTAATGGATGATGCAGACGAGATGGAATTAATGATCTGTGAAGATTGTGGAATCCCTGCTGTTGATGATAAGATTAGAAATAAAAGATATTGTCCTGTATGTAATGGGACAAACGTACACCTTGTAAAGATCAGTTATGGTTTCAAGTTATTACTTGACGAACTGAAAGCAATGGGTGTATATCCTAAATTAAAGATAGGAGATAAGATAGATTAGAGCCGGTTTTGCTCGGCTCGCGCGCAATGGTGATTCGAGCACAATAGTGTTTTAAAAATTATATTTTGAAAAAGGTTGATAGTATGAACACAGCTAAAAAAATTAAAAGCATAGAATTTGGAGTTTTAAGTCCTGAAATGATTAGAAAGATGTCTGCAGTTGAAATTACAAGAGCAGACACTTATGATAAAGATGGTTATCCTATTGAAAGAGGATTAATGGATCCTCACTTAGGCGTAATCTCTCCAGGGTTAAGATGTAAAACCTGCGGGCAGACAATGAAAGCTTGTCCTGGACATTTCGGTGCTTTAGAGCTTGTTAGACCAACAATACATCCTAAATTTGGAGAAAAATTATATTATGTTTTAACTTCAACCTGTCAAGATTGTGGAAGATTACTTTTAGATGAAACAGAAATTAATGATTTAATGCTTATTTCAGAAGATAACGACAAATGTGTTAAAGAAATATTAAATAGAGTAAAAGGAACAAAAAAATGTCCACACTGTAAAGCAGCAGTAGATAAAATCGCTTTAGATAAACCAACAAATTTCTTTAAGAACGGAGAAAGAATATATCCTTCTGAAATTTTAGATTGGTTAGTTAAAATACCAGAGAAAGATTTATTTTTATTTGGATATTCAGATAAATTAAAACCACAATGGTTTATTCTTTCAGTTTTACCAATATCTCCTGTTTCAATTAGACCATCATTGTCTTTGGAAAATGTTATAACTTCTGAAGATGATTTAACATATAAATTATTAGATATTGTTAGAATTAATATTAGATTACAAGAAAATATAAACGCTGGAGCGCCACAAATAATTATTGAAGATCTTTGGGATCTTTTACAATATAATATTACAACATATATTGACAACAATACAGCAGGAGTTCCACCAGCAAAACAAAGATCAGGAAGACCACTTAAAACAATTGCACAAAGATTGAAAGGAAAGAAAGGAAGATTTAGATTTAACCTTATAGGAAAAAGAGTAAATGCTTCTGCTCGTTCAACAATTACACCATCTATTGATATTAAAGTTAATGAACTAGGAATACCTGAACAAGTAGCAAACACTTTAACAGTTCCTGAAAAAGTAACTTTTTGGAATAAAGAAAGATTAAAGGCACAAATACTTAAAGGAGATGTTAGTTACATTCTAACAGAAAGAGGCTCACGTAAAATTGTAACTCCAGAAAATAAAGAAGAATTAGTTGAATTATTAATTGAAGGAATGACTATTAAAAGAAAATTACAAGATGGAGATGTTGTAATCTTTAACAGACAACCAACACTTCATAGAATTTCTATGATGGGGCATTATGCTAAGATTCTTCCAGGAAGATCATTTAGATTAAATCCAATTTGTTGTGATCCTTATAATGCTGACTTTGATGGAGATGATATGAATCTTCATGTTCCACAGAGTGAAGAGTCTTATTCTGAAGTTAAAGAACTTTTAGCTGTTGAAAAACATGTAATAAGTATTAGAAATGGAAGACCAGTTATCTCTCCAGATCACGATCTAATTACTTCAGCTTATCTTTTAACAAGAGAATCAACTGAATTTAATAAAAAAGAAGCAATGGAAATTTTATATTCTATTGGAATAACAGAACTTCCAACAGCAGATAGAGGAAGAGGAAGTTATTCTGGTAAGTTATTGTTTAGTCAAATATTGCCTAAAGATTTTTATATAGAATATAAAAATAAACTTTGTTCAATTGCGTCAAAAGCAAAAGAATGTAAAAGATGTAAAAAAGAAAAATGTCCATATGATTGTTATTTGAAAATTGAAAAAGGAAAAATAATTTCAGGAGTTATTGATGAAAAAATTAATTCTCCAAGAGCAATTATTGAAACAATATATAGACACTATGGTTATCAAGCATTAATTGATTTCTATTATAAATTTTCAAAATTAGTTTTCTTTGCAGTTTCAAAAAAAGGATTGACTGTTGCTTTAGATGAATATAATGCTTCAGAAGATTTAAGAAAAGAAGTTAAATTAAAAGTTAAAGGAATGATTGCAAGTTCAAATTCTATAATAAAAAAATATGAAGAAAGAACACTTCCATTAATTCCTGGAAAAAACTTAGAAGAAACATTTGAAAGTGAGATTTTAAATATATCTTCAGAGATGAAAGATAAAATTACAGATAAAATTTTAGAAATAAAATTAGATGAATTATTTTCTAAAACAAGAAAAACAAATAACAATACAATCTTAATGGCAAGTGTTGGTGGATCTCGTGGAAGAGTTTTAAATGTTGCTAATATGCTTGGACTTTGGGGACAAGTTACACTTAGAACAGGAAGACCAAAAGCCGGGTTTTCAGAAAGAGTTTTAAGTTTAAGTCCTAGAGGAACTAATCAAATGATTGATTATGGATTTGTACAGAGTAGTTTCTTTGATGGAATGAATCCAAGAGAATATTTCTATCACTGTATGGGTGGTAGACAAGGAGAAATAGATACTGGAGTTGCTACAAAAGTTTCTGGTTATTTGTATAGAAGATTATCAAATGCATTAAAGGATCTTGTAGTTAACGATGAATTAAAAGTAACAACAGCAGACGGACAAGTAATCCAGTTTGTTTATGGAGAAGATGGACTTTCACCAGACAAGTCATATTTAGGGAAGAATATTAACTTCTTCAATGAGTGAACCCCTTTTCTTTACCCAAGAAAACGAAAGTTTTCTGGGACCAGAAAAATCAGAAGATTTTTCTTGGTAAAAGAAAAGTGTTTTCATTCCCAAAAGAATAAGAATCTTAGAAATATTAATTTAAAAAAATTGTGATAAAATGAAGGCATTACCAATTTCAATTGTTGAAAAAATAGAAAAATATGCAAGCACAAGAAAATTAAGTGCAGAAAAAAAGAAAAAGATCTTAAATGTTGTAACTAAAAGATACAACGAAGGTCTTGTTGTTCCAGGAGATGCTGTCGGATTAATTGCAGCTCAATCAATTGGAGAACCAGGAACTCAGTTGACTTTAAGAACAAAGCACTATGCTGGTTCATTAGAAGTTTCTGTAGGGCAAGGAATACAAAGAGTAATTGAAATTGTTGATGGAAGATCACAAGCAAGATATCCTTCTATGAAAATTTATCTAGACAGAGAAATTGTAAAAAAAGATAAAGATGTAGATAATTTTTGTAAAAATATAGTTGATGTAAAAGTTGGAGACGTTGGAACATTTGTTGAAAATTATACAGAAAGAACTGTTTCATTTAAATTTGATGCAGAAAAAGCTTCAGTTTATGGCGTTGATCAAGAAGAAGTAATGACAATGATCTACGATAAGATAGATGTTGATAAAAAAGAAGAAAAAAGTTCTAAAGTTAAAAAAGTTGCAATTTATGATTCTAAAAGATTTACAAATAATAAGCAACAGATAAATTTACATTTTAGTAATAAAACACCACTTTACGATATTAGAAAAGCAATTTTAAAATGGAATAAGATACAATTATATGGTGTAAAAGGAATAGAAAAAGCAGTTGTTATTGATAAACACGGAGAAAAAATAATTCAAACAAAAGGTTCAAATTTAAAAGAAGTTTTAAAAATTGAAGGAATTGATACTTTTAGAACAACTACAAATGATGTATTTGAAATATATAAAGCCTTTGGTGTTGAAGCAGCAAGAGAGGCAATTTTTAGAGAATTGAAGTTTACTTTTGACACTAATGGTATTGCAATAAATAGCAGACATATTTTTATCTTAGCAGATTTAATGACATCTTCAGGAGTAATCCAAGGAGTTGTAAGAACTGGAATTACTGGTAAGAAGAAAAGTCCATTTGCTAGAGCTTCATTTGAAGAAACAGTTAAACATATTATTAACGCAGCATTTAACGGAGAAGTTGAAGGGCTTGTTGGAATTACAGAAAATATTATTGTTGGACAACCAATTTCAGCAGGAACAGGAAAAGTCAGACTTACTCTTGATGCAAAAGGTTTAGAAAAGATGATAAAAGCAAGAGAACAACAAGAAAAACAAAAAGCCGAAAAATAATTTAATTTATAATGTTTTTGTAACTTAAATATTATATTTAGGTTAAAAATTATAAAAGATGTGCAAGACAAAATAAAAAAATAAAAAAAGGGATATTATATGAATTGGACAAAATTCAATCAAGAATTAAGAAACACAATAGATACTGGAAAATTAATATATGGTACAAATGAATCAAAAAAAGAATGTTTAATTGGAGAACCTAAGCTGTTAGTTGTAAGTTCAACAATGGATCATAAAGATAAAGAACTTTTTTCATATTATGCTAAATTATTAGATATAAGATTAATTGAATATCCAGAAGGAAGTATAGAACTTGGTTCTGTATGTGGAAAACCTTTTGGTATATCTGTAATTGTGATATTAAATGAAGGAAAATCTTCTATATTTGAAGTAATTGACGAAAAAGATTCTGATAAAAAAGAAAATGTTAAAGTTGTTGCTAAAAGACAAAAGAAAGAAGAGAAAAAAGAAGCAAAGAAATCAAGAGAGAGAAGTGTAAAAGCAACAGAAAGTGATTATTCTTTTGAAGAAATTGATGGTAAAAGAAAACCAAAGAAAGTAAAAGAAGAAAAAGAAGAAGTTCCTATTATGGAAGATAAAATGTTTAAAGACATTATCAAGATAAAAAAGAAATAATTAAGGTGAAATGATTATGGCAAACGGAGAATTTTCAGCAAGAAAATTAATTAAAGAAAGAAAGAAATGGACTAAGAAAGATCCAAGAACTAAAAGAAAATTAAAAGTTGATAAAAAAGCAGGACTTATGAAAGGCGCACCTCAAGCAAGAGGAATTGTTCTTGATAAGAAAGGAATTACTGCAAGACAGCCAAACTCTGGTATTAGAAAATGTGTTAGAGTTCAGTTGATTAAGAGTGGTAAAGAATTAACTGCATTTGCTCCTAAAGATAAGGCAATCAAGTTTATTGATGCACACGACCAAGTTACCGTTGAAGGAATCGGTGGAAGAAAAGGCGGTCCTATTGGAGATCTTTGGGGTGTAAGATACAAGGTTGTTAAGGTTAATGGACAATCACTTGAGATGTTAAGAAAAGGAAAGAAAGAAAAATCTAAGAGATAAAATTAAGGTGTTAAAACATGAAATTATTTGATAAATGGGAAACAAAAAGTCTTAATTATAAAGATCAAGGGCTTTACAAATATATGAATTTAGAAGAAAAAGTTATACCACACACATTTGGTTCAACTAATAAGGAATCATCAAGAAAAACTAGAATTAATCTTGTTGAAAGATTAATAAACAAGATGATGAGATCTGGACAAGGAAAGAAAAAACTTGGTGGAAAATATATAAGACACAGAATGGGTTGTGGAAAGAAAGAACAAATGATTAAAACAGTTGATGAAGCATTTGATTATATACACAAGACTACTAAAGAAAACCCTGTACAAGTTTTAGTAACAGCTGTTGAATATTCAGCACCAAGAGAAGATATAACTAAACTTAAGAAAGGAAGTATTACTTACACACAATCAGTTGATCTTGCACCAGTTAAGAGACTTGATGAAGCTTTGAAGAACATTGCTCTTGCTTGTTTTAAGAATACATATAAGAGCAAGAAAGAAACACACTTAGCTTTAGCAGAAGAAATCATTGATGCTTCAAAGAATGACCAAAAAAGCTTTGCAGTAAAAAGAAAAGACGAAATTGAAAGAATTGCACAAGGTTCACGTTAATTAAGATTGAACCTTTTTTATTCTTTCAATTCTTTTTTTATTCTTTTTAATTTTTCTTATATAAATCTGTTTCTTTTATTTTAAATATATTTAAATAAACTAACTATCTATACATTTAATAAATTGGTGAAATAATGAGATATATAAATTTTTATAAAAAAGAGAACATAGAACAAAAAGACGTTTTTAATTATTTTTTAAAAACACTTAAACCATCAATAATGACTTATGATTATTTTTTAAATTGGGAAAAAATTAACACCTTTGTTTTAAAATATAAAATTGAATTAAATTTACTTAATTCATTAATAAATTCAGAAGATATAGAAACAGATTTTAAAGAATTAATAATTAAATATCCTAATTTAATAGAAGTTTTGCCTGTACTTTTAGCTGTAAGAGACAAAGAATTAAATATAATTAAAGATTCTAAAAATAAAGATTTAAGTTATACAAACTATAATTTTAATATTACTCAAAAGATTACTGAAGAAGAGGCTAAACATTATTTTGTGTTTTTTAAAGAAACGGGATTAATAAATTTATTTGTAAATAAAAAGATTAAAAATTTAGTAGATTATGTTTATGGAGTAGAAGCTGGATTAGATTCAAATGGACGAAAGAACAGAACTGGAAAATTAATGGAAAATTTAGTGGAAATTTTTATATCAGAATTAATTAAAAATAATAAAAATTTAGAATATTTATCTCAAGCAACAGCTCATAAAATTAAAGATAAATGGAATTATGTAGTTGAATTTGATAAATCAGAGAGAAGTTTTGATTTTGCAATTTATAATACGAGTACTAAAAAGATATTTTTAATTGAGACCAATTTTTATAGTGGCGGTGGATCTAAACTTAAAGCTGTTTGTGGAGAATTTAAAAAATTATTTGAAACATTAAAATTGCAAGGGATTGATTTTATTTGGATTACAGATGGTAATGGCTGGAACACTACAAAAAAACCATTAGAAGAAGTATTTAATCAAAACGAATATATTTTTAATCTAAAAATGTTAGAAAAAAACATATTAAAAGAAATAATTGGGGAACAGGACAGAATTTTTTGATAAGTATGGCAAAACCATTTGTTAAGTGGGCTGGAGGAAAGAACCAACTATTAAAAGAGATTTCAAAAGAATTGCCTATAGAAATTAATAATTATTATGAACCTTTTGTTGGTGGTGGTGCTGTTTTATTTTATATTTTAGAAAAATATAATCCTAAGAATGTATTGATTTCAGACATTAATGAGGAATTAATTAATACTTATTCTGTGATTAAAAGAAATGTAAATGAATTAATTTTACAATTAGAAAAATATAAAAATATGCACTCAGAAAAATTTTATTATTCATTAAGAGGGCTAGAAACATCTAGTACTAAAAAATTAGGGCTTGTTTTAAGTGATTTTAATTATAGATTAGACGATATTGAAAGAGCTGCAAGATTTATTTATCTTAATAAAACTTGTTTTAATGGATTGTATAGAGTAAATAAAGAAAATAAATTTAATGTGCCTATGGGCAAATATAAAAATCCTGAAGTATTTAATAAAAAGAATCTTTTAGAATTATCTGAAAAATTACAAACTGTAGAAATAAAAGTTATGTCTTTTGAAAAAATTGTCGATATAGCAAAAAAAGGAGATTTTATATATTTTGATCCACCGTATGATCAATTAAATGAAAATAGTTTTACTAGTTATACAAGTAATGATTTTGGAAGATCAGACCAAATGAAATTAAGAGAAACTTTTGATAAGTTAGATAAAAAAGGTTGTTATATACTTGAAAGCAATAGTCCAACCTCTTTTATTAAAGAACAATATAAAAAATATAAAATCAAAGAAGTTTTAGCAAAAAGAATGATTAATTGTGATGGCACAAAAAGAAATGAGATAAAAGAATTATTTATCAAAAATTATTAGTCTAAATACCATAAATCTTTCGCATCTTTATTGTATTTTTTGTGTTTTTCATTATTTTGTTGCGTGTATTTCGGTTGTGGGGGTTGCCATTTACAAACACTCATACAAAGGTTATCTATTTCTCTGGTATTATCCAGAAATTGTCTAATCCACCCCTGATAAAATAGTGTGGGAGGACTGAATTTACTTTGCTTATTATAGTTTAGTTCTTGTTCTAATATAAATAATTGGGATAATTGAGCAATTACCTCAATATCATTAAGATAGTGTTCAAATTTTTCACAATTAAGTAATTTTACTTCTAAAATAGGATCATTTCCTAGAAAAATATTATCAAAAGCAGAGCACAATTTAGCTTTAAGGTCTGGTCTAGATCTTACTCTTAAATTTAAATCTATCATAACTCTTAAATGATTTGGTCTAAATTCCCTTTCGCCGTCTTTTAAAAATACTTGAAAATTTTTCTTTGTATCGTAATCTTTATATGCTTTTGACGGTCTAATCAAATATATTTGGGTATCCTTTTTATTATATATTATTTGTTTTTTCTCAATTTCAAGTTTATTTATTATTTCTGTCATTTCTTTTGAGTTCATAAAATTTCCCACTGGACAACTACCCTCGAAAAGTATATATATACTTAATCACAATACATTTATATGTTATACTATAACTCAAATGACTTGGAACTTTACAAAGGAGATTGTATTGATATTCTAAAAGATATTCCTGATAATTCAATAGACCTTATCTTTGCAGATCCACCCTATTTTTTATCTAATGGTGGAATTTCTTGTAAGGCTGGGAAAATGGTTTCAGTAAATAAAGCCGATTGGGATAAATCTAAAGGAATTGATAAAGATTTTGAATTTACATTTGATTGGTTATCAGAGTGTAAGAGAGTATTAAAGGATACAGGAAGTATTTGGATATCTGGGACGATGCATAATATATACCAAGTGGGTTTTGCATTACAGAAACTAGATTATAAAATACTAAACGAAATTTCTTGGTTTAAACCCAATGCTCCACCAAATTTGAGCTGTAGATATTTCGCACATAGTCACGAAACTTTGATCTGGGCAAGGAAGGATCAAGAATCTAGACACAAATTTAATTATGATTTAATGAAAGAATGGGACGATAAAATAAGTGAGTCTGGAAAACAAATGAGAAGTGTTTGGAATATTCCATTAACTCCACAACAAGAAAAGAAATCAGGGAAGCACCCAACTCAAAAGCCAATAGAATTACTAAAACGCATAATTCTCTCAACAACAGAGAAAGGGGATCTTGTACTTGATCCATTTAATGGTTCAGGAACAACAGGCCTTGTTTCTAAATTATATAATAGAAGATATATAGGCATAGATTTAGAAAAGACCTATTTAGATCTTACTTTAAAAAGAATTAAAGCAATTGAACCTAGAATTACAAATCAAGAAAATTTAAACTGTAATATTTTAGTAAATAAACAGATTACAATATAGTTTTTATTCTAAAAAGTAATATATATAAACTATTTCCTTCTATATTATATATTAGATAGTCTTTTTTTAAGTAGTCAAATACCTTAAAAGATTCTGTAGACTATTAACTATATTTAGAGAATATTAATATAAAATAAAAATGGAGAAATTATGGGACGAAAAGAACTTGTTGCAGAACTTGCACAAAAATTAATGCAAAATACAAAAAATATTAGAAATATTGCTATTATTGCACATATTGATCACGGAAAGTCAACATTAACAGATAACTTAGTTGCTACAGCAGGACTTATTTCAAAAGAACTTGCAGGACAACAAGTTTTCATGGATTCATATGTTTTAGAACAAGAGAGAGGAATTACAATCAACTCTTCAAATGTTTCTGTTCCTTGTGAAATCAATGGAGAGAAATACTTAGTTAATATTATTGATACACCAGGTCACGTTGATTTTGGTGGAGATGTTATTAGAGCAATGAGAGCAGTTGATGGTGCTGTTCTTGTTGTTGATGCTGTTGAAGGAGTTATGCCTCAAACAGAAACTGTTTTAAGACAAGCATTAAAGGAAAGAGTTAAACCTGTTTTATTTATTAACAAAGTTGATAGATTAATTACAGAAATGAACGTTGCTCCTGAAGATATGCAAAAAAGATTTATTAAGGTTGTTATGGATATTAACAATTTAATTTCTAAAAATGCACCAGAAGAATTTGCACAATCTTGGCAAGTTAATATTAAAGATGGATCTGTTTGTTTCGGTTCTGGATTTCATAACTGGGCTTTATCAGTTCCAGCAATGGCAAGATATAATATGAAGTTTAGTGATATTGTTGATTATTGTAAACAAGAAAAACAAAAAGAATTAGCACAAAAGATACCAGTAAGTGAAGTATTCTTAGAGATGGTTTCACAACATTTACCAAACCCTATGCAATCTCAAAAATACAGAATTCCAATAATTTGGGGTGGAGATTTAGATACTGTTGAAGGAAAAGCAATGGTTGATTGTAATCATTCAGAAGAGAATATTGCAATGATGGTCACAGATATTGTTTTAGATAAACACGCAGGAGATATTGCTTCTGGAAGAGTTTATGCGGGTTCTATAAAGAAAGGAATGGACTTAAAAGTTATTGGTTCAGATAAAACTGCTAAAGTTCAACAAGTTGGAATTTATTTAGGACCTGAAAGAGTAATCTTAGATGAAGTTGTTGCAGGTAATATTGCTTGTGTTATTGGTATGAAAGAAGTTTATGCTGGACAAACATTAGCTAATAATGAAATAAAACCATTTGAAAGCTTTATGTCAGATGTTGAACCAGTTATGACTGTTTCAATTGAAGCAAAAAACAGTAAAGATTTACCTAAGTTAATTGAAGTTGTTCATAACATTACAAAAGAAGATCCTAATGTTAGAGCAGAATTAAATCAAGAAACAGGAGAACACTTAATTTCAGGAATGGGAGAACTACATTTAGAAATTACTCAATATAAGATTGAAAAAGATAATAACATTCCAATCACAGTAAGTCCGCCAATTGTTTTATACTATGAAACAATACAAAAGGCATCTCCAACAATTGAAGGAAAATCTCCAAACAAACACAACAAGTTTAAGATGTCTATTGAACCACTTGAACCAGAAATGCTTGCAAAAATTAAAGCAATGAAGTTTGATGGAAGAATCCGATTGAACAAAGACGTAGATATTCAAAAGAAATTTGAAGAAGCCGGATTTACAAAAGACGAGTCTAAAAATATTTGGGCAGTTCATAATAATTGTATCTTGATTAATAGAACAAAAGGAATACAAAATCTTTTTGAAACAAGAGAATTAGTGATTGATGCATTTAATGACGCTACAAAAGAAGGACCAGTTGCTAAAGAAAAAGTTTCTGGAATTCTTGTTAACCTTGAAGATGCAACTTTACACGAAGATGCAATACACAGAGGTCCTGCTCAAGTGCTTCCTGCAATTACAAGAGCAATTTGGGCGTGTATTCTTTTATCAGATTATACTTTATTTGAACCAAAGCAGAAACTTTCTGTTTCAGTACCACAAGACTTTATGGGTTCTGTAAATAGAGTATTAGCTGCAAGAAGAACTCAAATTGAAAGAATTGATATGGAAGGAGACTCTTGTGTTGTTGTTGGAAACATTCCAGTTAAATCATTAATTGGTTTAAGCCAAGAGATGAGAGGAGAAACACAAGGAAGAGCAATTTGGACTGCTGAATATGCAGGTTATGAAAAACTTCCTAAATCTTTGTTAGCAACAACAATAACAGAGATAAGAACAAGAAAAGGATTAGAACCAGATCCAAAGCCA